>Ga0207646_10002271_pt1 | contig 22863 bp, 17 predicted proteins | sample KBSK5502metaG_FD_184343 | JGI IMG/M metagenome (GOLD analysis project Ga0207646, IMG submission 184343) | Corn, switchgrass and miscanthus rhizosphere microbial communities from Kellogg Biological Station, Michigan, USA - KBS K5-50-2 metaG... | ecosystem: Host-associated > Plants > Roots >... | reverse complement strand
GGGCACACTCCAGCTGATGCGCGTTTTGATCGTCGAGGACGAGTTGAAGATGGCGAGCCTCCTGCGCCGCGGCCTCGTCGAAGAGGGCCATGCCGCGGACGTGGCGCCCACGGGGGAGGACGCAGTGTGGATGGCCCAATCCCATCCATACGAGGCGATCGTGCTCGACGTCATGCTTCCCGGCCTGAGCGGCTTCGAGACGTGCCGGCAGCTGCGGAACGCGGGTGTGTGGGCGCCGGTCCTGATGCTGACAGCGCGCGACGGGGTCGAAGACCGCGTCGCCGGGCTCGACGTCGGAGCGGACGACTACCTCACGAAACCCTTCTCCTTCGCAGAGCTGCTCGCCCGGCTGCGCGCCCTCGTCAGACGCCGCGGCGGAGAGCGGCCAACGGAGCTGATCGTCGGCACGCTCCGCCTCGATCCGGCCGCCCGACGTGCGTGGCGCGGCCAAACGGAGATCAGTCTCTCCCCCAAGGAGTTCGCCCTGCTGGAGGCGTTCATGCGCCGCCCTGGACAGGTCCTCTCGCGGCTGCAGCTGCTCGAGCATGCCTGGGACTTCGCGTACGAGAATCGCTCGAACGTCATCGACGTCTACGTTCGGTACATCCGCGAGAAGGTGGACCGCCCGTTCGGAACGGAATCGATCGAGACGGTTCGAGGAGTCGGCTACCGGCTGCGCGAGGACGACGACGTGTGAACCGCCTGCCGATCAGGCTCCGGCTGACCCTCGTCTTCGCCCTGACGATGGCCGTCGTGCTCCTCCTTGCGGGCTGGCTCGTCTACGCACGGGTGTCGAGCAACCTCGGCAATGCGGTCGACGAGCAGCTGCGTTCGCGCGCCCAGGACGTCTCTGCCCTAGTGCTCCGCGAGGGCTCACTCAAGTCGACGCACACCACGCTCATCGAGCGCGGCGAAACGTTTGCCGAGCTACTGAGCATGAACGGCTCGGTGGTCGACGCGACGAACCCCGTTGGACGTACGCCGCTCCTCCCGCCCGAGCTCGCACGCGCACTCCGCGGCCCGGTCTTCATCAACCGGAACCACGTTCCAGGGCTCGACGAGCCTGCGCGCATGCTCGCACTTCCGCTCCAACGCGGACAGAGCCGACTGGTACTGGTCGTCGGCGCAACGCAGGCGAACCGGACGGAAACGCTTCTCAGCCTGCGCAACGCGTTCCTGATCGGCGGGCCGCTCGCACTGATCCTCGCCTCACTCGCCGGTTACGGACTCGCGGGCGCAGCCTTGCGGCCGATCGAGGCGATGCGGCGGAGAGCAGCGGCGATCTCGGCCTCGTCGCTCGACGACCGCTTGCCCGTCCCGCCGAGCGGTGACGAAGTGTCGCGGCTCGGAGAGACGCTGAACGAGATGCTGAGGCGCATCGGCGACGGTCTGGCTCGCGAGCGGCGCTTCGTCGCAGACGCGAGTCACGAGCTGAGGACGCCGCTCGCGTTGCTGAAGACGGAGCTCGAGCTCGCACTCAGGCGCTCACGCTCGACCGAGGAGCTCCAGGCGGCGATCCGGAGTGCTGCCGAGGACACTGAGCGCCTCTCCCGGATCGCGGACGACCTGCTGCTGCTGGCTCGCGCTGAGCAGGGCCGCGTGCCGCTGCGGCGCGAGCCGGTCGATGTTGCCGACGTCCTCGAGACGGTCGCCGGCCGTTTCCGGTCGCGCGCCGAGTTGGAGCGCCGCGGCCTGTCCGTGGCCGCGGATGACGATCCGCTCGTCGTCTCAGCGGACCGCTCGCTCCTCGAGCAGGCGCTCGCGAACATGGTCGACAACGCGTTTACTCACGGCGCCGGCCGCGTGACCCTCGCGGCCGAACAGCGCAACGGCTCCGCCGAGCTGCACGTGCTCGACGAGGGCACAGGTTTCCCCGCGGACTTTCTTCAACATGCGTTCGAGCGTTTCAGCCGAGCGCAGACGACCACAGAAGGAAGCGGTCTGGGCCTCGCAATCGTCGAGACCATCGCCGAAGCCCACGATGGACGAGCGGGCGCCGCAAATTCGCCCGGCGGTGGAACTGACGTCTGGCTCGCTCTGACTGTCGAGCGCTAGCGATCGTCGCCGGACGCGGCGACTGCCGAGTCGTCCGGGCGTGCTTCGTCAGTCGAGTCGATCCTGTTCGGCACGGGGGCCTCGACCGGCTCGCCGTCGTACGAATAGGTACCGGCAGCCTTGGCCGCAGCTGCGGCCGCCCTCTTCTCTTCTTTCAGCTCGCGCTTTTCCTTCACCTTGCGCTCGCGCGTCAGCTTCGCCATTGTCGTCTGTCTCTTAGAGCCCAATGCGTCCTTCCTCTCTGTCGATGGGTGCAGAATAGCCTGATCAAGCGGCCGGACGGCGATTGACGAAGCCGGATCGCGTGAAGAGCGCTACTTGCGAGGGGACGAGCGATGACTGAACCATTGGGCTGGGGATTGATCGGAACGGGCGGAATCGCCGAGACCTTCGCTGCCGACCTGATGTTCACCGACTCCGGGCGACCGGTTGCGGTGGGGTCCCGGCACATGCAGTCGGCGAACCGATTTGCCGACGAATTCGGCATCCCCAACCGTCACGCGAGCTACGAGGCCTTGGTTGCCGACCCCGAGGTCGATGTCGTGTACGTGGCGACTCCGCATCCGCTGCACCACGCCAATGCGCTACTCGCGTTGCACGCCGGCAAGCCGGTGCTCGTCGAGAAGGCGTTCACGATGAACGCTGCCGAGGCCCGAGACCTCGTGGCCACCGCCCGCAGGGAGGGACTGTTCCTGATGGAGGCAATGTGGACGAGGTTTCTTCCGCACATCGCAGAGATCCGCCGCCTGCTGGCCGAGGGAGCGCTCGGGGAGATCGTCACGGTTACTGCCGACCACGGGCAGTGGTTTGCCAGAGACCCCGACTTTCGGCTGTTCGCTCCGGAGCTCGGAGGCGGCGCGTTGCTGGACCTCGGCGTCTATCCGGTCTCGTTCGCGTCGATGGTACTCGGCAAGCCAGACCGGATCGTGAGCCTCATCGACCAGGCCTTCACCGGTGTCGACGGTCAGACCTCGATGTTGTTCGGATACGCGGGCGGCGCACAGGCTGTCTTGACGTGCACGTCGTCGGCCAAGAGCCCGACCCGCGGAGCGATCGTCGGCACCGAGGCGCGCGTCGAGATCGACGGCGACTTCTACGGGCCGACGTCATTCACGCTCATCTCACGGACGGGAGACGAGACCTACTTCGACGCGCAACACGAGGGACGTGGTCTCTGGTACGAAGCCGAGGCGGTTGCCGGTTGCCTCCGCGACGGGCTTCTCGAGAGCCCATTGATGCCTCTGGACGAGAGCGTCGAGATCATGGAGACGATGGACGCCGTACTCGCTCAGGGTTGAGCGACCGCCTTCATCACCCTGCATCTCTCCGCGGTCCGCCGACGGGACGACCGTATCTCAGCGTCGCCCGAAGATCACCTAGGCATCTGGCACCAGAAGGGGGATCCCAGCCGGTATCTCTTGCGTTCCGCCCAAACCGTGGCCACCATTAGGCGTTGAAGGTCAATTACCGACTGGGCGAAGGGAGCTTCATGCGTCTGCGATCCATCCTTCTGGTTGCCGCGAGCGTGGCCGTCTTTCTCGCGCTAACCGGCTCCTCCGACGCGATCATCGGCGGCACGCCGGACAGCACCCACACCTATGTCGGCCTGGCCACCAACGGCGTCTTCGTTTGTACGGCAACATTGGTCAGTCCGCGGATCATGGTCACGGCGGCCCACTGTTTCTCCGACAGCACGTCGGTCCTCGGGACCGACGGGAGCGGGCATCCGCGGGTCGCGGTGACGTTCGACCAGCAAGGGTTCTTCACGCAACCGGTACCGACGTTCTGGATCGGGACGTACTACTCCAACCCGGCCTGGTGCATCGGCTGCAACAAGGGGCTGCCGGGATTCGACACGAACGACGAGGCGATCATCGTCCTCGACACTGCGCAGAGCCGTGGTCTGGCGGTCCTACCGGCGCTCGGATTCGACGATTCGCTCCGCACGGGAACCGCGCTCGACATCAGCGGCTACGGCGTGCAGCATTTCGGGAAGCCGGATCCGTGCAATCCAAGCTGCAAGAAGCAGCCAGATGCCTTCTTCACGCGGATGACGGCGCCTGCGAACCTCCTCAGCGTCGGCAAAGGAACGCAAGATGAGTTCGTCGTGATCTCCGGCAACACCTCGCAGGGCAAGGGCGGCCAGTGCTTCGGCGATTCGGGTGGCCCCTTGTTCCTCGCCGGCACCAACAGGTTGATCGCCGAGACGACGTTCGGCACGAATGGACAGTGCGCCGGCGTCGGCTACGACACCCGCCTCGACACGACCTCCGCACAGAACTTCATCTTCGGCACCGCAACCTCGCTCGGACTCAGCATTCCTTAGACAAGCGTTGTCGGCGGCGGCCGGGCTCTGCGCTCGGCCGCCCCGGCGATCGAGCACTCGCGCCTCGCAGGTCCGAGTGGCAGGCTTCTACCGCCCGCTAACCGGAGCTCGAGGCTAGGCCCAGGGAAGGCGATCCCAGTACGAGGGCCGCTCCCGCCGTGAGGGCTCGAACTGTGCGTACGCCTGTCTCGGGTCGGATGTCTCCTCCTCGGCGCTCGCGCCGTGGCGCAAAGCGAGCGCCGACGCCGGGTAGCGCACCTGCCACTCGCCCGACCGCGAACCCGCCATGAAGATCACGCACGGCTCGTCGCCGGCGCCCACGAAGATGTGCTCCGTACCGGCGGGACTGTGGAAGAAGTCCCACCGCCGGAGGACCCGCTCCTGGCCCTCGACGAGGAGCGTGCACTCCCCGGAGAGAACCAGAAAGTCCTCCTGCTCCGACTCCGAGTGGTAGAGCCCGTTCGGCTCGCCCGGTTCGAGGACGTGGAGTCTGATGCCGATCTGCGGGAATTCGGCCTTCGCGCTCTCGAAGCTGCACTCCGAGCCCGACGGCTTCTGTTCGCCGTTTTCCGACGTCAACCACTGGCGTTGCGCACGTTCACGACGAACCAGACGTCACCCGCGGGTGCGAGGCCCGAGCCGGAGTCGTCGAGCGGCGCCTCGAGCACGGCGCGAGTATATGGAGCTATGTGGGCATCTCGTTGATACCCACATAGATGTGGATCTCCATGCCCTCGCCGCTGATGATTCCCTCGGCGATACAGACGACGTCATTCAGCCAGCGGTAGCTCTCGTGATCCGACTCGAACCACCCGACCAGGTTCTGACGTCCCGGCTCGTCGCCTTCGAAGATCGTGCGCCCACGAAGCTCGAAAAGGATGGATGCCCCATCGTGCGTCGTTACCAGGCCGCGCACGTTCGGCAGCATCCGCCCGTCAGTGCGCCGGCGGGGGTAGTTCGACCAGACGACGGTGCCTTCAATCCGTCCGGTCGCGGTTCCACGGCCTTCGCCGTACCCGATGCCTTCGTGGCTGTCGTACGCGCTCACGATCGCGTATCCAGGTGCCTCGATGCGAGCGTCCTCGTCGTAGCTCCAATGGAAGATCGACAGCGGCTCGAGACGCACATGCGCACGATATCCGGCGAGCGGGCGAGAACGACCCATACGCAGAGTTAGGATCCCGCCCGTGTTCACCGTTGAGCAGCGGGATGCTCTCCACGAGCACGTGCTGGAGCTCGCGGAGGAGGATGAGCGCGTCGTTGCCGGAGCCGCGGTGGGCTCGCTCGCGGTGGACGGCGGCGACCGGTTCTCCGACTTGGACCTCACCTTCGGCGTCGCTGATGACGTACCGACCACCGAGGTGCTCGACGACTGGACGCGCACGCTCATCGGCGAGCGGGAGGCGGTGCAGCTTGCCGACCTCGAGCGCAGTCCGACTACCTATCGCGTGTTCCTCTTGCCGGACGCGCTCCAGTTCGACCTCTCGATGACGCCGGCAGCTCGGTTTCGTCCCGCCGGGCCACGATTCCGGCTGCTGTTCGGCGAGACGGCCGCGGGCGACGCCGAGGTTTCCGCACCGCGTGTTCCGGGGAACCTCTTCATTCCGACGCCGTCAGTCCCGCACGACCTCTTCGGGTGGGGCGTCATCTACGCGCTCCACGGGCGCGCGTGCATCGAGCGCGGGCGTGTCTGGCAAGCCGAACACTACGTCGGCGCCGTGCGCGACCACGCACTGTCGCTTGCCTGCCTTCGCGAGGGTCTGCCCGCAGTGCAGGCGCGCGGCTACGACGATCTTTCAGCGGAGACGCTCGCTCGATTCGAACATGCGCATGTCACCGCGGTCGAGCCTGGACCGCTCCGGGCAGCCCTTGCCGCATCCGTTCTTGCGCTCATGCGCGAGGGCGCGGAGGCCCATCTACCGCACGCGGATGTCGTCGCGCAGCGCCTCATCGAGCTGCGCTGACGAGCCCGACAGATGGCCAAGCTGATCTATTCGACGATCGCGTCGCTCGACGGCTACATCGCAGACGAGGATGGGAACTTCGACTGGGCTGCGCCGGACGAGGAGGTGCACAGCTTCGTCAACGACCTCGAGCGTCCCGTTGGGACGTACCTCTACGGGCGTCGGATGTACGAGGTGATGGTCTCCTGGGAGACCGCGCACACCTTCTCCGACCAGCCGCCGTTCACACAGGACTTCGCGCAGATCTGGCAGGCGGCCGACAAGATCGTCTACTCCAAGACGCTGGCGACGGTATCCAGCCGAAGAACGCGGATCGAGCGAGACTTCGACCCCGAAGCGGTCCGGCAGATGAAAGCAGCGGCGGGACGCGACCTCACCATTGGGGGTCCCGAGCTCGCCGCGCAGGCGATCAGCGCCGGGTTGGTCGACGAGTACCAGTTGTTCCTCACGCCCCATGTGGTGGGAGGAGGCAAGAAGTCCCTCCCCGACAATGTCCGGCTGAACCTCGAGCTGCTGGACGAACGCCGCTTCCGTGGCGGCGTGGTTTACCTCAACTACCGCACCAGGACGTGACTCAGGCGGCGCTGGGCTCGGCGCCGCCGATCACTCGAGGGGATCGAGGGCGAGCGCGATCGCCTCGTCGAGGCTGAGCTTGGCGCCTGCTTCCCAGGCTTCGTCGAAGGCGGAGTCGTCCAACTGCGCCCGAACTGCTGCAAGCGCCTCCTCGGTCTCGAGCGTCATCCACGACTCGAGGGTGTATTCGATCTCGTCGCGCAACGCCGTTGCGCGAGAAAGCAGCTGGGCGCCAACTCCAGGCCTCCCCCTCCGAGCAGACGCGAGGGCGAACCGGACGAGGTCGACGCTGAGAAAGGGGAGGTTCCCGAGCTCGAGGTCGATCCGGCACGACTGCGACAGGAGGGCGTGTGCATCACCGAATCGCCCCTCACTGGCGGCCCGTTCGGACAACGCCCCGAGCGACCGCGCCTCGATCCGCCTATGGCCGTACGCCCGGGCGTGTTCCAGGTTCTCCTCGGTGATCGCCCAGAATCGCGCCTTGTCTCCGAGCTCCTCGTACATCCACCCACGCGTCCGGTTTGCCCGGATCGCCATCTCCGAGTCGCCGAGCCCGCGAAGGACCGCGACGACATCCTCGAGGATCTCGAGCGCGGCAGACCAATTCCCGTCTTCCGTCAAGAGACAAGCATCTGCGTATCTCGCAAGCGCGCTCAGATGGGCGTCCCCGAGTGCGCTGCTGATGACAAGTGCTTCATTGACGCGGGCTCTCGCTGTCGCGTCGTCGCCGGAGATGACGCCGGCGGAGCTCGCAGCGATGAGCGCGCGGCAGCGCGCGGCAGTCGGCTCAGGGTCTGCTGCCAAAGCGTTCTCGAGTCGCGTCCATCCCTCCGAGATGTACCCCCGCGTGAACCAGAAGTCTTCTAACGCCGCGGTCGCGCGGAGGATGCGTTGCGTCTCCCCCGCGGCGGCGAAGTCGAGAGCGCCCCGGACGTTGTCCACTTCGACGTCGAGGCGATCGAGCCACTGAGCGTCGGTGGCGAGATGCGGCTCCGCCTGCTCGGCGAGCGCCAGGAAGTGCTCCGCGTGGCGCTGCCCGAGCACCGCAGCCTCGCCTGACTTCGCCAGTCGCTCAGCCGCGTACTCCCGGATCGTCTCGAGCATCCAGTAGCGAGACCCGACGGCCGACTCGCGCCTACGCAGCAAGCTCTTGTCGAGAAGCGACTGGAGAGTGTCCGGATCGGCGTCGGCGATCTCCTCCGCCGCCTCGTAGCTGCAGCCCCCGGCGAAGACGGAGAGGCGGGCGAAGAGGCGCTGCTCCTCCTCACCCAAAAGGTCGTACGACCACTCGATCGTCGCTCGCAGAGTCTGCTGGCGCGGATCGGCGTCGCGCTCACCTTTGAGCAGGTCGAGACGCTCCGAGAGCCGCTCAAGCAGCTGCTCCGGGCTAAAAAGGGCGGTGCGAGCAGCAGCGAGCTCGAGCGCGAGCGGGAGCTCGTCGAGGCGGAGACAGAGCTCTCGTACCGCCTCGCTCTCGGTGAACGACGGATCCACGGCTCGGGCGCGGGCACTGAAGAGCATCTCACCGTCACCCTCGGCAAGCGGCGGCACGGGGTACGTCTGCTCGCCGCCCACCCGTAGGCGCTCTCTGCTCGTAACGAGGACGTTGAGCTTCGGGCAGGCGGCGAGAAGATCGCCGACCCCGACGCCCGCCTCCCCCACCTGCTCGAAGTTGTCGAACAGGCAGAGCATCGACTTGTCTGCGATGTGCTGTGCGAGTCCGTTCTTCGAGCCAAGGGCTTGCGCTGCAGTCTCGAGCACGAGCTTCGGGTCACGTAGCGACGCGAGTGGCACCCACCACACTCCGTCCGGGAAGGACTCGGAGGCCGCAGCCGCGGCCTGCAGCGCAAGCCGGGTCTTGCCCGTCCCGCCGGGCCCGGTCAGCGTTAGCAGACGCGTGTCCTCGCGGGAGAGGAGCGAGAGAATCTCGGCGAGCTCACCCTCCCTGCCCAGGAACGGCGTGGCGGGGATGGGCAGGTTCGTGCGGTAGAGCGTCTTGAGCACCGGGAATTCAAGGCCTCCCAGTTGGTAGATCCGCTCGGGAGCTGAGAGATCCTTGAGCCGGTGCTCGCCTAGGTCCAGCAGCTCGAGCTCGACGAGCGTCGCCGTCGAAGCCGAGACGAGCACCTGCCCACCGTGCCCGCAGGCGGCGATGCGGGCGGCGCGGTGGACGTCCGAGCCGACGTAGCCTTCGTTGGTGAGGAGGGGCGTACCGGTGTGCAGGCCGACGCGGACGGAGATCGGGCCGGAGGCGAGGGCGTCCGTGAATGACGAGGCAGCCGCGAGCGCTCCGGGCGCGGTCGGGAAGGCGAAGAAGAAGGCATCTCCCTGCGTGTCGACCTCGACCCCGCATTCAGCTGCGCAGGCCTCCCTGATCAGCGCGCGGTGCTCGGCGAGCGCCTGGGCGTAGCCCTCAGCGCCGAGCTCGTGGAGCAGGTTCGTCGAGCCCTCGACGTCGGTGAAGAGGAAGGTGACTGTGCCAGCCGGGAAGTCGGGGTCCACAGAACCCATCATGCGCGAGAGCGGGAGTGGAGGGAATTTAATCCGGCCCGTTCGTGAATCGGACGCCCTTTGGCTGAAGCACCCGCGAAACATTCCCCACGCACCGCCGCCGGACGACCGTCACGCTGCTGTCAGCCGCAGGGTCCGAGACACGTTTGTCACCGCGGTCACATGGTGGGACGATTCGTCACGGTGCGAGGACGTTCGTTTCTGATTGCGCTGGTGGCGCTTGTCCTAGCGGGCGCGGCACCGGGCGCGAACCGCGAATCTGAGCCGACGGCCCGGGTTGGCGCGATCTACTTCGACGGTTGGGCGTGTCCAGTTTCGAACTTCCATTTCAAGGGACTGCTCAGCGGACCGTTCGCGGCGCGGAAGCCGCTCAATGGCTGGCGTGACAACTCAGTCGAGTCTATGCGCACGCAGTTGACATGGGCACACCAGGATGGGATCGGCTTCTTTCTCTTCGACTGGTACCGGGAGAACGTGGATCCCTGCCTCGACATTGCCCTGCAGAACTACAAGTCGCTCAGCGATCATCACGGCGTCGGTTTCGCCCTGCTCCTCGTTCACAACGATGTCTTCGCTATCTCACCGCAGGAGTGGCCGGCATTCGCGGAGCGCTGGGTTACCGAAGACTTCCTTAACCCGGACTACGAGCGTGTCGACGGCAAGCCGCTCTTCGTCATCCTCGACACCACGCTCTTCCGCCAGGAAATGGGCGGGACGCCGGGCGTGAATGCAGCCCTCGCGATACTGCGTGAGACGGCGGAGCGACATGGGCTTCCCGGAGTGTTCATAGTGGGAGGCCGTTACACGGCATACGGCAACATCGACTGTTTTCCGCAATGCGATGCGACAGACGGCGGGCCGACCGGCCTTCGTCTCGAGCGCTACGACGCACTGAGCGAATACAACTCCGCAGGCACGGCACTGCCTCGAAACGGTGCTCGTGTCTACAGCGAGCTCGTTGCGGCCGTGCGAGACGAGTGGCGACGTTTCGCGCAGGTGAGTCCGGTGCCGTGGATTCCATCTGTGACCGACGGTTGGGATCCGCGGCCATGGGATGAGCGGCCGTTCGGTTATCTCTTTTGGTTCACGCGCACACCTGCGGAAGTCACCGCGTTCGTGGAGGATGCGATCGCATGGCTCCGCGACAACCCCTCGATGCACGTCGGCGCCGCGTCGGCGCCGCCGCTCGTGTTGATCGAAGCTTGGAACGAGCTCGGCGAGGGCAGCTTCGTTATTCCGACGGTACAAGATCGCTATGCGTACGGCCGGGCGCTCGCTTCGATGCTGGGCCTTCGCTGGGCCGCAGGCCACGAGCGTCGGTTGGCGATGACCTCGAACGACACCGAAGCGATGGGAACGCTGACTGTGCTCGACGATTGGACTCCCTGCGATGTTGCGTCGGTGAAGATCGAACGGAAGCTCCGCAGCAAGTGGGTGACGGCGCGCACGACGACGACGCGACCCGGCGGCGCGTTCGCCGTCACCGTGCGCCGCAGCGGCGTCTATCGGGCGCGCGTCTCGCGCGGTCCTCGTTACGGGCAGACGTGCGGTCCTGCGGTGTCGGGCCCTGTCGCAGTCAGGCTGATCCGGTGAGGGTACGACCGGTCGAAGATGCCTGATTGGAATCGTTCTCTACGGATGCGTTGCGAAGCCGCACCGTCGGCCGAAAAGTGGAGGCGGCGGGAATCGAACCCGCGCAAAATTTCAATCGCCTCGAACTACAGACCTCCCATAACGGCGAACAGCTGCCACTTGCCCGGCACACCTTTCAACTCGGCGATGCCACGCTCTTCGAACTGCACGCCTGAGCCGGCGACGAGATCCTTGACCGTGGAGGAGACGAGGATTTCCCCGGGCTGAGCTTCGCTGGCGACCCGTGACCCGATGTGTACCGCGATGCCGCCGATTTTTCCGTCCACGAGCTCGCACTCACCGGTATGTAGGCCCGCACGGATCTCGAGCCCAAGCTCGTTCACTGCGTCGATCAGGGCGCCGGCGCAGCGAATCGCTCGCGCGGGGCCGTCGAAGCTGGCGAAAAACCCGTCTCCAGCAGTGTCCAGCTCGCGCCCACGAAAGCGTCTGAGGTATCTACGGACCAGCGCATTGTGGCTCTGGAGCAGTTCGGTCCAGCCGCGGTCACCGAGCTCGGCGGCCCGTGCGGTCGAGCCGACGATGTCCGTGAACAGAACGGTCGAGAGCACCCGTTCATGCTCGGGCTCTTTCCAACCACCACGCTCCCAGATGCTCGTCAGGAACTGCTCGATCTCGCGGACGATGGCCTCGCTGTCTCCGACCCAAGGGAGGTGGTCATCACCGGCAAGCTCGACGTAAACGGGATCCGGAATGTGCTCTGCGGCATATCGTGCGTTTTGGATGTCGCAGTTGCGGTCGCCCCTGCGGTGCAGAACCAGTGTCGGCGCCTGAATTGTGGAGAGGATTGGACGGGCGTCAGTCTCCATCGCCATCTTCATCAGCACGACGGCCGCCGCAGGACTCGCGCCAAGGCGTAATCGCGTCGCGTACCAACGCCGGAACTCCCGGTCGCTGGCCATCGACGGCGCGTCGTCGCGAAGGAGCTGATCGCAGTAGTCAGGTGTGCCCCAGCGCTGTTCGAGCTCCGCGAGCAAACGTTCGCGTGATTCGTTGGATGACCCGCTCTGCTCGTATCTACCCATGGAAGCGAAGACGAACGGCAGCCACTCCCAGGCCAGGAACGACCCGTAGAGGACAAGCGCAGGCGTTCGCTCGGGGTACGTTGCTGCGAAGAGCGCGGCCATCGCCGCACCCTCGGAGTAGCCCAGAAGTGCTGCTCGCTCCGAACCTACCGAATCCATGATCGCGCGCACATCGTCCATGCGCGTCTCGAGATCGGGAACACCGCTAACGCGGTCGGAGAGACCGGTGCCGCGCTTGTCGAAAATGATCAGGCGGCAAAAAGAGGCGAGCCGTCGGTAGAACTTCTCGAGCGTCGGCTCCTCCCAGCCGTACTCGACGTTGGAAACGAATCCAGGGGCGAAAACGAGGTCGAACGGCCCGTCGCCGATGACCTGGAACGCGATGCTGACATCACCGCTCCTCGCATACCGCGTCTCGGGACGGTCCACTGCAACAGTGTCCACCAGCACACCACGCGTGACAAGGTCGGAGCCCACGGGCGCGACCGGAAAGCCCGTCGCAGCTACGCGTGTCGTATTCCCAAACGCAGCCGTGGGCGCAGCTCGGACGGACCATCGCGGGGAAATCATCAGCGCTACCTCTTTGTGGTTCTACGGGAAGGGCTGCCGCTGCCACGGCGATCTGAGGCCGACCTGAACGGAACCTGCAAGCACGGAGACCGGCAGCACCCTCGGCCGCTGCATCGCCCAGTCAATGATGCTTCGAGCGAGCCGATCCGGCTAATCGCCTGAATCGACGAAGTCGGCGCCTGACCAAGACGCCTACAGCGATGCTGACGGCCGCGACTAAAGACCAAGTAACGATCAGGCCTTGAATTTCGGGATCGTCGGTCTCCGTGAGCCACCAGGCTGCCGCGGCTACTGCGCCCAACAGCGCCCACCATCGACCGACGACCAGCCCAAAGAGAAACGCAAGGGCAAGAAGGAGCACGAAATTATGTCTAGGATCGAAACCGTCCGCAAAAAGCCCCATTGACGCGATCACCTTTTCGTCGCCTGCTGTCGGGTCAGATGTCGTCATAAGAGCTACCGCTCGCCTTATAGCATGTTTGCTATGTCAATACCAGATGCCGTGTACGATCAGCGTCCGACCGCCGCTGCATCGCCCAGTCATTGATGTCGGCAACTACCCGAGCCAGGCTTCGGGCGCTGATGGACGATCCGGGCGGTTACTTCTCTCGTTGGCGAGCGCGGTTGCGGCAACCGCGCGACGGGAGTACGTGACAAGGTCCGTCTGGCTCGGACTCCTCGGCGTCATCGGCGGAACGGTCTCGTTCTTCTACGTCCTCTGGATCGCCGTCTGTGGCGCCTGACGAGATCGTGCAGGCGATATCGCCCTCGCGGATCGGGGTCGTAGTGGCTCGCGGGCACCCAGTTCCGATCGGCCCCCGTCAGGTGGGCCAATGTCCTTACGCCCGGGCGGGACTTAGTCAGCATTGTCCGCCGATGGCGGCCCTGATGGCATCGGCCGCTACCGCCCGGATCGAATCTGAAATCGCCGGAAGTCATCATGCTGCGCGAAGCGCAGCGGACTTCCGGCGATGAGTGGAGACGGCGGGAATCGAACCCGCGGAAGATTTCAATCGAATGGCCTGGCTTCGCCCAAGAGGTGCTCCAGGGCCAGGTGTCCCGACAGGGCCGATGCGAGACGCCGAACGGGTCGCCGCACGTACTCGCTGCTGTAGCCCAGATACTGGACAGGCGACAGGATCACGACAAGAGACCACGTGTGGAATTTTCAGGGTCATCCCATAGGCTCACAAGAATGACGGATGTCGGGTCAGGCGATGCCCGGATCGCCGAGCTGATCGGTGAGCTGAGCGACCTTCGTGATCGTCATGAGACGGTTGCGCGCGTCTTTCAGGACCTGGCTCGGTCGCGTATGCGGCTGCAGCCGATTCTCGATCAGATTGCCGAGGCAGCGACTTCCCTTTGCCGCTCGGAATATTCGGTGATTCATCTCGCCGAAGGCCAGCTGCTTTACGCGCGGGCGAATTTCGGTCTACCGCCGGCGCTGTTGGAATATGAGCGGCTTCACCCACTTGAGCTGGGTACACAAACGCTGACCGGCCGCGTCGCCTTGACGAAACGTCCGGTGCACATTCCCGATGTCGCTGCGGACCCCGACTACGACTTTCCGGGGATCAAGATGGCAGAAATTCGGACGGTGCTCGGGGCCCCGGTGCTAATCGATGACCAGTTGGTCGGCGTGATTCAGGTAGGTCGACGTGACCTTCGACCATTCGACGACGGAGAGATCGAACTGATAGCGACCTTTGCGAATCAATGCGCGATCGCAATCGGCAACGCGAAGCTCTTCGAGACCGTCGAGCGACAGCGGGCCCAGCTGGCGCGGTTCGTTTCGCCGGAGGTCGCTGCGCTCCTTTCGACCGAGGACGGCAGCCGCCTCCTCGCCGGGCACCGCGCCTACATCAGCGTTGTCTACTTCGACCTGCGCGGCTTTACAGCTTTTGCCGAGACCGCAGAGCCCGAGGAGCTCATCGACGTCGTCCGGGAGTATCACGAGGCAGCCGGAGCGCTGGTAACTGTGCATAAAGGCACGCTCGAACATTTCGCCGGAGACGGCCTCATGGTGTTCTTCAACGATCCACTACCGCTACCGGACCACGAACTTCATGCAGCGAAACTCGCCGTCGCGATGCGCGAGCGCATCGGTGGTCTCGCGACTGCTTGGAGCAAACGCGGCCACGAGCTCGGGATTGGAGCCGGCATCGCTGCAGGTCACGCGACGCTCGGACAAATCGGATTCGAGGGACGCTACGACTATGGGGCCCTCGGGACCGTCACCAATCTCGCCGCGAGGCTGAGCGATGCGGCAGCGGCAGGTCAGATCCTTCTCAGTCAGCGCGCGTACACAGCTCTCGAGGATCGAGTTCAGGTTCGGCCGGCTGCCAATCTGGACATGAAAGGCTTCAGCCATCCGGTCCTGGCATACGAACTCATCGATTTCATGCGCGCAAAATAGATGACGCCCGACGCTGACCGTCAGCATTGTCCGCCGACGGCGGCTCTGCCGGCATCGGCCGCTACCGCCCGGATCGAAACCGAAATCGCCGGAAGTCATCATGCTGCGCGAAGCGCAGCGGACTTCCGGCGATGAGTGGAGGCGGCGGGAATCGAACCCGCGTCCGCGGACGCACCGGTCAGAACGTCTACAAGCGTAGTCCGCGCTTTAGCTTCGACCGCCGGCCGGAGGCGGACACCCTACCGACGGTCTAGCCATCCTTCAGTGTCGCGCTTTGGGCGATTGGCTCTCCCTCCGCGCCGAGCCCGTTAGTTGGCGCCGCTACCCGAACCACGGGCCCAATCCGGAGCGACGTCGCTACCTAACTAGGTTAGGCGGCGAGTGCGAGATCGTTCTTCGCACTTGCTTTGTTTGCCGGTGGATTTACGAGGCCAACCGGCGACCTCGGCTTGCAGCTCTGCCGGAGAACCGACCACGTCGAAACCAGGTCGCCCCCGTATGTTGCTGTCATTTTAGCGGCTAATTGCCTCCCGCAGGGCACGCTGGACGAGGACCTTTGCAAGGTGACGCCGATACTCGGCACTGCCTTGTGTGTCGCTCGGCGGATCCGTGCCCTCGAGGGACGCTGCGGCGGCGGCCTCGATGTCGTCAGGCGTCTTCAGCGCCTGCTCCGCGGCCGTCGCGCGCACCGGCTTCGGGCCCATGTTCGTGAACGCGATCGCCGAGTTGTCCACCGTCCCATTCGAGCGGCGGACAATTGCGGTTACACCGACCGTGGCCCAGTCCTGCGCCCGGCGTGTGAACTTCAGGTACGACCAACCGGCCGCGCCGACCTTCGGCACGCGGACCTCCATCAGGACGTCCTGCGGTCCGAGCACGGTGTCGAAGACGCCGGTGACGAACTCCCCGACAGGGACGGTTCGCTCCCCCTCTGGCCCGCGAATCACGACTTCTGCGTCGAGAGCAGTCAGCACTGCCGGGAGGTCACCGGCAGGATCGGCATGCGCGAGCGAGCCGGCGATCGTGCCGCGGTGACGTACCTGCGGATCTCCGATCAGCCCGGCCGCGTACGAGAGAACCGGGCAGTGCTCCTGCACGAGCGGGTTGTGTTGGACGTTGTGGTGTCGAGTCATCGCCCCGATCGCCAGCGTGTCGCCCGCGTCTCGCACGTAGCGAAGGTCGTCGATGCGGCCGATGTCCACGAGCAGTGCGGGTCGCGTGAAACGCAGCCGCAACAAGGGGAGCAGCGAATGGCCCCCGGCGAGGAGCTTCGCGTCCTCACGCGACCCCAGCAGCTCGACCGCGTGCTCGACGGATTCGGCGACCTCGTAGTCGAACGGCGCCGGGATCATGTCCTCGCCTCCTCGAGTGCCCGCCAGACTCGCTCGGGAGTCGCGGGCATGTCGAGGTCGGTGACGCCGAAGGGCACGAGCGCATCGATCACAGCGTTCATCACCGCCGCGGTCGAGGCAATGGTGCCCGTCTCCCCCACCCCCTTCACGCCCAGCGTGTTCGTCGGACTTGGAGTCGTCGTCGCTCCGAGCTCGTACGAGGGAAGCTCGGCCGCCGAAGGCACCAGGTAGTTCACCATCGAGCCGGTGACGAGGTTGCCGTCCTCGTCGTACACCGCCTCCTCCCAGAGCGCCTGCGCGATGCCCTGCGCAACACCGCCGTGAATCTGGCCCTCAACGACCCGCGGGTTGATCACCGTGCCGACATCGTCGACGGCGATGTAACGGATGAGATCGACGTCGCCGGTCTCGGTGTCGACCTCGACGACAGCGATGTGCGTGCCTGAAGGCCAGCTGAAGTTCGGGGGGTCGTACACGAACGACGCCTCGAGCCCCGGCTCCATGCCCTCCGGAAGGTTATGCGCCGTCCAGGCCTGGAGCGCGAGCTCCTTGGTCGTCAGCGACTTGCCGTTCGCACTGAACGTTCCGTTCTCGTACTCGAGCTCGTCCTCGCCGACCTCGAGCTGGTGCGCCGCGATCTTGCGCGCCTTCTCGATGATGCGTTCCGCCGCGTGGTAGGCCGCGACGCCGCCAACGGTGAGGCTTCGACTGCCATACGTGTCCATGCCGAGCGGTGCAACCGCGGTGTCGCCGTGGAGCACCTCCACGTCTTCGTATGCGATTCCGAGCTGCTGGGCAACGATCTGGGAGAACGTCGTGACGTGACTCTGCCCGTGCGGCGAAGTGCCGATCAACACCTGCACGGTTCCGGTCGGGAGGAACCGGATTGTCGCGGCGTCCCAGCCACCCGCGCCGTAGCGAATCGCACCGAGTATGCGCGACGGCGCGAAACCGCACATCTCGAGGTAGGTCGAGAAGCCGATGCCGAGCTGTTTCGTGTCGCCGCGCTCTCTCCGCTCGGACTGCTGCCGACGGATGTCATCGTGATCGAGGATCTCGAGCGCCGCATCGAGATGCGCGTCGTAATCACCTGAGTCGACCGTGAGCCCGGACACGATCGCCGAGGGGAACTCGCGCAGGAAGTTGAGCCTGCGGATCTCGAGGGGATCTTTCCCGAGCTTCCGGGCGAGAGCGTCGACCGCACGCTCGATCGCGTAAGTCGCCTCAGGTCGGCCGGCGCCACGATAGGCGTCGGTCGGCGTCGTGTTCGTGAAGGCGCCCGTGCACTCGAAGTCGTAGGCAGCGACGTCGTACGCACCGCTGTACAGCCAGGCGCCGAAGAGCGGCGTGCCGGCGGTGACAAGCTGGAGGTAGGCGCCGAAGTTGACCGTCAGCTTCGCGCGTACCGCGCGGATCCTTCCTTCGGAGGTCGCGGCAAGCTCGATCTCCTGGATCAGGTCTCGGCCGTGGATCGTGGCGTTGTAGCCCTCGCTTCGCTGCTCGATCCACTTGATCGGCCGACCCAGCCGGCGCGCGAGCACGAGCGCGAGCGCCTCCTCTGCGTAGACGTTCAGCTTCGATCCGAACCCGCCGCCGACCTCCGGCGCGACCACGCGCAGCTTTGCTTCCGGAACGCCGGTGACCATTGAGAGCGTCACTCGAGCGATGTGCGGGATTTGTGTCGCCGACCACATCGTCAACTCGCCCGTCGCCGGGAAAGGCTGAACGATGACGCCGCGCGGCTCGATCGCATTCGGGATCAGCCGTTGTTGGTGGTAGCGCTCCTTGATGGTCACGCCGGCCTTCGCGAACTCGTCGTCGACCTCTCCAGCCGCGAGATTCCAGGTGTAGCAACGGTTGGTGCCGAACTCTTCGTGCACGAGCGGTGCGCCGTCTTCGAGCGCCCGTTCCGCGTCGATCACGGTCGGTAGCGGGTCGTAGTCGACCTGGACGAGCTCCGCTGCGTCGCGCGCCTCGCCGCGGCTCTCAGCGATCACGACCGCGACGCCGTCGCCGACGTAACGCGCTTCGTCCACGGCGAGCGGCCGATGGTTCGGCTGATTCGTGTCCTCGGTCGGGAGCCACGCGCAGGGCAGGGAAGCCAGCCACTCGTCTGCGAGGTCCTCGCCGGAGAATGCCGCGATGACGCCACGGTGCGCGAGCGCGCCGTCGACGTTCACGTCGGCGATGCGTGCGTGCGCGTAGGGACTGCGGACGACGGCCATCCACGCCATGCCTGGAAGGCTCATGTCGTCTACGAACTTCGCTTGACCCGTCAAGAGGGCTGCGTCTTCTTTTCGCTCGACCGGCGCGCCGACGACGCGTCCTACCTCGAGCTCTGTGATCGTCGTCGCCATCGTCAGACCTCCACGCCGGCGGCCGTCTGGACTGCGCGGATGATGTTGTGGTAGCCGGTGCAGCGGCAGAGATTGCCCTCGAGCGCGTGGCGGATCTCTTCCTCAGTGGGGTTCGGCGTCTCGTCGAGGAGGCTGACGGTGGCCATGATGAACCCTGGAGTGCAGTAGCCGCACTGGAGGCCGTGCTGCTCGTGGAACGCCTCCTGAACGGGGTGCATCGTCCCGTTTGTCGCCAGGCCTTCGATCGTCGTGATCTCGTGGCCGTCCACCTGGACGCCGAGGAGCGTGCAGGATTTCACCGACTCGCCGTCCAGCAGCACCGTGCAGGCGCCGCAACTGGACGTGTCACAGCCCACGTTCGTACCGGTCAGGCCCAGCCGCTCGCGCAGTACGTAAACGAGCAGCTCGCGCGGCTCGAGCTCGAGGACGTGCTCGGCCCCGTTGACCGTGATCGAAACCTGCCGCACGGCAGCCTCCTTTCGGCCTTAGAAAAGACTGGCGGCGAGCATACGCCTCGCGCCCCGCCGCTTCAAACGCCAGGGGCCGCTACGGCCGTCCTCAGCGCCGCGCCTTCAGCGCTCGCTGCATGTCTCGGTCTGCCTCGCGCTTGGCGATGTCGCGGCGCTTGTCCCGACCCTCCTTGCCCCGGGCCAGCGCGAGCTCGACCTTCGCCCGCCCGTTCTTGAAGTAGAGCTTCGTCGGAACGAGCGTCAGGCCCCTCTGGGCGACCTTGCCGGCGAGGGAGTCGACCTCTTTCCGGTGGAGGAGGAGCTTGCGGTCGCGATCCGGATCGTGATTGGCGAGATTGCCCTGGTCGTAGACCGAGATGTGGGCGCCGACTAGCCAGGCTTCCCCGTCTCGGACATCCGCGTAGGCCTGCTGGAGCGAGGCCCGGCCGTCCCGAAGGGACTTCACCTCTGTGCCGGTCAGCACGATCCCCGCCTCGACCCGCTCGAGCAGGTGATAATCGTGCCGCGCTCGGCGGTTGTCGACGATCAAATGCTCGCTCTTTGGGCTCATTCGGCCAGTCTAGGGACCTTGTGAATCGTCGACGACGACCTAGAATCCATACCGCTGTCGGGTCGTTTGACGGGGAGGAAAGGCAAGTTGTCTCGAGTTGCGCGCATGTTCGCCATCGGCGCGTCCGTGCTGGCGGCTGCCGCGGGCCTGACCCTTGGGCTCTTCCTTCCGTCTAGCGCACGGGCGGACGATCCGACGCCGACCACGACGGTGCCGACGTCGACCCTGCCGACGCCGGATCCTGCGCCTCCCAAGCCGAAGCCGACGCCCGCTCCCAAGCCGGCGCCGAAACCTTCACCGTCTCGCCACGTCTCGCACGCGCCCACCTACCGACCGCCCGTGGCGCCGGCCCCCTCGTCGACGCCAGCGGCGACCGTCAAGCCGAAGGTGCATGCACCTGTGAAGCCGAAGAAGGCGCGCCCGAAGAAGACAGTCGTCACACCGCCGACGACCACTGTGCCGAAGGTCACAGTCGCGCCGCCGCTCGGAGCAGTCGGGGAGCAGGTCGCACTCAAGACGAAGTCGAACGGCTCTATCAGCCTCGCATCGCTCCTCATCGTGTTGGGACTGTCCGTCTCGATCGCATGTTTTGCGCTCGCGGTGGTGCCCGCGACCCACTGGAAGTGGAGGCCCGCAGCGATCTTCGTCTCAGAGCGACAGGTCGATCTGACTCTGGTTGGAGTTGCCCTGCTGGTTGGGACCGCGTTTATGTTGCTCTTGGCGAGAGGGCAATAGCCGTGCGGCGTTTCCCGGTCAAGACCGTCGTCATCGTTTGCTCGTCGGCCCTCCTGGGCGCGACGCCGTTGGCTTCCGCGATGATCAACAGGACCGCTCGGCCACTCGACGGCTCGCCGCCGGTGATCACCGTGCCTGCCGACATTACGGTCGCAGCGACGAGCCCAGCCGGCGCCGACGTCCCGTTCATCGTGACCTTTGCTGACCCGGACGGCGATCTCGCCACGTCGGGCTGCGACCATGCCTCCGGCTCGACGTTCCCGATTGGCACGACCACGGTCACCTGCAACGCGACTGACGCGGAAGGGAACACCGCCACGCCTGCGAGCTTCAACGTGACCGTGACCGACTCGACAGCACCGAACATCACCACCCCCGGGGACTTCTCGGTCGAAGCAACCAGCAGCGCGGGAGCCGCACCGACCTACTCGGTCGGGTTCAGCGACCCCGATGACTCAGTCGCGACGTCCGGATGCACTCCCGCGTCGGGCACGACGATGGCACTCGGACCCCACGTGATCTCCTGCAGCGCAACCGACTCGCACGGGAACTCAGCTTCAGCGTCCTTCACCATCACCGTCGTCGACACGACGGGGCCTGTTATCAGCGGTGTCCCCGCGAACATCACGCAGGAGGCGACGTCGACCTCCGGCAACGCAGTGAGCTGGACCAACCCCACGTCGACCGATGCGGTCACCGGAGCGCGGCCAATCGGCTGCTCTCCCGCCTCCGGCTCGACCTTCCCGATCGGGACGACAGTGGTGCAGTGCACAACCAGTGATGGAAACGGCAACGACTCCACCGCCTCGTTCAACGTCAAGGTGCAAGACACGACAGCGCCGTTGTTCGCAGGCAGCCCGACCGACATCTCGCATGATGCGACCTCGCCGAGCGGCTGGATCGCGACCTTCAGCGCACCGACGGCGACCGACCTAGGCGCGACCCTGACGTCAAGCTGCTCGCCGGCTTCCGGATCCACGTTCCCCGTCGGCACCACAACAGTCACGTGCACTGCGGACGACGGGCGTGGAAACAGCTCGTCGGTGTCGTTCCATGTCATCATCGCGCCCTTCGACACAACCGCACCCTTGATCGGCGTTCCTGCCGACATCACGGTCGAAGCGCATAACAATGCCTCCAGTGCATCCGTGAGCTACTCGGTGAGCTTCACCGACCCGGATGACGCCGTAACGGCGTCCAGTTGCGTCCCGGCGGCCGGGTCGAGCTTTCCGGTCGGCACGACGAAGGTGAACTGCACGGCGACGGACGCCCATTCGAACACCTCGAGCGGATCATTCAACGTGACCGTGCGGATGACACCCCCGCTGCTCGTCTTGCCGGCCGACATCACGGCCGAAGCGACGGGGCCGGACGGAGCCGCCGTGTCGTACTCGTTCAGTGCAAGCGATCCTGACGACCCTGTTGCCAGCTCGAGCTGCGCGCCGGCTTCAGGGTCGACGTTCCACCTGGGTAGTAACACCGTGACGTGCAATGCAACCGACACGAACGGCAATCAAGCGAGCAACACCTTCACGATCACCGTGCAGGACACAACCGGCCCGACGTTTACCGGGATCCCGTCGGGCATCACGGTCGAGGCAAACGGTCCGACGGGCTCGATCGTGAACTTCCCGAGCATCATCGGCGCCGTCGATCTTGTGGACGGGCCGATCGTGGGTAACCCTTGCGCCCCTGCGAGCGGGACGACGTTTCCACTCGGAACAACGGTCGTCAACTGCACTGCGGCCGACGCCCACGGCAACACCGGTCACGCCACGTTTAACATCACGGTCGCCGATACAACGCCTCCGAATCTGATCGTTCCCGTGGCACGCTCCGTCTATGCGACGACGCCGACCGGGATTCCGGACACGGTGTCGGGCATCGTGTCCTTCCTTTCCGGTGCGTCGGCGTCGGACCTCGTCGACCCGAACCCTGTCGTCACGAACAACGCGCCGTCGTTCCTCCCCGTCGGCAACCAGACGATCACCTTCGCGGCCCGGGATGCGAGCGGGAACACGACGTTCAAAGACGTGACTCTCATCGTGCTGCCACAGCCTTCGCCGGGCACGCCGCCGCTGCCGGTTCCGCCGCCGCCGAAGATCCCCACAGAGGTCACGAACGTGAAGGTCACCCCTCTCGACGGGGCCGCGCGGATCCAGTGGAACGCCGGCGGAAGACAGGTGATGGTGACGCGCTCCTCGAGCTCGACCCGCTCCCTCAGCGCGATCGGGGACCAGGTCGTGGTCTACACGGGCACGGCCTCGAGCTACGTCGACCGCGGTCTCCAGAACGGTGTCGAGTACCGC
>Ga0207646_10002270_pt1 | contig 22863 bp, 20 predicted proteins | sample KBSK5502metaG_FD_184343 | JGI IMG/M metagenome (GOLD analysis project Ga0207646, IMG submission 184343) | Corn, switchgrass and miscanthus rhizosphere microbial communities from Kellogg Biological Station, Michigan, USA - KBS K5-50-2 metaG... | ecosystem: Host-associated > Plants > Roots >... | reverse complement strand
CATCCTCGAACTCAACGGCGCCCAGGTTGGTCAGGAGGATCTCGGCGCTGAGGGCTTGCGCGAACACTTCCTGCCCCTGTTGAACCGTCGAGATTGGCGACGCAACGTCATGCAGATTGCCGACCAGGGCTGAGATGAATTCGATGCTTTTTGCTGGTTCGAGCCGGTCTGAAAAGGATCGGGCCACGCTCCAAAAATCATGCGTGTTGCTTTCGTCATCCAAGACGACGGCGGTCACGCACATTCCAACATGCTCGCTGCGGTTCAGCATTCTCCTGCGGATGTCGATCGGCGAGACAACGCGAAGCGGTATGTTCGACCAGCCCGGCACCAGCGTTGAGGCGGCGGCCGTCACCGCCGCGCACAGGGCGCCGTGGAGAGTGGATCGTTCGAGCCGCGCCCGCTCGCGCAGGGATCGCGTCGTCTCCCGCGTGAGGCGCGCGGCCTCCACCCGCGCTGTTGACCCGTCCAGTGGCCGGTACGGCATCGGCGGCCTTGCAGTACGAGTTGCTTCGGCCTGGGGCATCCCCAGAGTACTGCGTCTGGCGGCGACCAGATGCTCGACGCAGGCGGTTTCGGCGCTGAGCCGCACCGGTTCGCCGGCGAATCCGCGCAACACGTCACGCATTAAAAAGGAGAGCGCGAGGGCGTCCGCGATGGAGTGGTGCACGCAGAGTATGATGACCGAGCGGTCGGCACCATGCAGCAGAGTCGCGCACAGCAACGGCGCTTTTGACGCATCGAACGGCTGATCGAGCTGGGCGGCGACATGTGCGGTCCACTCGGACATGGCGTTCGCGACGACACGAAGCGGGATCGACCCAGGCGGTGCCGGCGTGAAGACCGGCGTGCCAAGTTCGTCCGGAACAATGCGGCTCCAGATCAGCGCCGACTGACGGCACACGCGGTCGAGTGCGTCCTGCCACTGCTCGATCCGCGTTGATCCGCCAATCTCGGCGGCGATCGCGAAATGCGTCGGCCGATTCTGGTCGGCGAGCCAGAACAGTTTCTCGAGTGCGCCTAGCGGACGCGGGATGGCGGTCGCAAGTGTCTGATCGAGCAGCATGCCGAATTCCTTCCGCTCTTGTGAGACGAGGCCCTCATAGCCCCTGTCCCGATGTCTCGGCATGTGATCGGGCAAATCGCCGCTCGATCGCTAGGTCGAAATCTGTTCAGTTTTTGCTCAATGCTCGCCCATGGACGGGTGAGCCGCGTTGCTCCTCAACGAGTTGAGCGCAGTTGCGCTCTGGGGAATTTAGGAATACGGCACGGGCGGCGGTCAGCGGACCGAACGACATCACGACGAGGACGGCAATTTGTCGGCGAACCGTATTGAGCCATAGGACCGGCGGCAAATTGCAGCATGGGATGAGCACAACGAAGCCCATCAAGAATTCGCCATGGAGCAGCGAGGCAGCGAGGTTCCGGCGTGAAGGCAATCTCACGGCCTCACTGTCTCATTGTCAAAATCACGATGGGCTTCGCGTTCGTTCAGCCCATGCTGCGGTCTACCTCGGCGTCCTTTGCGCCGACTGGCTGGTTTTCCCCGGTCCTGCAGCTTACCGGTTCGGGTAACAGTAGCCGTTGTACCAGTGGTAGCCCCAGGCGCAGCTGCGCGGCGGGGTGCTGCCGCCCGACAGCATGTTGCCGGTGCCGCTCAAGGTGCCGGCCGCGGTGCCGAGCGCGCCGCCGACCACCGCGCCGACCGGACCTGCCGCTCTGTAGCCCTGCGCGGCGCCGGACGCCTCGCCCTGGACCGCGCCGGAGACCGGGTTGGAATAGCCGAGCGGCCGGGTCGGCTGGCAGACGCCGCCATACAGCGAATATCCCGGCGCGCAGGGATATTGCGCCATTGCCGCGCTCGACACGCCGGCCGCCAGCGCGGCGGCGACCGCAAACATCGTAAGGCTGGTTCGCATCGTCATCTCCTCAAGTATCCAGCGCGGCCGAGTGCCGCCTATGCAGGGGAACGGTCGCGAGTGAAATCGCGTTCCGCGTGAAACGCACGCGTCTCCCAGTGAAGGACGCAAGCCGTCGAGCGCCGCGGCGGTACGGCCTCGCACCCGCTCATTGGCGCGACCGGGCCGAAGCGCCGCCGGGTCTGTCACACGGGCGACCCATAAGCCGAATAGAGAGGGGTCTCCGCTGCGCGTCCATCGCAAGGAGACAACTCATGATCGGTCGTCGTCTGCTGCTCTCCCTGGCCCTTGTTGCTTCGATCGCCGGAGCGCTCGGCGCGGCGGCGGATTGGCGGGCGCAATATCCGGAGATCAATTTCGCCGTGGTGCCGGCGGAGAACGAGGCGACCGTGAGCAGCCGCTGGACCCCGTTTGTCGAGTACCTGGGCAAACAACTCGGCGTGAAGGTCAACCTGCGCATCGCCAACGACTATGCCGCCGTGATCGAGGGGCAGCGTTCCGGCAATCTCCATCTCGGCTATTACGGTTCCGCCTCTTTCTCGCGCGCGCTGCTGACCGGGGTGCCCAGCGAGGCGTTCGCGCACAACGTCAATCGCGACAGCGGCAAAGGCTATTACTCGGTGCTGTACGTGCTGGCGAGCAGCCCGTATCGCGAGTTGCAGGACCTGAAGGGCAAGAACTTCGGGCTGGTCGATCCCAACTCGACCTCCGGCTACGAGGTGCCGCTCTATATGCTCGACAAGCTCGGCATCGTTCCGGACAAGTTCTTCGGCCGTATTCAGATCACCGGCAGCCACCAGAATGTGATTTCCGCGCTGGTCGGCGGCTCGATCGATGTCGGTGCCACCTCGTGGAACTCCGACAGCTATTCGAACCTGACCCGAATGATCAACAGGGGCCTCCTGAAGAAGCCGGACGGGGCCCCGATGTCCGTCGCCGACTTCCGCATCCTCCTCAAATCGCCGTTGATTCCGAACGGACCCTATACCTATCTCGTCTCGCTGCCCGACGGCATGAAATCCGACATCCGCGCCGCCTTCTTCGCCGCTCCGGACAAGGCCAAGGAGGTGTTCGATGGGCTTTCGGACGGCAATAACCTGCCCTGGGAACCGGTCGAGAATTCCGCATATGACGAGATGATCCGGCTCATCCAATTCGTCGACGGGTTGCGCAAGCGCTCCTGATCCGGAAGAGCGCCGACCGCGCCACAAGGGGCTTGGGGAGCGGCGCCACCCTACGGCGGTCGGGCGTGGACGCGGCCCAGATGAAGCCGCGTCCGCGCCCTCCGTCAGCGTACCGGGTCGAGCACGACGACCGGGATCTCGCGCTCGGTCTTCGTCTGGTAGTCGGCGTAGGGCGGCCAGAATTTCAGCGCCTCCTGCCACAGCTGCGCCCGCTCGGCGCCGGCGGCGGTGCGGGCCCGCGCCTTCATCTTGTCGGTGCCGACCTGCACCTCGACCTCCGGATTGGCGAGGAGGTTGCGGTACCAGCCGGGGTGCTGCGGCGCGCCGCCCTTCGAGGCGACCACGATATAGCTGTTGCCGGTCTTGCCGTAGAACAGCGGGAAGATGAACCGCTCGCCCGATTTGCGGCCGGTCGTCGTCAGCAGCAGCGACGGCACCGTCATCTCCGGCCGCCCCGGCTGGGTCATCTTGTATATGTGCCCGTCGGTGCCGCCGCTGGCGAGGTAGCGCTTCGTATGCTCCACCATCCAATCCGGCAGGTTCGGCGCGAGCTTGGCTTCGGTCATGGTTTCAACTCCGTTTCGGCTGATGGCGGGTTGCGTTGCGCTCCACCCGCCCTACGAACTGGCTTGCGGTGTATGTAGGGCGGGTGGAGCGCGGCAAAAGCCGTGCGCAACCCGCCGCGGCGGCAAAACCGTTTCCCCCGGCCTCAATAATGCGTCACCCACGGGCTGTTGAGCGCCTCCTCGATGCGGCGGTGGCGACCTCGGATCACATCGGCGGGAACCGCGCCGACAAAGGCATAGAAGGTTTTCGTGCGGATCGCGTCGACGACGCGCTCGCCGACCTTCATCGGATCGAGCCCCTGGGTGGCGAGGCGTTCGGCCAGCACCCGTTCGTCGCTCGGGCGGATCTGCGGTCCGCCCAGATGGTCGGGGCGGTTGCGGCCGCCGCGCGCGATATTCGTGTTGATTGGGCCGGGGCACAGCACCGACACGCCGATCTTGCTGCCCTCCAGCTCGTGCTCCAACGCTTCGGACAGCGACAGGGCGGCGTATTTCGACATCGAATACGGCCCCTGATTGGTGCCGCGCCGGTTCTGGAAGCCGGCGACCGAGGCGGTGTTGACGACATGCCCTTCCTCGCCGTGCTTGAGGATCGCCGGGACGAAATGGCGGATGCCGTGAATGATCCCCCAGATGTTGACGCCGATGACGAACTGCCAATCCTCGGGCGGCACGTCGACCAGCCCGACGCCGTGCATCGGCACGCCGGCATTGTTGCAGGCGATGTGGAGCTTGCCGAAGTTGCGCTCCGCCTCGGCCAGCGCGTCGAGCACCGATTGCTCCGTCGTCACGTCGATCCGCACCGGCATGACGCGCTTGTTGGCGCCGGAGAGGCCATGCGCCGCCTGCTCGACCGCGTCTTTCTGGATGTCGGCCATGACGACGTTGGCGCCGGCCTCCGCCAGCGCGGTCGCGATGCCGAGCCCGATGCCGGACGCGGCGCCGGTGACGATCGCGGTCTTGCCGGAGATGTCCTGCATTGGCCGGGCCCTCGATCAGTGAAAATAGCGGCCGGAATCGATTGCGATCGTCTGGCCGGTCATCGTGTCGGTGCGGCACATCGTGACTACCATGTCGGCGCAATCCTCCTTGTCGGCCGGCTTTTTCAACAGCGAGGTCGCCGCGGAGTTCTGGATCTGCTCGGCGCGCAAATTGGAGGTCGCCCGCGTGCCCTCCAACAGGCCCGGCGCGACGCAATTGACCAGCACTTCGGGCGCCAAGGCCACCGCCATGCAGCGCGTCAGGTGGATGAGTCCCGCCTTCGACACCGCATAGGCGATCGACGATCCCGTCGGCCCCAGCCCCGCCACCGACGAGATGTTGACGATGCGGCCGTTGCCCTGCGCCTTCATGATCGGCGCCGCGGCCTTGGTCAGGCGCATCGGTCCGGTCAGATTGACCGCGATGATCTGATCCCACACCGCCATCGTCAGATTGTCGAGGTCCGGAAACGGGATCGATTTGTTGTAGGCGGCGTCGTTGACGAGGATGTCGACCCGGCCGAAACGCCTGGTTACGTCATCGACCACCTTGGCGACGGCGGCGTCATCGGTGATGTCGCAGCCGAAGGCGGCGGCGTTGACCTGATGCCGCGACGCCAGCTCGCGGGCGACGCCCTCCGCCTGGTCGCGGCTTTGCGCGTACATGACCGCGACATGCGCGCCCTCCTTGGCCAGCGCGTGGCAGATGCGCTGCCCGAGCCCGCCGTTGCCGCCGGTCACCAGAGCCACCGCGCCGTTGAGGTCCATCAATTCTCTCCCGTATGCGGGCGCGGCTGTCTCGCCGCGCGCCGCCTTACCGCGGGACACCCTCGGATCAAAGACCGCGCGGCCCCTTGCGGGGCCACGCCGTGCAAGGCTAGCGGACCGGCGAGAATTCCGCCGCGATCAGCAGCTTGTTTTCCTGGCGGATCGGCCGCACCCCGCTCTGCGGCGGCCACGCTCTGCCGGGGGCGCGGGAGGCCTCGCGCACCCGGGCGCGCTCGTTGACGTCCTTGTAAACCCAGGTATGGACGAATTTGTTGAGCCCGCCGAGCTCGCTGGTCCAGCAGGCCGCCAAGGGCGACAGCTCCTCACGCGCCGGCACCGCCTTCGCCCATGCCTCCAGCACCTTCGGCAGATCGCCCGGGGCATAGGTGTAGGTGCGCATCTCATAGACGTTGCCGGTGCCGTAATCGCGGCTGCCGAGGGGGCGCATGAACGACGCCGGGGTCATGATCTCGGCCTCCTGCGCGACGATCAGATCCTGGCCGCCGGGCAGCGCATTCCGTTCAGGATCCTGCGCCAAGGCGGCGCGCACCCGCGTGCGGTGCTGCAGATCGTCATAGGGATAAACGTGGATGACTTGGTTGAGCGGGCCGAATTCGGTGCGCCAGAAGGCACCCAATTGCGAATGCTTCAAGCGCGCCGGCAAGCGCTTGGCATAGCGCTCCTCGAATTCGGGCACGGCGCCGGTGCGCAGCGTGTAGGTGCGGACTTCGTAGATCATCGGCATATCCTCCAGCTGACGGGGGGCGGGCAGGGTGCGGCGCCGGCGAAAAGCCGGCGTTTCCGTACGACACTCCTGCCGATGGCGGCTTATCCGCCTTCATCCGGGACAGCATAGTGCCGCCGCGAGGTTTTGCGAAGCCGCCTAGAGCCGACCTGTCAAATCGTGAATGGTCGCGCCGTAAATCCCGTATCGAGCCTGACCCGCCATCACCTCTTTTGTTTCCTGAGCCGCTATGGTGAATTTTCGGCGCAGCGTCGGCTCCGACGTCGGATGCCTCCACGCTTGACCTGTGCAATCGCATCGGAAATGCTTTCACCGGGACGGGCTGACGGGATCTCCGGCGGTGCCGGTTCGGTAGCAGAGCAAGCCAGGGGGAGAGGCGGGTGTTACCGAGCGCGCGGTCTCCAGAGATCTCTATCGTCCTCAACCTGCATAACGAGGCACGTTTTCTCCGGCGCACGATGATGTCGATTGGGGAGGCTGTCAGCTTTGCGGCACCCTACGGCATCAGCTGTGAGATCGTCTGTGTCCTCGACCGTCCCGATCCAAACACCAGGGCATGGATCGAGGCTTACGATTTCAGCCGGTTCGCCGATAGCGCAGTTATCGAGGTCAGTAACGGATCTCTCGGCCCTTCGCGGAATGCGGGAATCGCCCGCGCCCGAGGAGCGTATATCTGGCTGTGCGACGCCGATGATCTGATCTCATACAACATCCTGGCCGGGCTTTATCGAACGAGCGTCGCCGCCGGACCGAAGACGATCGCCGTTCCGGAATTCCTGTGCGCATTCGGCGCTGACTTCCACCTGGCGCGCTATTTTGGTACCGACAAAGCGTCCAAACTTCTCCTGTTCCATATGCATCCCTTCATTTCGCGGATTTTCTCGCATCGCTCCTTGTTCGACGATTTACGGTTTAGCGATGCGCGTCTCGGTCGCGGCTTCGCTTACGAGGACTGGCACTTCAATTGCGAAGCGTTGGCGTGCGGATACGAGTTTCACATCGCGCCACAGACGATCTTCTTCTATCGGCGCCGCGCCGACAGTCTGGGTTCGGTCGCGTATGACATCTCGGTCCAACACCCAATGCTCTCGGCGTATCACGAACCCTGCAAATTCCTCTGGGTCTGCGAGAAAGATTTTATCGCTTATCGCGGAAAGCGGGTGTTCGAATACGACCATGCGCAAGTGCGGCGCGATGTCCTCTCCAATCCTGTGCTCCTCGAACTGATCCATGCCGCAAACCAGATCGATCCGGCGATCGATCCTGAGCGATTACCGAGTTGCCCCGTCCTTGCCAGTATCGACAGCCGCTGGCTGCCGGTGGGTGCCGCTTACTATCGCGCCTGCCAACAGATCGCCGATCTGAAGTTCTCGTATGTGTTTCTGCTGCCGTTCCTCACGACGGGCGGAGCCGACAAATACATCCTTGAATTTATCGCCGCCCTGACGCGGATTGACCCGGGTGCGCGGATCCTGTTGCTGTTCGGACAGCGGCTGGATCGCCACGCCTGGCTCGATAGGCTGCCGAGCACGGCGATGTTCATCGACCTGCCGGCACTGGACCCGGCATTGGATCAAGAGGCGATCAACCTGGTGACGCTCAGGCTGCTGCAAGCTTGTACGCCGGGCGCCACGGTGTTCATGAAGACCTGCGAATTCGCCATCGACTTTTTCAAGAAATTCAGCGTCGTGCTGACGAGCCATTCGTTTTATTACTTCTACTTCTCCGACAAACGGGTCACGGTCGAGGGCCTGACGATGATGTCGGGATACAGTTTCGATTTTCTCTCGGAATTCGGCGAACGACTGAGCGGGGTGATCACGGATAATTCGTCGCTGGTGACGTATGCGTCGACCCGGCTCGACCGCCTCGCCGGACGCATGCATGCGATCTACGCGCCGGTGGATCCGCCCAAACAGCGACGGAATTATCGTGCCGCTCCGATGGCCCGGCGGCTGCTGTGGGCATCGCGCCTGGATGTGGAAAAGCGCCCGTCGCTGTTATGCGCGATCGGCAGGGCGCTCGAGGTCGCGGCGCTCAAGGTGACGATCGACGTCTTCGGCTCTGCCGTACTGAACCAGTTCGACACCGGAACTCTGCAGTCGACGCCGCACCTCGAATATAAGGGCCCGTTCGACGATTTTTATGCATTGCGCCCCTGGGAATACGACGCGTTTCTTTACACCAGCGCGTATGACGGATTGCCCAATGTCGTTCTGGAGGCGATGTCCGCCGGCCTCGTCGTGATTGCGCCAAGCCTGGGCGGCATACCCGAGGCGGTGACGCCGGAAAGCGGCTTTCTCGTGACCGCCGATGGCGAGGACGAACATCTGGCGCGCGCCTATGTCGAGTGCATCGCCCGATTGTACAGCGGCGACTGCGATCTTGCCGCGATGTCGGAGGCAGCGTTCGGCTGCATCGCGACAAGGCACACGCGCGACGAGTTGGCGCGCCGCGTCGCGGGATTGCTCGTGCCTTCCCCCGTGCTGGCCTCCGCCGCGGAATGATGGCGCAGAGATTACGCCTGGCTTCGGAGCGGTTGGCGTTCGAAGGGCCGAACGCCGCCTATCACGCCTATCGTGCGAGCCAACACGTTGCCCACTACGCGGCGGCGCAGCGCCTTGTCGCGGGGAAGCGCGTGCTGGACGCCGCGTGTGGCGAGGGTTTCGGCGCGTACCTGCTCGAAAAATGGGGCGCCACACATGTCCTGGGCATCGACATCGCCGAGGCAGCCATCGCCCGTGCAAGGCGGTATTTCGGCTCCGACCGTTGCGAGTTCGTGCGAGGCGACGTCGCCGAGCTGCGACAGTCCATCGGCGATCGGAAATTCGACGTCATCGTGTCATTCGACACGATCGAGCATACCGAGGATCCGGACGCATTCTTGCGGCAGCTGAAAACCTATGTGCGGGACGGGGCCGTCTTGCTGATCGGCTGCGCCAACATCCCGGCGCTTTCGCGGGCCGGCGAGACTACTGAATTTCACCGCACCAGCTACACCTTCGAGGCCTTCCGCGCGATGACCGAGAGCGAACTCGGCCGGGCGGATCAATGGCTTTGGACGACGCCGCTGTTGGGTGAAGCGTGCATTCCGCATGCCGATGCCGCCATTCGCCGTAACGGCGGAGGCGCCTTTCCGATCATCGAGACGACGCCCGTCGGCTCGGCGGTGCTGCTGCCGTCCCAGGACGATTTCGCACCGACCGCGGAGACCATAGCGGGATATCTCGGGGTGTGGCATGCCGAAATCGACCGAACCGTAGCGGTTTCGGTGCAGAGCCTCGCCGGTCACCTCCAGCCATACCAGGAAATCGATCACTGCAAGCAGGAGAACGCGCGGCTGCGCATGGCGGTCGACGAGCACGAAGCGCGAGCGGCCGAGATCAAAAGGCTGTCGGAAGAGGTCGAAATTCTGCGTGCCGCAGCCGATGAGCACGAACGGATCAAGACAGAGTGGTTTGCGCCGCAACTGGAACTGCGAGCGGCCGAGACCAAACACCTCTCGGAAGAAATTGGGCGTCTGCGCGCCGCGGTGGATGAGCACGAACGCGTCAAGACGGAGTGGTTTGCGCCGCAATTGGAACAGAGGGCGGCCGAGATCAAGCGGCTGTCGGAAGAGATCGAGCGTCTGCGCGCCGCAGCGGATGAGCACGAACGCATCAAGACGGAGTGGTTCGCGCCGCAATTGGAACAGAGGGCGGCCGAGATCGAGCGACTGAGCGCAGAGATCGCGCGCCTGCGCATCACGATCGCGACGGGCGAGGCCAGCTTTCAGGCCGAACGCCGCCGGGTTCTGTTTTACAGCGAAGACAGCAGCGAGGCGTACCGCCGGATCATCGAACTCCAAAGAGAACTGGCACGCGTGTCCGGCGAGCTGCAAAATCTCAAATCGTCGCATTCGTACGCGCTGATGCAGCTGTATATCCGGTTGCATGACAGGCGGGTGCTTGGCTGGCCGGTTCGGCTGGCGAAGCGTCTGGCGAAGCGGCGGCTGCGGCTCAGCCGATTTGCCGCCTGATCCACCCGGCTTTCGTCGATCGAACCACCATCATCCCCGCTACCGAGCCCTGAGATGCCGATTTTGATCACCGGTGGCGCCGGCTTTATCGGCTCACATCTCGCCGATCGGCTCACGGCCGACGGTGCGGCGGTCCGAGTGCTTGACGACCTGTCCTCCGGGCACGCCGAAAACCTTCCCACGGGCGCCGAGCTGCTCGTCGGCGACGTGGCAGATGGCGAGACGGTCGAGCGTGCCAGCCATGGAGTCGAAGCGATCTTTCACCTGGCCGCCATCACGTCCAGCACACGCGCGCTGACGGAGCGCACGCGCACGCGTCAGGTGAACGCGACCGGGACCGCGCGTGTCCTGGAGGCGGCCGGATGCGAGACAATACCAGTCGTGTTCGCCAGCTCGGCTGCGGTCTATGGCGACAATACCGCACTGCCGCTGACCGAAACCGCGATCCCGCGACCTCTCTCCCCCTATGCGATCGACAAGCTTGCCTCCGAATCCTACGCCCAGGCCGCCGGCCGGCTGCGCGGGTTGCCGAACGTCGGTTTGCGGTTTTTCAATGTGTATGGGGCACGGCAAAATCCGCACTCGCCGGGTTCCGGCGTCATCTCGATCTTCGCCGACCGGGCGGCGCGCGGCGACACAGTGGAGATCCACGGCGACGGTGAACAGACACGCGACTTCGTCCATGTCGACGATGTCGTCGACGCTCTGCTGCGCGCCTGGCGTCTCGCGCGATCGGGCAGATCACAGGGAGAGGTTTTCAATGTTTGCACCGGGCAAGCGGTCTCCATTGCCCAACTCGCGCGTAAAATAATCGGGCTGACCGGCCGCGATTCACCGCTGCGCTACGGACCTTCGCGCACCAGCGACGTGCGCCAATCGATTGGCGACCCGACGCGCGCACGCGATGTGCTGGGGTTTCGGGCAACGACGACGCTGGCCGACGGGTTGACGAACTTGGTCAGGCAGCAGCTTGGCTGAACGGAGAACCTAAGAGCGGGCACCAGAGGACGGACGGATGCAGCACGTGTTTCAGTCTTTCTGGCTCGGTCCGCAAATCTCGCCCTACCAGCTGCTGTCGATGCAGTCTTTTCTGAGCCACGGCCATCGCTACCTCCTCTATTGTTACGATCGAATGCCGGTCGTACCGGGTGTCGAGCTGCGCGATGCGGCGGACATCCTGCCCCGAAACCGGGTATTTTTTTACAAGCGAGGACCCGGCGCGGGGAGCATCGGCGCATTCGCCAACCTGTTCCGATACAAGCTGTTGCGGGACCGCGGCGGATGGTGGGTCGATGCCGATGTCATCTGTCGCGCGCGCGATATGCCGGATGCCGAAGTAGTGGTCGCGCGGGAATCGCCAACCCATCTCGGAAACGCCGTCCTGAAGCTGCCACGGCAACACCCGCTCGCGGCACAGCTCTATACCGAGGCCGGAGCGCAGGGCGAGGATTTGAGCTGGGGGCAGACCGGTCCGCAACTGCTCACCCGGCTCGTGCTGGGGTCGCGGTGGGAGCAATACGTTCTGCCATCCAGCTTCTGCTTTCCGATATCGTATCATCATGACGAATATCGAATGATGCTCGATCCGGGCTTGTCCGACATTGCGAGGTCACGAATAGCGGAATCGCCGCTTGTCCATCTGTGGAACGAGGTGTGGCGGCGGATCAATTTCAACTATTCCCTGCCGCCGCCGGGAGGATCGCTGCTGGCCGAATTTTTCGAGACTTATCTGCCCTTCGAACAAGCAACCGAGACGATCCGCGCCTTTATGAGATACGAGCCGGAGACACAAGGGCGGCTCCGATGACGAGCGAGCTGACGGCAGATGACATCCGCGACGTGCCGAAGCTCGAACCCAATGCGACCCGCGGCGACGTCCGGGTTACGTTCGTGAGCCGACAGGCATGTCGGGCCCGCTCTGCGGGCCGGTCAGCGGGTGCCGCCGTTGATCCCCGGCAGCACCATGCATACTGCCCGGCTGATCGGGGGTAAGGGCTGGTTTTTGGGCGCCAGCACCGAATGGCCGGGGGGAGCGCCGGCGGATGTTGCGGCCGATCTCCGAGCCATCGCCGCCTCGGTAAGGCATGCCGCGCAGCTGGGGCCCGCCTGCGGTAGAGGGGCATCCTGCCGGCACGCTGAAGGCGACGACCGCCGGGCGGTCACCCCGTTTTCGGTGCACCGGAAGCCGATTCCAATCGACTTCTGTTTATCTGAACAGGGCGGGGAGGAAGGCGACGGTTGCCGTGAACGCTCAGGATTTTCGGGCAATGGCCCAGCGATGCCGCGACCTGCTGCGCATCGCCGTGCGGCCGGAAGTCAAAGAACAGCTTTGCGAATGGGTGGAGGATTTCGAAGCCGAAGCCAAGGCCTTGGAGGACAGGCGCTCGCGCCGCACCGCCGATGCCGAAACAGGCCGAGGATAGGACCTCAGCACGTCGTCACTTGCGCGGGTGCTGTTGCAGGCTGTCGGCCCTGCACATCCCCGGAAGCGGAACCTTTCTGTAACAAGGCCGGTTCCCGGCCGCCGAGAGCTACCCCAAAGGCTAAGACGCGCCCCGTGATTGCATGCGTTACCCTGCCGCCATGGAGGGCGCGCCGGGAGACGCAATCGAATGGGTCACCGCCGCGGTCGCGGTGGGCTTTGTCGTGATCGTCATCGTCGCTCGCTGGCTCTGGCGATAGGCGCCCTCCGCCGCAACATCCGAGCCAAACGCCGGCGGATTCCGCCTGGGGCAAAGACCGTCGAAATACGCTACGCTCTTCCGCCCTGCTGCGACCCGCGGTTCACCGGGCACGATTTCCAGGGAGGGGCGAGATGGCAGACAAGATTCGGCTGGGGCTGATCGGCGCCAGCGTCCGCGGCACCTGGTCGTCGCGCTCGCATTTGCCGGCGCTGCAGGCCAGCGCCGAGGTCGAACTGACGGCGGTCTGCACCACAAGGGCTGACAGCGCCGAAGCGGCGCGCCAAGCCTATGGCGCGCGGCTCGCCTTTGACGATTGGCGCAAGATGGTCGCCTCGCCGGAGATCGACGCGGTGGCGGTCGTCGTGCGGGTGCCGTCGCATTACGAGCCGACCAAGGCGGCGCTCGAGGCGGGCAAGCACGTCTATTGCGAATGGCCACTCGGGCGGACCACCGCCGAGGCGGTGGAACTGGCGGCGCTGGCCGGGAAGAACGGGCTGGTCACCGCGGTGGGGCTGCAGGCGCGCGTCAACCCCGCCGTGATGTACATGAAGGAGCAGGTCGAGGCCGGGTTTGTCGGCGACGTCATGGCGGGGCATATCAGCATGATCCGCGACGGCGTCTTGACGCGGCCGTCGCACCGCACCTGGCAGCGCGACGCCGCGCTCGGCGCCAACACACTGACGATCGCCAACGGCCACACGATCGACGCGATGCGTTTCGTCACCGGCGATTTCGCACGGCTGTCGGCGGTGGTGGCGACACAGGCGAAGCAGTGGCTCGACACGGGCACCAATACCTGGCTCGACGTCACCGCGCCCGACAATATCATGATCAGCGGCTGGCTGAAGAATGGCGCGGTCGTGTCGAGCCATGTCGGCGCCGTGCCGTTCGCCGGCAGCGGCTATCGCATGGAGATTTACGGCCGCGAGGGAACGCTGGTGGCATCGGGCGAAGATTCGCCGCAGCTGAGCGAGGTCGTGCTGCACGGCGCCAAGGGCAACGACACGCTGGCGCCGATGCCGGTGCCGGAGCGCTTTACTGTGGCGTCACCCGAGACGCCGGCGGGCGAGGCCGGCAATGTCGGGCAGATGTATGCGCTGTTCGCGCGGGCCATACGCGGCGGGGGGATTCGGGGCGGCGAAGCCCGCTTGCCGGATTTCGCGACCGCGGTTGAACTGCATCGCCTGGTCGACGCGATCAAGCAAGCGTCGGATGAGGGGCGCGAGGTGTCAATCGGATAGCGGCGACGCAAGGCGAAGGTAAATGAAGACGCGCGAGCGGTTTGATGTCGTCTATCTCGTGCTGAGCGGCACGACGACGGCGGCGCGCTGTCCGGAGATCCTGCGTGGCCTCGTCGGGCTCGGTTTTGCCACCGTCATCGCGCTGCCGACGCCGAACGCGGCGCGGGTCGTCGCCGGGCGAGAGCTCGCGGACATCGAGGGCGTGCAGGTCGTCGAATCGTATTTCGACCTGGCGATCCGGCCGCGGCCGCCGCGCGGCGTGGTGCTGTTCGCGCCGTGCAGCTTCAATTCGCTGAACAAGCTGGCGCACGGCATCGCCGACAATCTGGCGCTGTCGGTCACCGCCGAGGCGATCGGGCGCGGCACGCCGGTCATTGTCGGGCCGTCGCTGAACCAGCCGTTGTTGGACCATCCCGTGGCGCAGGAATCGCTGCGGAAACTGCCGGGATGGGGCGTCACGATCGTGCCGCCGGTCGATCAGGGCGAAGGGCCGCGCCTCGCGCCGACCGAAACGCTGCTCGACGCGGTGCGGCCGCACGTGTTGCGCCGCTGACAGCCCTCGCGGCGGAATACGCTGCTGACCGTTCCGATCGCGGTCTCCGGGCCATGGGAGGATGTGCACTACCGGCCCGATGTCGCCGGGCCGCTTCCCGGGATCGGCAACAAGGCGGTGCTGCAACGGCTGCAGAACATCGCTCCGGACACCAGCAGTATCGGCCGGGCGCTGAGCAACGCCCCCGCGGCGGCAAACCCGGCGAAGCTGATCCCCAACCTGTTCGACCGGTAACGATCCGCCCGGTTACTCGATCACCTGGTCGGCACGGGCGATGATGGATTGCGGCACCACGAGGCCGATTGCCTTGGCGGTCGTGAGATTGACGACCAGCTCGAATTTGGTCGGCTGCTGCACCGGAAGATCGCCGGGCTTCGCCCCCGCGAGGATCCGCCCGACATACAGCCCGACCGGGCGCCACGCGCCCTCGGTCTTGCGCCCGTAGCTGATCAGGCCACCGGCCTCGGCAAAGGTGCGGTTGTCGAAGATCGTCGGGATCGCATGGCGGATCGAGAGCGCCGCGAGCTGCGCGCGGCGAATATTGAAGAACGGATCGGCGGTGACGAGAAGCGCGCCATCTCGCTGCTGGACGAGCGATGCGAAGGCCGCATCGATTTCGCTTGCGGTGCTGGCGGTCAGTTTGTCAAACCGCATGCCTTTGACGCTCGCCGCTTCCTGCAGATCGCTGGGGATCTCGCCACGCAGCGTTGAAACCGGGTTGGCCGGGTTAACCAGCAGCGCGACCGTCCGGATTTCGGGCACCAGCTCGGACGCAGCTCAAGCTGTTTCGGGTACAGCTCGCTGGCCAGAACGGTGATGCCCGTCAGGTTGCCGCCCGGCCGAGCAAGGTTCGAGACCAGACCGCTCGCGACCGGGTCGAGACCGACGGTGAAGACGATCGGGATCGTCGCGGTCGCGTTTTTAGCCGCCAGCGCCGCTGGGCCGCCGCCGGTCGCGGCGATCACGTCGACCCGGCGGTTGACGAGGTCTGCCGCCAAGGCCGGCAGCCGGTCGTAATGCCCCTCCGCCCAGCGGTATTCGAAGGCGACATTCTGACCCTCGACAAAGCCGGTTTCACGCAGACCTTGGTGAAAATCGGCGAGGAACGGCGCAGTCGTTGGACCCGGCGACCCGGTGTTCAGAAACCCGATCACCGGGACCTTCTTCTGGTGCGCCTGCGCCGCGATGGGCCATCCACCCGCCGCGCCGGCAAGAAGCATCACGAAATCGCGGCGTCTCACCCGCCCCGTATGTCGCTGCGCGCAGCACTATGGCGCAACAGGCGCGATTTCCGATAGCTGGACCGCCCTCACTTGGCGGCGACGGCCGTGGCCGGCAGCTCGGCGCCACTGGCGAGACGGCGAAGAATGAACAGCCCGGTCAGCGTCACCACTGCGAGATGCCCGAAGGCGAGACCCCAACCGGCAACGCCGTCGACGAGATCGAGCGCCAGCCCGACCCCGAGCGGCCCGAGAAAGCCGCCGGCATACCCGCACATGCTGTGCAGCCCCATCGTCGCGCCGCGCAGCTCCTTGTCGGCCGCCTGCACCGTGCCGGCGGTCAGAGCCGAGCTGTCGAAATAGATCGCGGCATTCCACAGCACGACCAGCGCCGCGGCCAATGGCACCGACAGCGCCGCGCTCCATCCCGCGGCGAGCGACAGGATCGCCGCCGTGGCCATTGCGACCGTGACGACATGAGCCCGTCCCCAGCGCTGCGCGGTCTCGTTGCCGGTGACTGACACCGCGATCCCGGCAAGCCCGGCGAGGGTGAACAGAAGCGTCGGGTCGGGCAGCCACGCCGGAGCACCCTGGGCGGCGACCGCGGCCGCAAGAAAGGTGACGCCCCAGGCGCGCAACGCGGCCAATTCCCAGGTGTGCACCGTGTAGCCGACGATCCATCCCATCGCGGCGCGGTTGCGCAGCACCGGCCGGAAATCGAGGAGCCGGCGCGGCGCGGCGCTTCCCGGGGGCGTCGCCACGGTCGCCGGCATGACCAGGGCGGCGAGCAGCATCGCGGCCAGCGCCGTCGCGCCGCCGAGCAGGAAGGCGGCGGCCGGACCGAACCAATGGGCCACTCCGCCGGCTATCGCAAAGGAGGCGGCGCCCGAGATCCCGACCCCGGCCGCGTGCCACGAGACGGCGCGCGACTGCGAGACGCCTTCGAGCGGGTCGGCGATTGCCTTCAGCCCCGGCATGTAGGTGCCGGCCCAGCCGATGCCGGCGAGCACGCGCAACAGAAAGCCGGTCCAGAACCCGTCGGCGATCAGGGCAAACCCAAGATGCGACAGCGCCGTCAGCCCGGTGCCGAAGAGATAGACCCGGCGCACCGGAATCCGGTCGGTCAGGGCAACGAGCACCGGCACCATCACGACATAGGCGGCGAAGAAGATGCCGACCAGCCAGCCGGCCTCGGTCTTGGAGAGCGACCAGCGCCCGATGTAATCGGGCAGCAGCGCCGGCAGCGCAAAGGCGCCGATCTGCGCCAGCATCTGCGCGGCGACAATCGCCCTGATGTAACCGCTGCTCCGCATGTTCAGCCCGAACCATCGCCCGCGATCGCGCAGTCTAATAATTCAGCACCAGAGCCGTCGCACGCCAGGCCGGCCGTGCAGCATCGGCGGCCTGATCCGTGTGGGGCGAATCGTGCGGGGCGCGAATCGCGTCAGGACGGCGACGGCGCGACCGCAGGCTGGCGTGCCGCACGGCGAATCGCGCAATGAGAGCGAGCCGAAACCGTGGCGAGCCGTTGCTAGGTTTTTGAGCCGACGATCTTTGACCAGAATGACGGCCGAGTGTCGCGATTTGTCTGTTCCGGCGCCGCGCCGCCACCGACGGCAGGCGCCGTCCCGCCGAGCTGAGCCGTTTCCCGTCTTTCGGCTGTCTTGTCCAGGCCAGCCGCCAGCTGCAGCGCGTCATCGCCCGCCAGCAGGAAATCGATCGGGCCGTGCCGCGGGTGCTCGATCCTCAGAACGGTATGCGGAGCGCCGTCGAATACGACGTTTCGCACCGCCCAACGGGGCGAGAGCACCAGTTCGACAAGCGGGGCGTCTGCCATGCGCTGCTGTTACAAGAACATTCCTACAATGGTAGGCATCTTTGTCGGCGACACCAGCTTAGCATGGAAGCCAGGTCAAGACCTTATTTTCGGCATCTTCCCACCGCTGATTTGTGCGGTCGAGGGGGCCGCCATTCCGCCGTCGCCGCCCGCAATGGCGGCGGCGCTGCCGGTTATGCCAGCGGTCGACCCGTCTCCGGTAATCGCCGAATCGAGGATAATCGACCGAAGCCCACCGCTCCCGCCGGTAACCGTACCGGGGAGCGCGGTTTCGCGCCGGCCGCCGCCAACGATTGCTGAGCCATACGAAACCGAATCCATACGCCGTCCCCAAAAGTGCTTGCCGCCCCGCCGCACAAATCCGTCAAAATCATCAACATCCAGTATGGATGTTGATGATTTATGCTATTTTTGATGCGAATCTGATCCTGGCGCCACCGCGGATAGGGTTACCCACACGTGCGCTTTCGGCGCCGTCCCCCCGCCGCCCAGAGAGCTCGGCCGCATCGGCAAAGATGACAGGCCGCGCCGTTCTACGTGTCTGGTAAGATCCGGCTTCCTGACGCGGCTTGGTTCTTCCGATGAGTTCAGATCCTCCCCGTCCCGGCATGCCGGGGCATTTCGGCATCCGCGTCGTCGAGGCCGGCAAGGACCGGCTGGTCGGCGAGATGGATGCGGATGAGCGGCACGTCAACAACAGCGGCCATGTGCATGGCGGCGCGCTGGCCGCGTTTGCCGACGATCTCGGCGGCGGGCTGGCCGGGCTCAACGTCGCAAAGGGGTTTCGCACGACGACGATCGAATCAAAGACCAACATCTTCCGCGCCTGCACGCCGGGGCTGCTGACCGGCATCGCCGTGCCGGTGCATGTCGGGCGGCGCACGATCGTGCTGCAGACCTCGATCTACCGCGCCGACGGCAAGCTCGCCGCGATGATGATCCAGACCCAGATGGTGCTGCCGCGCGAGCCAAAACGGACCGAGGACACCGCGAGCTAGAGAATCCGATTGCATCGAAGCATAAATTCCCCTCCCTCGGGTCCCAGGGGTCCACGTCTTCGCTGGAAAATTCGGGGCTGGTTCGAGACGTGGATGGCCGGGACAAGCCCGGCCAAAGGGCGGTATGGGGAGTGACACCGTTTCATTCGGCGATACCGGAGGGGGAGCAGCATGTTGAGACGGCTGGGGTTGGGCTTGCTGCTCGGCGGCGGTCTGGCGGGCGCCGCATCGGCGCAGGTCGCGGCGCAGTTCGACGGCCAATACACCGGCGAGCTTGTCCTAGTGCACGAAAAGAGGGGCGACTGCACCCGGCCGCCATCCGGAGCGCTGTACCCGCTGACGGTATCGCGAGGTGAAGTGCGGTTTGCCTATGTTCCGCGATTCGCCACAACCTTGCGCGGCATGATTGCGCCAGATGGGATTTTCAGAGCCGCGGCGCGCGCGAAAAAAGGCATCGTGCAAATGACCGGCCGCATCCAAGGCAACATTGTCACCGCCGAGATCGCGTCGCCGAGCTGCATCTACACCTTTCGGAGCCGGAATTAGACCGGCCCCGTGCTCGGTCTCGTTCCGGGCACCCACCTCTTTATTCTCTTGGGTTTGCGCCGCTTCAAGACGTGGATGACCGGGACAAGCCCGGTCACGGGGGTTGAGCCAATTCCGCAAGCTATGTGGGCGGCCGGTTCAGCCCGAGCCGGATGGCTGCACATTGCCCTGGTGGCGATGATGAACAGAGTTTGCTCCATCACCGGGCGAATTGTTTATCGGCCCGGCCGCTGCTCCACTTAGGCTGATGTGAAATACCGGGGCGATCGTTAGGAACGTCCCGAAGCGGGATCAAACCCGCAGCCTTCAGGGAGCGGGATCATGAGAACCTTGGGCTTGCGCCTGTACGGCTGGCCGGCCGCGGCGCTGATCTGGCTCGCCTTGGCCGCCGGCGCCGGCCAAGCGGCACCGCTGCAGGATTGCGCCGTGATGCTGCCGTGGGGCGCTCCGGTAATGAATGACGCGGCGCCGCATACCTATCTCTGCCGCCTCGCCTATGTCGTGCGCCACAACGATGTGCGGCATGAGCCGGATTGGGTGGCCTGGCCGACCAGCCGGGCGAACGCGGCGGGATGTCTGCCGCGCAGCGATTCGTTTCGCGCCGATCCGGATCTGCCACCGGGCATCGGCGCCACGCCGGCGGATTACGACGAGCCCGATTTCGACCAGGGCCATGTCGCGGGCGACGGCTTTTTCAACTATGCGGCCGAGCCGGAGCAGCAATCCTTTCTGATGTCGAACATGACGCCGCAGACCGCCGCCAACAACCGCGGCCCCTACCGGGCGCTGGAGATCACCAGCCGCGAATGGGCGGCGGCAGCGCCCGGCGGCGTCTGGAACATCGCCGGGCCGATCTTTGGCGCGCGGCCACGCACGATCGGCCGCACCAAGGTTGCCGTTCCCGCGGCGAGCTGGATGATCGTCGTGCGGGACGGCCGCGCCATCGCCGTCATCATTCCGAACGTCGCGAGCTATCGCGGACCGCATCGCTGGCAGGACTTCATCGTGCCGATCGCCGAAATCGAACGTCACGCGGGGATGCGAATCCATCTGCCCGCGGGCATCCCGCACGATGCCGCAGAGCCGCCCTGGCCGGTGGATCACGGTCCGTGGACGGTCGAGCACCAGGCCGCCTGCCGAGCCCTGCGGTAGGGACGTTCCGCGACGGGCGGAGAGAGGCGGCGGGTTTCCTCCGGCTTTCGCCGACGTTCACCCGCCCTACCCGACGTTGTAGACCGCGACGGGCTGGCTCAACCCCTTCAAGGACACCTCGCCGATCTCCTCGAGCTTCACCTCGTCTTCGACCGCGACGGCGACGCGGCGGCTGATCAGGATCTGGCCGTCCCTGGCTTCGTCGCAGAGCCGCGCCGCGAGATTGCACACCGTGCCGATCGCGGTGTAGTCCATGCGCTCGGCAAAGCCGATCTGGCCCAGGGTCGCGTAGCCCTGCGAGATGCCGGCGCCAAAGCCGACAACGTGGCCGTGGCGGCGCCAGGCGGCGAGAACCTGTTGCGCCGCCTCGCGCATCGCGACAGCCATGGCGATCGCACGCTTGGCCGGCTCCGGGGTCGGCAGCGGATCGTTGAAGAACACCATGATGCCGTCGCCCGAATAGTGGTCGAGGGTGCCCTCGAAGCGGGCGACGACCGGCCCGAGCGCGGCGTGGTAATCGCGCAGGAACGCCATGACCTCTTCCGGCTCGGCGCGCTCGGCGAAACCGGTGAAGCCGCGCACGTCGCAGAACACGACGACGATCTCGCGGCGATGGCTTTCGAGAATCGATTCATCGCCCTGCGCGACGATCAGATCGGCGAGCTGCGGCGCCAGGAAGCGGCGCAGTTTGCCGGTGCGCTCGATCTCGGCGAGCTGTGCGGCGACGCGGGCTTCCAACTCCTTATTCCAGCCGGCGATCTCGTCATTGCGCTCGCGCAACTCGCCGAGAAGGCGCGCGTTTTCCATTGCGATGACCGCCTGCGCCGCAAAATTCTGCAGCAGCGCGATCTGCTTGTCGGTGAAGGGGCTGACTTCCTGCCGGTAGATCGCGAAGAAACCTGCCGCGCGATCGTCTTTTCGCAGGTCGACCCATACCGTGCTACGCGCTCCGCCCAGATCTATCATCGCATTGAAGACCGGTGTCCGCGCTGCGGCCTCCGCGATTGTGAGGTCCGGAATGTGGATCACTCGCTCGCCGTGCCTCACGCGATCCGGCACGCTCCCCGGATGTACCGGCAGTTCCCCGCGAAGGAAGTCGTTGAGGGTCGCGGGGAACCCTCTGGTCGCGGCGACTCGAAAGCCTTGGCTACCGAACAGGCAGAGTGCACCGAAATCGGCTTCGCAGAGGCGCATCGCCTTTTCGAGCATCGCGTCGAATACCGGCGCGAGATCGCCGGGCGATGAATTGATGACCCCGAGGACTTCGGCGGTCGCGGTCTGCTGTTCGAGCGCTTCGCGCGTCTCGGTAATAAGACGTGCGTTCTCCATCGCGATGACCGCCTGCGCCGCGAAGTTCTCCAGCAGCGCTATCTGCTGTTCGGTGAACGGTTGTACCTCCTGCCGGTAGGCGGTGATGACGCCAAGGAAGTCATCGTCTCTTCTCAGCGGCATTTGCAGGATGGTTCGCACACCGCCGAGTTCGACGGCGCCGCGCAGCATAGGATCGTCAGGCGATGCGGCCGTCATCTCTGCCAAATCCGGGATGTGGACGAGCCGTTCACCCCGTATCAATCTGGAAAATGGATTGTCCGGACCCACGCGGAATGGCCGGCTGGTCAGCTCCGCGAATTCCCTGGGCAGGTTGTGGGTGGCGACGACGTGGAACGCTTCACCGTCATAGGTCAGCAAACCGCCGAAAGCAGCCCCGCACAGTTTGTGAGCCTTCTCCAATATCGCGTCGAACACCGGCTTGATGTCGCCCGGCGATGAATTGATGACCCCCAGCACCTCGGCGGTCGCGGTTTGCTGCTCCAAGGCTTCGCGCGTCTCGGTGATGAGGCGCGCGTTTTCCATCGCGATGACCGCCTGCGCCGCGAAGTTCTGCAGCAGCGCGATCTGCTTGTCGGTAAACGGCCGGACTTCCTTGCGGTAAAGGGTCAGAGTGCCGCGAAGAACGCCGTCCTTGCGCAGCGCTATAACCAAAGCGGTCCGCGTGCCTCCCAAATCGACGACGGCGCGGCGAAGAAGGTTCCCGGATCGATAAGCATCGTCATCCTTCTGATCGACGTTGTGGACAAGGTTCGCGCCCTGGAGAAGCTGCCAGTGCGCATCACCCTGTTGGGGCTGATCCATGCCTTTGGCGAAATATTCGGCGAGCGGTTCGGGAACATTCCGCATGGCACAGGGGGTAAAGACCTGTCCGTCATAGCTTGTCATAAACCCGAACGCGGCCTCGCAGCGGCTCATAGCTCTTTCAAGTATTGCGTCGAACACCGGCGTGAGGTCGCCGGGCGAGGAATTGATGACGCCGAGCACCTCGGCGGTGGCGGTCTGCTGTTCCAAGGCGTCGCGCGTCTCGGTGATGAGCCGCGCATTCTCCATCGCGATGACCGCCTGAGCGGCGAAGTTCTGGAGCAATGCGATCTGCTTGTCGGTGAACGGCCGGATCTCC
>Ga0207646_10002269_pt1 | contig 22868 bp, 23 predicted proteins | sample KBSK5502metaG_FD_184343 | JGI IMG/M metagenome (GOLD analysis project Ga0207646, IMG submission 184343) | Corn, switchgrass and miscanthus rhizosphere microbial communities from Kellogg Biological Station, Michigan, USA - KBS K5-50-2 metaG... | ecosystem: Host-associated > Plants > Roots >... | reverse complement strand
TCCTTCAGGTCGCTTCCTTCCTGCTCGAAGGCGCGCTCGGCAAGCTCGAGGAGCCAGGACCGCACCACGCTTCCCTGAAGCCAGACAGTGGAGACCGTGCGGAGATCGAGCTCGAACTCGCTCGCGTGGAGGAGCTCGAACCCTTCGCCGTAGGCCTGCATCATTCCGTACTCGATCCCGTTGTGGACCATCTTCACGAAGTGGCCGGCGCCGTTCTTCCCGAAGTGCGCCCATCCGTTCGGAGGCGCGAGCGTGTCGAGGGCCGGCTTGGCGATCGCGACCGCATCCGCGGGGCCGCCGACCATCATGCAATAGCCGTTCTCGAGACCCCAGATGCCGCCCGAGACGCCGACGTCGAGGAAGCGGAAACCCATGGCGCCGTACTTCTCCGCGCGCCGCATCGAGTCGCGGAAGTAGCTGTTGCCGCCATCGACGAGCACATCACCAGGCGACGCGAAGCGGGCGAACTCATCGAGCGCCTGCTCGGTCGGATCGCCGGCCGGCACCATGGCCCAGAGCACGCGAGGCGACTTCATCTTTTTGACGAGGTCTTCGAGCGAGCTCGACGCGACGGCGCCGTGCTTCGCCGCCTCCTGCACCGGCTCGGGGCTGCGGTTCCCCGCGATCACGCGATGCCCTCCGCGCGCGAGCCGCGTGACCATATTCGCGCCCATGCGGCCGAGACCATAGAGACCGATTTCCACGCGCTTCGCGCTCCCTTTTTATCCGGCCTTCGGCCGGAGATCTTGGTCCGTATCGACGCTGCCGTTAAGTCAGCATTGTGCGTTAGGGTTAGGGCGTGGCCACCCTGGCCGAAGCCGGCACCAAACTCGACCTGTATCGCGAGTTAGCCCGTCAGCTCCGTGTCGACAGCATCCGCTGTTCCACCGCGGCGGGGTCGGGACATCCAACATCGTCGCTCTCGGCCGCCGATCTGATCGCGGTCCTCCTCTCGGGCCACCTGCGCTACGACTTCGGGCACCCTGACAACCCAGCGAACGATCACCTCATCTTCTCGAAGGGCCATGCCTCTCCGCTGGTGTATGCGATGTTCAAGGCGGCGGGGGCGATAAGCGACGACGAGCTCATGACCTTTCGCAAATTCGGCAGCCGTCTCCAGGGACATCCCACTCCGGTCCTCCCGTGGGTCGACGTCGCGACCGGATCGCTGGGACAGGGGCTGCCGATCGGAGTGGGCTCGCGCTCGCCGGCAAGCGTGTGCTCGAGGCGCCTTATCACGTCTGGGTGCTGGTGGGGGACAGCGAAACGGCCGAGGGTTCGATCTGGGAGGCGTTCGATCGCGCAGGCCACGAAGAGCTCGCAAACCTGACGACGATCGTCGACGTGAATCGGCTTGGCCAGCGTGGCCCCACCGAACTCGAGTGGGACATGGGCGCGTACGCGGCGCGCGTCCGCGCCTTCGGCCTCGACCCGATCGTCATCGACGGCCACGATCTCGCCGAGATCGACGACGCCTACGCCCGCGCTCGCACCGCGACCCGGCCGACCGCCGTGCTTGCCCGGACCGTCAAGGGCAAAGGCGTCTCGTTCATTGAGAACAAGGAGGGCTGGCACGGCAAGGCCCTCGACCCCGAACAGGCGAAGCAGGCCATCGCCGAGCTCGGCGAGGCGCGCTCGCGCACATTCCCTGTCGCGAAGCCCGAGCCTTGGGAGCGGCCGTCGATGCAGCGGACCGGATCGCTCGCCCTCAAGACGTACACCGATGCGATCGCAACACGGAAGGCGTACGGCGACGCGCTGGCCGCGCTCGGAGCCGCGCGCAGGGACGTGGTGGTGCTGGACGCCGAGGTCTCGAACTCCACGTACGCCGAGGACTTCAAGAAGACGGCGCCGAACCGGTTCTTCGAGATGTACATCGCGGAGCAGCAGATGGTCGCGGCCGCGGTCGGGATGCAGGTCGTCGACCTCGTTCCTTTCGCGTCGACGTTCGCGGCGTTCTTCACGCGCGCGTACGACTTCATTCGCATGGCGGCGATCTCGCGCGCGCAGATCCGCCTCGTCGGTTCGCATGCGGGCGTCTCCATCGGTGAGGACGGTCCGTCCCAGATGGGCCTCGAGGATCTCGCGATGATGCGTGCGGTCCACGGGAGCACCGTGCTGTACCCGTCCGACGGGAATCAGACCGCGAAGCTCGTCGCGCAGATGGCCGACCGTGACGGGATCACGTATATGCGGACCACACGCGAAAAGACGCCGATCGTCTACGACAAGGGCGAGAGCTTTCCGATCGGCGGCAGCAAGGTCGTTCGCGGCGGCTCGAATAAGGATCGCGCGACGATCGTCGCCGCCGGCATCACGCTGCACGAAGCGCTGAAAGCCGTGGACGTTCTCGCGCACGAGGACATCGGGGTGCGCGTTATTGATCTCTACACGGTGAAGCCCATCGATGCGGAAACACTCGCCGACGCGGCGCGCGCGACGGGCGGTCGCATCGTCGTGGTCGAGGACCACTGGGTGGAGGGCGGGATCGGCGACGCCGTTCTGGCCGCGCTCGCCGAGAAGGGTTTCCGCGACCTTCACTACCGTCACCTGGCGGTGCGCAAGATGCCGGGCTCCGGCAAACCCGCCGAGATGCTCGATGACGCCGGCATCAGCACTGTGCACATCGTCCGGGCGGTGAAAGCGCTTCTCGCCTGAGAGAGCGGGGCCGTTCGGGCGCGCTCTGCTAGCCTCGCAGGTCCAGGGGTAAGGGCTCTGATGCGGCGGGGCCCAGTTGGAGGGGTTGCTTGGAGATCATCGTGGTCCTCGTCGTCATCGGCGCGCTCGCGCTCTTCTTCGTCGCGACCTACAACCGTCTCGTTACGCTGCGTCAGCGCGTGAAGGAGGCCTGGGCGGACATCGACGTCCAGCTCAAGCGGCGCCACGACCTGATCCCCAACCTCGTCGAGACGGTCAAGGGGTACGCGACGCACGAGTCGACGGTCTTTCAGAAGGTGACGGAAGCGCGGGCCGCAGCGGTCGCGGCCGGCGCCTCGGCGACGCCGGAACAGCGGGCGCAGGCGGAGAACGTGCTGACCACAGCGTTGCGCTCGGTCTTCGCGGTCGCCGAGAATTACCCGCAGCTGCAGGCGGTGCAGGAGTTCAAGGACCTTTCTGAGAACCTCACCGCGACCGAGGACAAGATCGCGTTCGCCCGCCGCTTCTACAACGGGAACGTGCGCGATTACAACACCTCGCTCCAGACCTTCCCGACGAATGTCTTCGCCGGAATGTTCGGCTTCACGCCGGAGCAGTACTTCGAGCTCGCCGACGCGACCGAGCGCGAGGTGCCGCAGGTGAAGTTCTAGCGAGGCCCTAGCCTTTTAGCGTGACCTTGGATTCTTCACCCGCTCGGCTTTCGATTTACGAAGCGGCCTCGGCGAATCGCTGGCGCACGCTCTTCTTGATCGCGGTGTTCGCGGCTCTCGTCGCCGTGCTCGCGTATTTCGTGGGCGAGTACTTCGCGCCGGGCGGCGGGATCGCGGCGCTTCCGTTCGCGCTCGCCCTCTCGGGCGGCAGCGCGCTCGTGTCGTACTTCGCCGGGGACAAGCTCATCCTCGCGCAGAGCCAGGCGCGCGAGCTCGGTCCGAGCGAGGAGTCCCAGCTGCGCAACATCGTGGAGACGCTCGCCATCGGGCTCGGGATCCCGACGCCGAAGATCTACGTGATCGAGGATTCGGCACCGAACGCGTTCGCGACCGGCCGCGATCCCCAGCATGCGTCGATCGCGGTGACGCGCGGCCTCCTCGACAAGCTCGATCGCACGGAGCTCGAGGGTGTGATCGCGCACGAGCTGTCGCACGTCGGCAACCGTGATATCCGCGTCATGGTCCTGGTCGTCGTACTCGTCGGCACGGTGGCCCTGCTCGCCGACTGGATGTGGCGGTCGATGTTCTGGGGCCGCGGACGCGATCGCGACCGTGGTGGCGGTGGCGCGATCATCGCGGTCATCGCGATAGCGCTCGCGCTGCTGACGCCGATCATCGCGACACTCATCCAGCTCGCGGTATCGCGGCAGCGCGAGTACCTCGCCGACGCATCGGGCGCGCTGCTCACCCGTTACCCGCCTGGCCTCGCATCCGCGCTGCGCAAGATCGCGGCAGACAAAGAGCCACTCGAGGTGGCGAACAAGGCGACCGCAGCCTTGTACATCGCCAATCCGCTCAAGGATGCCCCGGCGTTCTTTGATCACCTCTTCGACACACATCCGCCGATCGAGGAGCGCATAAAGAGGCTCGAGGCCATGAACTGATCCCGACCGGACCGTTTCGCCTGAGCACGGCCTTGGTCGTGGCCGCCGTCATGGTCGTGATCGCGATTGGTGCCGGTGCCGCGGTCGGCGTCGTCACGCGACCCGCCCATTCGGTAGAGCCCTCGGCGACGCCGGTGCGGACCGCGACGCCGACGCCCGACACCGGACCGCTCGTCTTCAAACAACCGCTGACGGCGGGGTGCGCGACCGACGATGCCGTGTGGGTCGTCTCCGACGGGGGCGGGATCGGCCGTTTCGACCGCCTGCTGCAGCGCTGGGAGCTCATCGATTCGACGCTACGCTCGCTCGTCGCGGTGGCGTGCGGCCAGGACACGGTGCTCGCGGTCGGGGCGTTCGGTCACGTCGTCACCATCGACGACGTCGCGAAGACGATCCGCGGCGACGACATCGGCTTGTTCGACGCATATGCCATCTCGCTGCTCCCGGACGGCGCGCTCGTCGTCGGTTCCCACGGCAGCGTCCAGCGACAGACCGCCGCGGGCTGGGACCCGTACGCGCAGGGGATCGACGAGGACCTGTACGGAGTGGTCGGCTTCGCCGGGAGCTCCGCGTGGACGGTGGGCGCCGGCGGGGTGACATATCGGCTCGAGAGCGCGGGATGGAAGCAGTTCGTGACCGGGACGACGGCCTCGCTACGGACCATCGCGGCCGCCTCACCCACCGAAGCGATCGCCGCAGGAGACGACGGCGTGCTTCTCCGCTTTGACGGTAACTGGCGTCCGCTGGAGAGCGGCGTGAAGCAGGAGCTCAGGGCGTCGGCGCGTGTGGGGCCGATCACGTACGTGGTCGGGGATAGCGGCACCGCGCTCGCCGTCGAGGGAAACACGGTGCGACCGATCGCGAAGATCACCACGACCTGCGCTTTGCGCGGCGTATTCGCGCGTGGCAACGAGGTGTGGTTCGTCGGCTCCGAGGGAACGCTCGCGGGCGTGTGGCGCCAGACCCCAGATAGGATCGACCGCTGGGGCACGTGCTAGGCGCCCCGCCCCTTGCGGGCATCCGCGTCGTCGAGATCGGTAACTACATGGCGGGGCCCTACTGCGGGATGCAGCTCGCCGACCTTGGTGCCGACGTCGTCAAGGTCGAGCATCCGCGCGCGGGTGACCTCGCGCGTCTCCTCGAGCCGCTGGCCTCGGGTGAGAGCGGCAACTTCGCTCGGCTCAATCGCGACAAGCGCAGCCTCGCCATCGACCTGAAGCGCGACGAGAGCAAAGCTGTGTTCCGGCGGCTCGCCCACGATGCCGACGTGATCGTCGAGAACCTCCGCCCCGGGACAATGGACGACCTTGGTCTCTCGCCGCGCTCGCTCCTCGACGGGAACCCGCGACTCATCTACGTCGCGGTGACCGGCTGGGGGCTCGATGGTCCTTACGCAGACAGACCGGCGCTCGACATCATCGTCCAGGGTCAGAGCGGACTCATGAGCATCACCGGCGAGGAGGGCGGTGCGCCGGTGAAGGTGGGCGTCTCGATCGCCGACCTCACCGCCGCGCTCTACGCGACGATCGCGACGCTCGCCGCGCTCCGGGCGCGCGACCGTGACGGCACGGGCCAGCTCGTCGACATCTCGATGTTCGAGTCCGCGGTATCGCTCGCCGTCTGGGAGGCGGGCATGTACTTCGGCAGCGGCGAGGTGGCGCGCGCCGCCGGGTCCGCGCACAAGCTCGTCGCGCCCTACCAGGCCGTCGCCGCGTCGGACCGGCACTTCATGGTGGGCGCGACGACCCCGCCCAACTGGACGGCGTTCTGTCGTGTGCTCGGACTCGGAGCAATCGAATCGGATCCGCGCTTCGGCGATGCGAACGCGCGCCGCCGCAACCAGCCGGCGCTTATCGCGGAGATCGAGCGCATTACGCGCACGAAGACCGCCGCGCACTGGCTGGGGCTTCTTCGCGATGCCGGCGTCCCGTGCGGCGAGATCGCCGACTACCGCGATGTCTTCGACGACCCGCATCTTGCCGCGCGGAACTTCTTCGTCGACCTCGAGCACCCGGTCCTGGGAACGCTCCGCGGCCTTGGGTCACCCCTCCGCCTGTCGCGCACGCCGGTGCGGCACCGCCGCGCCGGCCCGCGCCTGGGCGAGCACAGCGCGGAGGTGCTGCGCGAGATCGGCTGCAGCGACGCCGACGTCGAGCGCCTCGCGAGCGAAGGCATCATCGCTCTGGCATGACCGAGGAGATCCGCACCGAGCGCCGCGGAAACGCGCTTTGGATCCGCGTCGATCGGCCCGCCGCGCGGAACGCGATGACCTTCGCGATGTACGACCGGATCGCGGCGATCTGCCGCGATGTCAACGCCGATGCTTCGGTGAAGGCCGTCGTGCTCACGGGCTCCGGTGACGCCTTCGTCGCGGGCACGGACATCGCGCAGTTCGTCGACTTCAAGGAGGCGTCGCAGGCGCTCGAGTACGAGCGCCGCATGGACGCCTGGCTCGGCGCGATCGAAGACATGCGTGTGCCCACGATCGCGGCGCTCCGTGGAGCGGTCGTGGGCGGCGGTCTGGCGATCGCGGCGGCGTGTGACCTTCGGATCGCGGCGCCCTCGGCACGATTCGGAGTCCCGGTGGCTCGGACGCTCGGCAACTGCTTCTCCGCGGCGAACCTGGTGCGCCTGGCCGCTCTCGTGGGTCTCGGCCGCGTCAAGGAGCTCGTGCTCACGGCTCGTCTCATCGATGCGCAGGAGGCGCGGACGATCGGGCTCGTCTCTGAGATCGTCGCGGGCGAGGAGGCGCTCGACGCCCGCGTCGACGAGCTCGTGGAGCAGCTCACGTCCTACGCGCCACTGACCCTGCGTGCGACGAAGGAGATGGTCCGCCGGATCCGCGCGCGCATGCTGCCGGACGAGGCCTCGGACCTGGTCGCGCTTTGCTACACGAGCGCAGATTTTCGCGAGGGTGTCGCGGCCTTCCTCGAGCGGCGCAAGCCGGTGTGGAGCGGGCGGTGACCCGCTATCACGAGTCGCAGCGCTTCCATCGCGCGATCCTCGGCGTGCTCATCGCCGCCTTCGTCGTCGTCGCGATTGTGACTATCGTCGAGGTGGTCGCGGGCCGGCCCGGCGAGGTCTGGCTCATCGTCGTCGGGCCGCTCGTCGTCCTCGTCGTGACGGTGCTCTTGTCGCTCTCGCACCTCGAGGTCGACGTCACGGACGAAGGTGTGACGATCGCGTTCCGCTATGTGTGGCCGGCGCGCCGCATCGCGTTCTCCGAGATCGTCGGCCTCGAGGTCCGTCGCTACAGCCCGCTCCTCGAGTACGGCGGATGGGGCGTGCGCCTGGGTCCGAAGGGCTGGGCCTACATCACGACCGGCAACCAAGGCGTGCAGCTCCGGTTGCGCAAAGGGCTGCCGGTCCTTATCGGGTCCGCCCATGCTCACGAGCTCGAGGCCGCGATCCGCGCGGGTCTCGAGAAGGCATGAGCACTTGAGGGGTCATCGGACGCATGTAGCTTCTATGGCGGGCGAGGGCCCGACACCGCAGCGACTTAAGCCGTCCGCAGCCGCGGATCGAGCGCGTCACGGAGCGAGTCGCCGAACAGGTTGAAGCCGAACACCGCCATGCTGATCGCCACGCCGGGCGCGATCGCGAGCCACGGCGCCTGCTCGAGGAACTGCATGCCGGCGCCTCGGAGCATCAGCCCCCACGACGGCGTCGGTTCGAACACACCGAGGCCGAGGAACGAGAGCGAGGCCTCGAGCAAGATCGCCTGACCGAGGAACGCCGTGAGCATGATCAGGTACGGAGCGAACACGTTCGGTGCGATGTGCCGGAACATGATGCGGACAGCCCCGGAACCGACCGCCCGAGTCGCTTCGATGTAGGGCATGTTCACGATGCTGAGCGCGCTCGAACGCACGACGCGTGCGACACGCGGGATGATCGGGACCGTGATCGCCGCAATGACGTTGCCGATCTTGCCCTCGCCGGTCCCGAGTGCAGCGACGACGGCGATCGCGATGACGATGAGCGGGAAGCTCAGCAGGACGTCCATGAGCCGCTGGATGAGCTGGTCGACGCGCCCGCCGAGATACGCGCCGACGACGCCGAGCACCAGACCGAACGTGCAACCCACGAATGAGGCGGTGAAGCCGACGAGGAGAGCGGTGCGCGAGCCGTAGACGATCCGCGTGAACACGTCGCGTCCGAAGGGATCGGTCCCCAGCAGATGCCGCAGTGACGGCCCCTGGAGGAGGTCGCTGAAACGGAACTCGGTAGGGTCGTAGGGCGCGATGCGGTCCGCGAACACCGCGGTGACGATCATCACGATGATGAGCACCGCACCCGCCGTCCCGAGCGGACGTCGACGGATGAACTCACCCCAGAAACGGGCGAACCGCCGCGGCCCGGTGGATTCGAGATAGCGGCGCTTGGCGACGTCGTCGGAATCGCGCACCGCCGCATTCGCCAGCTCCGTCACGAATACCGGATCCGCGGGTCGAGGACGACGTAGACCATGTCGACGACGAAGTTGATGAGGACGAACACCGCGGCGAGGAGCAGCACCAGCGCCTGGATCAGCGTGTAGTCGCGGTGAGCGACCGCGTCGACGAGCAGCTTGCCGATGCCGTTCAGGTTGAAGACCTGCTCCGTCACGACGAGCCCACCAATGAGGAACGCGAACTCGAGGCTGATGACCGTGATGACCGGCAGGAGCGCGTTGCGCAGCGCGTGCCGCATCACGACGAGGCTCTCTTGCACCCCTTTGGCGCGCGCGGTCCGCACGTAGTCTTCTCGGAGGACCTCGAGGACCGTCGAGCGCGTCATGCGCATCGACACGGCCGAGTAGCGATAGCCCACCGACAGCGCCGGAAGGATCATCTGCGAGAGATTCGCGATGGGGTCTTCGGTGATGGCCGTGAAGACGAGCGGTGGCGCCCACCCGAAGAACGTGATCGTCGCGAGCACCATCAGGAGGCCGATCCAGAAGCTCGGCAGGGCCAGGCCGCCGATCGAGAACACGCGGATCGCGTAATCCACCCAGGTGTCCTGCCGCACCGCCGCGAGGACGCCGAGCGGTATCGCGATCACGATCGCGAGGAGCGTGGCGATGATCGCGAGCTCGAGCGACAGCGGGAATCGGACGACGATTTCGTCGACGACGGAGTGGCCGGTCCAGAGCGAGGTGCCCAGATCGAAGCGCGCGATCTCGCCCATCCAGTCGGTGAACTGCTCCCACATCGGCTTGTCGAGGCCGAGCTGGTGGCGCTCCTCGTCGATGATCGACTGGGGCACCGGCGAGCCTGCGTATTTGAGCGCGACGATGTCGCCGGGGACCGCACGCATGATGACGAACGTCAGGATGGCGACGCCGATGAGCGTCGGGATCATGAGCAGGAGCCGCCCGACGACGTACCGGCGCATCTGGTAAGTCTCGGACGGCTCCCGCTAGACCGCTAGTTCGTCATTTCCCCAGCCAGACGGTCTCGAGGTCCTGGTTGGTGTAGTGGTTCGAACCGATCCGCCAACCGCGCACCGTGTTGAGGTACGGGATGATCCGGTACCACCACAGCACCGGGTACTGGTATGCCTTCGTGTCCATCGCGTACTTCTCGATGTCGGCGACGAGCGCCTTTCGCTTGGCCGGATCAGTTTCGCGGCTCTGTCCGTCGATCATCTTGTCGAGGGTCTGGTCGTCGTAGTACGCGAAGTTGAGGCCCTTGCCAAGGCCACTGGCTGACCAGAACTTGGCGAGCTGCAGGTCGGGCTCGTCGAGGAAGTCGCAGTTGAAGTCGAGCGCGACCTCGAAGTTGCCCGCGCGCAGGTCCGCCTGGTAGGCGGAGGTCTCCTTCACGTCGTGGGTCGCGTTGATGCCGACCTGCTTCCACTGATCGAGCACGAACAGCGCGACCGGCTCGTATGGCGTGGTGATGTTGCGGTTGAGGAACTTGAACGTGAGGTTCGACTGCCCCGCGTCGGCGAGCAGCTGCTTCGCTTTCGCCTTGTTCGCGGCGCCGTCGGTGCCGAAGCCCGCGATCTTCTGGAGGTCCGCGTCAGCTTGAGCGAACGGGCCCTTTGGCCGCATGAGCCCGCCGACATCCTTCACGATCGTGATCTTCTGCAGAGAGGTGCTGCCAGCGTACCGGTCGATCGCGAGCGTGAGCGCCTGGCGCACGCGGACGTCATCGAACGGCGGCTTCTTGGTGTTGGGGACGACGTAGTTGACGCAGATCCATGGCGCCTCCTGGATCGCGAGCGAGGTGCCGAGCGCGCTCGAGAGCGTGTCGCGCTGCTGCGGAGTGAAACCGCGGAACTCGATCGCGGCCTGCTTGCTGCGGATCGCGTTCACCTCGGCGTTGGCGTCGGTGATGATCAGGGCCTTGTATCCATCGAGGTAGGGAAGCTGGACGCCGTTCTTGTCCTTGCCGAAGTAGTCGGGGAACTTCTTACCGACCCAATCCTGCCCCTTCGTGTTCGAGACGTAGGTGAACGGGCCGGTCCCCATGATGTTCTTCTCGTACCAGTGGACGTCCGTCTTCAGCTTCGCCGCGCTGTAAACGAAGTTCCACGGCGAGGCGAGGTTCGTGGCAAACGACGCCGATGGGTACTTGAGCTTGAAGACGACGCTGTCCGGCGCCGGGTTCGTGATCGCGTCGACAGCGGCGTAAGCGCCGGCGCGCGGGGAGAGCACACCGGTCGGCGGGAAGATGATCTTCTGGTACGTGGCGACGACGTCGTCGCTCGTCATCTTCGAGCCGTCGTGGAACTTCACGTCGGTGCGGAGCTTGATGGTGTACGTCAGCTTGTCCGCTGAGACTTCGGGCATCGCCGCAGCGACGTCCGCGACGACCTTGGTGAGGTCGCTCGGATCGAACTTGTAAAGCGTGCTGTAGTGCGGTGCGATCGGATGCAGGAGCGCGAAGGTCGTCTCGCGGTGGCCGTCGAACGATGGCGGCTCGGCATTGACGATGAACGTGAGCGTTCCGCCCGGTTGCGGCTGCTCGGCGGCGGAGCCGGATTGGGTCGGTGCATTGCCCTTCGGTGCCGGCGTGCAGGCCGCGAGCAGGAGCGCGAGCGCGACAGAAATTGCGGCGATCTGGCGTTTGAACACGAGACCACCCCCTGGGGCGAGACTCTAGCGCACGCCTCTCTTACGAATGACTTCTTCGTAGAGTTCAAGGAGCTGCGCGGTTACGTGGGACCAGTCGTACTCCGGCGCGAGCCGCGCCCCAGCCTGCCCCAGCCGCTCGCGCAAGGTGGGGTCGCAGACCAGCCGTTCAAGCGCGCCGGCGATGGCGTCCGGGTCCTTGGGCTCGACGAGGAGCCCGGTGACATTTCGCTGTACGACACGCTTGTAGCCGTGGATGTCGCTCGCGACGACCGGCAGCCCGGCCGCCATGGCCTCGAGGAGGACGATCCCGAAAGACTCCTGACCGGTCGAGGGCGCGCAGAAGATGTGCGCCGTCTTGTAGAAGCGGGCCTTGTCGCCCTCCGACACCCGACCCGCGAAGAGCACGTCTTCGAGGCGGTTTTGCCGGACGAAACGGCGAAGCCGACCGAGGAGCGGACCCACGCTGCAGAGGATCAAGCGGAGCTCGGGGTGCTTGGGCTTGAGCTGCGCGTACGCCTCCATCAGGTACATCGCGCCCTTGCGCGGTTCGAGCCGGCCGACGAAGAGGACGTTGATCTTGCCGTCGTTGTATTCGGGGAACGGCTTGGCGCTCGAGTAGAACTGGACGTCGACCCCGTTCGGGATGATCCGGTAGTCCCCTGGGAAATACGTCGAGATGAAGTGTCGCGCGGCGCTCGAGACCGCGATCCGCGCGTCGAGCTTGTTCATGTAGCGATTGCCGATCGGCCGGCCGGCCCAGTACGAGAATGAGAAGCCTCCGAAGGCATGGAACGTCGCCACCTGCGGGCACCGCGCGGAGTCGAGGATCTGCATCGAAAGGAAGGGGACCAGCGGCTCGTGGTGATGAATGATGTCGAACTGCTCGCGTTCGAGCATGCGGGAGACGAGCCACTCCAGGCGGAGCGACAGCGTGATCCGACCGATCGCTCCGTTGTACGGGACCGCGATCGCCTGGCCGATCTGGATCACGTCCTGCGCCGGCGGGTCGTCGCCCCACGGCGCCGTGATGATCCGCACGTCGTGACCTAGACGGCGCAGCTCCGAATAGCTCTCGCGGATGTACGAGTTCGCGCCTCCGGGCCGTGGATACGCGTACGGCGAAACAATGCCGATCTTCATCGGGAATTAGCCGCTTGTCGCTCGGTCATTTCTTGCTCTTACCGCCCCCCGAGCGGATTCTGCGGCGTGCGCGCTTGATAGGGTCGCGGACCATGGATCGCCACTGCTGCGTGGCCGCTCCGTCGAGATGCTCCTTGAGCGTCCAGCCACGCCCGTCCGCCGTGGTCGAATGTTCCCGCAGAGCGGTGCGGAGCTCGTGTTCGGTGCTGCCTGGAAACTCAGTCCAACATGTCCCGACGAGCGCGGCGTGGTGCGCGTCGCTCGATCCGGTCTCGGCGATCCGCAGCACATGCGTGTTGAGCCACGCGGCGCGCGATGCGCGGACGCGTCCGGCGTAGGAGGGATTGCGCAGCTCGATCGCGTCGACCATCCGGGCGTCGTCTCCGGACGCCGCGAGCTGTCGCAGGGCGCCCTCCCCGATGGAGAAGGTCAAGTACGAGAGGGGATGCGGCACGATCGCAGACCCGCCCGCCGCGTGGATCGCGAGGAGCGCGTCCGCGAGAGAGCAGAACATAGGGATCTCGTCCTCGATCCACAGCGCGAGAAGGTGTCCCGATCGCGTGGTCACCTCGACGCCCGGAACGACCGTGACCGGACTCGAACGCTGCGCCGCGAGCTCGCGCAGCGCGAACGCACCGCGGATGTCGTCGTGGTCGGTGAGGGCGATCACGTCGAGCCCCGCCCGCTCGGCCGAGTCCAGGATCTCCTCGATCGACGAAAGGCCGTCGCCGAGATCGCTGTGCAGTTGGAGGTCCGCTCTACCCATCTCTTCTCAAGCAGGTCGGCTTCGCAGCGTGGCTGCGTCGCCTCGCCACAGGCTCGAGGCTGGTGGATTCGCTCGTCGCGAGTGAATCGCTCCTCGCTCATTCATTTGTCTCTATCCCCACACCGGCTCGAACACGGTCCACTGCTCGGGATGCTCTTTGATATAGCGCTCTAGCACCTGAGCGAAGCGGCGGACCCCCGCGCGGACGTCGGCATCGCGGTCGCCGGTCGACACGAGCTCCAGCGGCTCTTCGATCCGAGCGCAGAGAAAACCCTTCTCGCGCCACGTGAAGGCGGGGACAAGTGCCGCGCCCGTGCGAAGCGCGAGTGCGACATGTGCCGACGGGAGCAGAGCCGGCCGTCCGAAGAATTCAACTGTTTCGCCGACGCCCGTGACCGCGCGGTCGGCGAGGATCCCGAGGGCACCGCCGTCGCGGATGATGCGGTGGATGCCCAGCGCCGAATCGATCGGGATGAGCACCAGGCCCTGCGCCTGCCGCGCCCGGTTCACGGCGTGCAGGAATTCGGAGTCGGTCTTTTCAGCCGGAAGCGTGAGCGTGAAGCCGCGCGTCATGAGGAATTGCCCGACGAGCGCGACCGGACCCAGATGCGCGCTGCCGAAGATCACCCCCTTGCCAAGGCGCTGCGCGCACAGGAAGTGGTCCCAGCCTTCGACGCGAACGATCTCATCGAAGCGCGCGCGGTCGAGCCGCGGGATCTGGAACACCTCGAGGTACTGGCGGACCTGGTTCACGAACACGCGGCGGGCGGAGAGCGGTCGCCCCGGCGCGATCGTCGCGAGGTTGGCGCGGACGGCCGCCCGCTGGCGCGGCGCCCCCAGGTACGCGAGGGTGCCGACAACCTCGGAGATCGGCCCCTGCCACCCCGGCGGCACCCTGGGCAGCGTCCACTCCGCAGCGCGCGCGAGCGCTCTCGCAGCGCCCATGCGCTAGACGGTGCCTTCGGGCCGGGTCCACATGGGGCGGAATATGTACCACTGGTCGGGATCGCCGCGAACCAGCTGCTCGAGCCCGTGAACGATCGTCTGGGTCGTGCGCTCGATGTCGTGAGCGGCTTGCTTCGTTCGCTCGACGAAGATCGGCGGCAGTGCCACGCCGCGGAAGGTGTTGTCACGCTCGCGAGTCACGGCCGCGACGACGATCGGCGCACCCGAGACTCGCGCAAGGTTCGCCGCGATTGTCGGGAACGCGGTGCGCTCGCCGAAGAACATGACCTCGACGTTGTCGAGCTCTTTCGCGCGCGGACCCAGATCCATCATCAGTCCGACCATCTCGTTGCGGCGCAGGGCCTGGAGCACCTGCCGGACGGCTCCCTCGGGTGGCAGCAGCTTGACGTTCTTGTGCGCGCGGTTCGCCACGAGGAGGTCCATGAGCCGCTGGTTCTCGAGCTCGTCGGCGATGACATTGAGAGGCATCTCGTCGGCGATACGAGCCCCGCCAATCTCGAAGTTGCCGAAGTGCATGGACACGAAGATCAGCCCGCGCCCGTGATCGTGCGCGGCCCGGAAGTAGGACCAGGAGCGCGGATCGATCGTGACGAGCCGCGCGAAGTCCTCCGTGTTGAGGCGCGGGAACCGCATGATCTCGAGGAGGTACTTGGCGAAGTTGCGGAACGAGCGCCGCGCGACGCGCGCGACCTCGCGGTCACCGGCCGGCAGAGACAGGACGATGGCGAAGTTCTGTTTCGCGATCCGTCGCCGCCCGACCCAGAAAAGGTACGCCAACTCGCCGCCCATCACGGCCGCGGGATACGTGATCCACTGCGGGAGGCGCTGGGCGAGCGTCGCCCCGAGGCGCCAGGCCCAGAACGCCGATCCGTGGAGTACGCGATCCAACACCGCTAGGTCGTTGATCCGCCAAGCGTCTGCTGACCGGAACGTCCCTTGATGTATTCCTCCACGCCTTCACGCGCCCGGTCGTCCGGTATCTGGCGTGGCGGCGATTTCATGAAGTACGCCGACGGCGCCACGATCGTGCCTCCAAGGCCTCTGTCAAGCGCGAGCTTGCAGCAGCGTATTGCGTCGATGACCACACCGGCGCTGTTCGGCGAGTCCCAGACCTCGAGCTTGACCTCGGCATTCAGCGGAACGTCCCCGAACGTCGTCCCCTCCATCCGGATGTAGCACCACTTGCGGTCGAGAAGCCACGGGACGTAGTCGGACGGGCCGACATGGACGTCCTTGGGGTCCAGCGGGTAGTCGAGCATGCTCGTGACGGCGTTGGTCTTGCTGATCTTCTTCGACTCGAGGCGCTCGCGCTCGAGCATGTTGAGGAAATCGGTGTTGCCTCCGAAGTTGAGCTGATAGGTCCGATCGAGGCGCACGCCACGGTCCATGAACAGCCGCGTGAGCACCCGATGGGTGATCGTGGCCCCGACCTGGGACTTGATGTCGTCTCCGATGATCGGCAGGTTCTTCTGGGCGAAGCGCTTCTGCCAGTACGGCTCTCGCGCGATGAACACGGGGATGCAGTTGATGAAGGCGCAGCCGGCTTCGAGCGTCTGCTCGACGTACCACTTCGTCGCCTCTTCGCTCCCGACCGGGAGATAGCTCACGACGACGTCGACCTTGCGATCGCGGAGGATTCCCACGATGTCGTCGGTGGCGCCCGGCGCCTTCTTCACGATCTCCGAGAGGTATTTGCCGATCCCGTCGTGGGTCATGCCTCGCGAGACCTTCACCCCGGTCCGCGGGACATCGGCGAAACGGTACGTGTTGTTGGGCGCTTGATAGATGGCGTCGGCCAGGTCCTTGCCGACCTTGTTGCGGTCGACGTCGATCGCCGCGACGAAGTCGACGTCGTTGATGTGATATCCGCCGAGGTCGACGTGCATGATCCCGGGGATGCGATCGCCTGGCTTGGCGTTGCGGTAGTAGTGGACGCCCTGCACGAGCGAGCTCGCGCAGTTGCCGACGCCGACGATCGCGACGCGGATCCTCTTTTTCTTGGTCGCGCGTCGCGCTGTTGTGGCCTTCCGTTTCTTGGTCGCAGTCGCCATAGCTTTCGGTTATCTACCTTTCTTTGATCGAGAGTTGGCGGCCCACGTGGACCACCCGCAGCGCGAACGTGATCGATGAGAGCAGCGCGAGGGCAAGCACCGCCGCGACGAACAACGGCTGGATGCTGAAGAGCGCCCACGCCGCGAGGCCGATGAGGAAGATGACGATGCGCGCCTCGCGCGGCGCCGGGCCGACGCTCGCGCTGACGCCGAGGGATTCCGCCTTCGCCCGAACGTACGGGACGAGGAACGACGCGACGAGCGCGACGAGCGACGACCAGAGGAGGACCGGCTGACCGAGATTCGCCCCCGACGCGGCCGCGCCGACGAACAGCGCGCCGTCGGCGACGCGGTCGGCCGTGGAATCGAGGAACGCTCCGAGGCGTGTCCCGCCGCCCGACGCCTTCGCGATCTGCCCGTCGAGCGTGTCGGCGATCGTCCCGATCAGCAGCACGAGCAGCGCCGCGAGCGGCATGCCCGCCGCGAGCAGCCCCGCGCCCACGACGCTCAGCACGCCGCCGGCGATCGTGACCGCGTTCGCTGAGATGCCCATACCGGCGAGCGCTCGCGCAAGCGGACCGATGCCCGCGCGCGCCCCCTCGGCGACGCGGTCGGGCACGACGCCGTGGCTCACGACTGCGCTTCCGCGCGATTCATCAGGAGGCGGAAGCCGCGCGCGTTCAGCTCCGCGAAATTCTCCCGGTCGAACGAGCAGCGCACCTCGCGACCCATTCGCTCCATCCGGACGATCCCCGCACGTCGGAGCCTCCGCAGGTGCCATGACATCAGCGGTTGGCTGATGCGCAGGCGCCGCGCGAGCTCGGAGACCGGTTGCTCGCCTTCGGTGACAAGAATCTGCACGATGCGCAGGCGGTTCACGTCGCCGAGCGCACGGTAGTAGCTCCGCAGCTCGCGCAGGCTGGATTGGGTGAGGACGGCTCCGCGTTGCACTACTTCCATAGGATAAGCGACTGTTTATAGGTCGCGAAGCGGCAATTCGGTGGCGGTGGGACAATCGCCAGATGCCCCAAGCGCAGCCGCTCGCTGCACGGATGCGACCGCGTGACCTGGATGAATTCGTTGGCCAGAGTCACCTCGTGGGCAAAGGCCGCGTCCTGCGCAAAGCAATGGACGCGGGCCAGCTCCCCTCCATGATCCTTTGGGGACCGCCCGGCACCGGGAAAACGACCCTCGCGGCGATCGGCGCGAAGCGCACGAAATCGCGCTTCGTCGCGATCTCGGCGGTCGCATCGGGCGTCGCCGAGCTCCGGAAGATCATCGAGGAGTCGCGAAAGCTCCGCGGTCTCACGAATCAGGGCACCGTGCTCTTCATCGACGAGATCCACCGCTTCAACAAGGCGCAGCAGGACGTCGTGCTGCCGTACGTCGAGAACGGCGAGGTCACTCTGCTCGGCGCCACGACCGAGAACCCGTCGTTCGAAGTGAACTCAGCGCTCCTCTCGCGATCGCGGGTCTTCACGCTTAAGCCGCTCACGGAAGACGAGGTCCGGCTCATCGTTCAGCGCGCGCTCGAGGACGAGCGCGGTCTGGGCGGATCGGTCGCGCTAACCAAAGAGGCCGAGGATGGCCTGGTCGCGGTGAGCAACGGCGACGCGCGTGTCGCGCTCAATGCCCTCGAGCTCGCGGCGGATGCGGCCGTGCCTGGAGCCGACGGAAAAAGGCCCGTCGGGCTCGACGAGGTCAAGGACGCGATGCAGCGCCGCTCGCTGCTCTACGACCGCGCCGGTGACCAGCACTACGACACCATCTCGGCGTTCATCAAGAGCGTCCGCGGGTCTGACCCGGACGCCGCGCTCTACTGGCTCATGCGGATGATCGACGCGGGCGAGGATCCCATGTTCATCGCACGGCGGATCGTCATCCTCGCCGGTGAGGATGTGGGCCTGGCCGACCCGCAGGCGCTCGTCATCGCGAGCGCGGCGCAACAGGCCACGCATCTCATCGGTCTGCCCGAGGCGTATTTCCCGCTCGCTGAGGCAACGGTGTACCTCGCCCTCGCGCCGAAGTCGGACTCGTTGAAGCGCGGTCTCGGCGAGCTGCAACACGATCTCGCCGAGACGCGGGTCGATCCGGTGCCGCTCCATCTTCGGAACGCGCCGACCCGGCTCATGGCGGAGCATGGATATGGACAGGGATACAAGTACGCACACGACTTCGAGGGGCACGTCGCGCCGGACGAAACGTATCTCCCCGAGTCACTCGAGGGCCGGCGCTACTACGTGCCCACCGACCTCGGCGCCGAGGCGAAGCTCCGGGCGCGCCTCGAAGAGCTCAGGCGAAGCGTGCGACGAACAGGCCCAGCTCGAAGAGGAGGTACATCGGGACCGCGACCAGTGTCTGGTTGAACGGGTCGGGCGTCGGCGTGATCACCGCTCCGATGATGAACGCTACGAGGAACGCAAAGCGACGCTGTTTGGCAAGCCACTGCCGCGTGATGACATGGATCTTCACGAGCGCGAAGATCGCGACGGGTACCTCGAACACGAGGCCCATTCCGAGGATGAAGATCGTGACGAACGAGAGATAGTCTGCGGCACGGAGCTGGTTCTTGATGACTTCGTCGCCGAAGGTGATGAGGAACTTGATCGCGTTCGGCAGCAGCACGAAGTAGCAGAAAAGCATTCCGGCGATGAAGAGGCCGATCACCGGCAGGCCCATGAACTGGACGAAGCGCCGCTCCTTCGGGAGAAGCGCGGGATCGATATACGCATATATCTCGTACAGGATCACGGGCATCGCCAGCGCGATTCCGGCAAAGAGCGCTACGCGAAAGTACGTCGTGAAGTTTTCGGTCGGGCTGAACGACACGAGGGTCGTCGACGGCTGGTGGCACGAATACGTCGGGATGAAGGTGCAGTCCACCGGGATGAGAAGGATCCGAATGAGTTGCGTCCCGAAGAAAAACGCGATCGCCGTCGTCACAACGAGCGCGATCGCCGAGACTACGAGCCGGCTTCGCAGCTCGCCGAGGTGTTGAACCAGCGAGAGCTCTTTGTCGCGCTCCCGAGCGGCCGTTCCCGAGCTCATTCTTCGATGGTCACGCTAGCAGTTGCACAGACCTAGAATTGCCCTTCACCTGCCCCCGTAGCTCAGCGGATAGAGCGACGGCCTCCGGAGCCGTAGACAGGCGTTCGATTCGCCTCGGGGGTACTGGGGAAAGGTGACCAACGACCCCCGCAGGCACCCGGTCGGAGGGGGCCCGTGGAGGGCCAGGCTTACGGAGTGACCGCCGCTCGGATCGCCGTACCGTGCCGCTGGGGAAACGCGCACGAAAGGCTGCAGCACCCAGCGTCGCCGCGTATCCGCGTGATGCTGCCGACGTCGACGGTCTCTTCAAGGTCGCGAACATGGCGTGCGCGCAGCGAAGCTCGCGGGGGCGGTTGCTACCGGGACGGCACGGTTGGTGCAGACAGTCGACCCGTAATCAAAACGGAGGTGTCTGCATGGGCATCATCGCCTTCCTGATCATTGGGCTGATCGCGGGCTTCATCGCACGCGCTCTCGTCCCGGGTCCGGACCCGATGGGCTGGCTCGGCACCATGGTCCTGGGCATCGTCGGGTCGTTCGTCGGTGGCGTGCTTCTGTCGCTCGTTACGACCGGGAACTTCGAGCTCTCGAGCACGGGCATCATTGGCTCGATCGTTGGCGCGATCATCGTGCTCCTGATCTGGCGGGCCATGGGGGGCCGGCGCGGCGTAGTCGCCTGACGCGACGCGCGGCTTGACGCGAACGTGAGAGACCGTGGCGCTCAGTGCGCCGCGGTCTCTTCGTCTTCCAGCACGATGTGGTTTGTCGCGACCCAGAACTTCCCGAAGCGATCCTTGAGGAGCCACTCTTCGCCGTTCGGCGAAGGCCGGATGAGCTCGCCGACGCGGCGATCCGGGCCAAAGATGACCTTCGTGCCGGGTCGAAGGTCGAGCGGCGGTCTAGGACTCATCGCGTCGGAACTGTACCCGCTCCAACGAGCCCTTCGTCGAGGCGTCGCACGTACTCCGCGAACATCGGCTCGACGAAGTCGTAGCGTCCGCGGCCCAGCCGCACGACGAGCCCGCGCTCCTGCAGCGCCGCGAGCGCGCGCAGGACCTCGGGTCGAGGCACGGCCCCGCCTTCAGCGTCGGCCGCGTAGAGCACCGCCTTGTGTGCGATCCGTTTCGCGACCTGCTGCAGGTACTTGTGGGACCCAAGCTCGGTCCAATGCAGCGCGAACGGCCGTTCCAGCTCGCGCATCGCCTGCTCGTAGGCGACCTCGAGGAAGTCCGAGGACACACTCCGCGCCGCGGCGTCGCGCATCAGGTAATAGAGCGCGGCGCAGACCTGCATCGTGTCCTGCGGATGGCCGCCGGTCGCGTCGAGCAGGCGATCGATGCTCGCATCGTCGATGGTCATCTTCTTCGTCGCGAATTTCGTGCGCAGGTATTCGAGCCAGTCGTCGGGGTCGATGCCGAACCGGTGGCCCCCCGCGTCTGTGAGGTCGAGAGGCACCGCAAATCGGTAGAAGGCGTGGCCTTTCGCGCTGAAGAGCTCTTCGAGAATGCCCTGCTCCGACCCGAGGAACGCGTAGCTCACGCCGCGGTGCGCCTGGAAGCGAGCGCGCATCACATCGAAGACCCGCGGTCCGAGGCGTCCGGCGGCCTGGAACTCGTCAAGCACCACGACGACTCGCTTTCCCGAGCGCTTGGCCAGAGCCTGCGGGAGATCCAGAGCGCCCTCGAAGAAACGCTGCGCGTTCGTCTCGCGAGCGAGCTGGAGCGCGAGCTCGACGTGCTCGTATTTCACCTTGACCGTCGGTTGCATCCCGGACGCGATCGCCTTCGCATGCTCGAAGGTGCGCTCGACCCCGGAGAGGTTCCCAAGGATCGCGTCGGCGAGCCGCTCGCCAAGGCCGCGGATGTCCGTCGCGCCGAGGCAGTCGACGTATGCCGTGTACGCCCCGTGGCGGCGGATCCGGCGGAGCGCTTCCACGATGATCGACGTCTTTCCGATCCGTCGCGGACCCGAGATGAGGACGTGCTGGCCATCCTCGAGCCGTTCGATGAGCCGCCGCAGGTACGCCTCGCGACCCACGAGATCGGCCGCCGGCACCGGGCCGCCGACAGGGAAGTACGGTGTCGCGAGGATTCGGTCCCGCGGACGGAGCATCTGGGGTCATCATACATCCGATGTATCAACCGCACGCTGACGATGCATACAGGGACGCCGTGCGACGATGGGGGCGTGCCGTATCTCGTCGCCGTGATCGTCGCCGCGGCCGCAGCGGCGGTCGGATGGCTCGCGCGACCGCTCGCACCCGACCCGGATGAGCGGCAGCGGGTGAGCCTCGCGGTCAATGCCGTTGACCGCGAACTCGCGGCCAACCTCGAGCTCACGACGATGTTTGACCAGACGAAGCAGGCAGTAACGCTCGAAAACGGCGAGTTCGCCCGCCATCGCGCGACTCTCGAGCACAGCGCGCGGCCAGCCGCGGCGGCGGTCGCGGCGCTGTACGACCGAATGTCGGCGGCTGAGTCCGCGATGGAGCGCCGCGGCCCGGCAAACTCACTGCGGCCCGAGGACCGCCTGCTCATCGAGACGTGGGAAGGGGACGCGCGTGAGGTGCAGCGCTCGCTGCGCGCGGCGCTGGACACACGGCCGCTGGCGGGTTGGGCGGCGGTAAGCGCTCGCTTGCGCGGACGCCTTGCGCGTGGCTAGGCGACCCCTGTCTCGGCTAATGGCACGAACCGTGCATCCCGTGCGTTAAACAGCCAGATGTCCAGCAAGGGGATCACACCCGGCCGGGCGTACCGCGCCTATCGCTTTCCGAGCCGCGCGGGCGGACGGCTGTCGCGGCGCGTGAGCCTGGCGCGTCCTGTCGGCACGTTCGCGGGCGTCCTCACCGCCGTCATGCTGGCGGGCATCGCGTTCGTTGGCGTAGCGGCGGCCGCCACTTTTGGCTATTTCGCCTCCGACCTTCCGTCCGCGAGCGACCTCGCCACGGTGCCGGTGCCGCTCACGACCCACATCTACGACCGGAGCGGCGAGCACCTCCTGTACACGCTCTCGGACGAACGGCGCGACTTGATCTCGATCGACGTGGTCCCCAAGCGCATGCAGGACGCGACCATCGCGATCGAGGACAAGACGTTCTGGACCAATCCCGGCGTCGACGTCGCCGGCATCATCCGCGCCTTCCAGATCAACAACGCGAGCGGCCGCATCACCCAGGGCGGTTCGACGATCACCCAGCAGCTGATCAAGACCCGCCTGCTTGGCGACGATCCGACGTTCACGCGAAAGATCAAGGAAGCGATCCTCGCCGTCGAGGCAACCCGCACATTCAGCAAGTCCCAGATCCTCGAGATGTACTTCAACCAGATCTACTACGGGAACCAGGCCTACGGCCTGAAGGCCGCCGCGGCGACGTACTTCGGCGTCACGGACCTGAATCACCTGACGCTCGGTCAGATGGCCCTCCTCGCCGGCCTCCCGCAAGCGCCTTCCGATTACGACCCGAGCCAGAACATGGATGGCGCGAAGGCGCGCCGCGCGCTCGTGCTCGACGCGATGGTCGACAACGGCTACGCGACCGCTACCGAGGCTGAGGCCGCCAAGACCGAGGAGATCGTCGTCAAG
>Ga0207646_10002266_pt1 | contig 22890 bp, 24 predicted proteins | sample KBSK5502metaG_FD_184343 | JGI IMG/M metagenome (GOLD analysis project Ga0207646, IMG submission 184343) | Corn, switchgrass and miscanthus rhizosphere microbial communities from Kellogg Biological Station, Michigan, USA - KBS K5-50-2 metaG... | ecosystem: Host-associated > Plants > Roots >... | reverse complement strand
TGGCGTTCTCCATATAGGGCATCGAGACAGTAGAAAATTCCCACGATCAGAGCTGTTCCCATGATCAGGGCCGCCGATAATTCGTAGCGCGTGTTGAGTAAATCGTGCTGTTGCGCCCGGTCCAGAGGCCATACGCCCTGAATGTGGCGCCGCAGAGTCACCATGTTGACCACGAAGCCGAGCAGAAAGACGGCGCCGGCGGCGAGCGGCGCGATGTAGATCGAACGGTTTTCCCACAATTCTCGTCGGATCGACCAGTACAGGGGCCGAATCGCCGCCACGATTGCGGGCGCGAGCCCCTGCGACTGAAAGGAAGATTCAGGTACGGCATTCGATTGAGTATTCATCGAGCCGCTCCTTGTGCCATGCCGGATTGATTCTTTATGACCGCAACGAATAAGTCGGCAATGCTGGGCGTCCGTACGTCGCCAAGAGCCGCGAGTTGCTGGCGGTCGATATTCTGGTTGATCCTGCGATCGAACAGCAGAATGCTGCGCCCGAACACCTCGCGCTCATGCATCGGCTTGAGCGCGCGCGCCGCGGCGACTTGGTCGGGATTGACCGTCACCTCCACGTAGCGCGACTCGAATTCCTCCATGCTGCAACTCAGTACGATTCTCCCGCGGTCGATGAACATCAGATCCGTGAGGATGTGTTGCAACTCTTCCACCTGATGGGTCGTCACAACGATGGTACGGCTGCGATCGAAGTAGTCGTTCAGCAGGGAATCGTAAAACTGCTTGCGAAAGAGGATGTCCAGCCCAAGCGTCGGCTCATCCAGCACCAGCAATCTCGCATCGATGGCCATAACCAAAGCGAGATGCAGTTGCGCCACCATGCCTTTCGATAATTGCCGCACCTTGCTTGTGTGCTTAATAGTAGTTCTTGCCAAAAGGCCTTCCGCCTTCGCGCGATCGAATCGTGGGTGCACTCCGGCCACATATTCAAAGGTTTGCGAAACGCGCATCCAGCGCGGCAGGACCGCAACATCGGCAATGAAGCACACGTCACGCATAAGCCGATCACGCTCGGACCAGGGATCACGACCAAGCACTCTCAGTTCTCCCTGATATGGAGTGAGCCCGAGAATCGCGTTGAGCGCGGTGGTTTTTCCCGCGCCATTGGGACCGATGATTCCGAGAATCCGGCCTTCTTCGACACGCAAATCAACTCCATCCAGCGCAATCGTTGTGCCGAACGCCTTACGGAGACCGCGGGCTTCTATGCATGCCATAGCCTCAGCGTCCCTCCTCTTTTTTGGTTTTCGACCTAGTCCCTGACGAAGCTTGGCGGCCTGTGCCATTCTCCAGCAGTTCGTCCGGTTTCAAGCCGAGCCGTTGAATGGTTGCGTAGACCCTGGGCCATTCTTCGCCCAGAAACTTCTGCCGTTCGCCCTGCAGCAACAAACTGCGTGCGCCGGCATTGATGAACATGCCGAGGCCTCTTCGGGTTTCGACCAGCCCTTCGTCCACCAGTTGCTGATAGCCCTTCAGGACCGTGAGCGGGTTGACCCGATATTCAGCCGCGACATTGCGTACGGACGGCAGCGGATCGCCTTCCTTGAGCACACCGTCCAGTATCATCGCGACTACACGGTCACGAAGCTGGCGATAGATCGGCTGACTGTCGTTCCATTCACGGTCCATTTAGGTTTTCCAGATAGCCCTTGCCAGACCTTAGCAGAGATACCGCACGCGTCAGTTCTTCCTCTGCAGGTCAAGGTGCGCGTGGACCGGCTTGTCCCCAGGCATCAAGTAAGTCCAATCCTCGGTGTGGTGGTTGGCATCGATGATAGTGAAGACCGCATGCTGCATGTGTCCGTACTGTGTGCTCCCGGCGACGTCGAGAAAGTCGAATTCTACTGTCTTTCCGTCCGGCGACGTCCTGGCGACCATGCGCGGCCGATTGCCGGCGTCACAATAATGGGTCAGGAGCAGGCGATCGCTATCCAAGTAGAGCATCGTGACCGGATGGTCGTAACGAGTCGGATCGTCCGGCTTGCCCGCTTCCTTCATCTCATGCACGAGCGCGTTTCCCCTGGAAGTCACGCGGAGCGAGACCACGGACTTGCTCCCGTTCCCCATCTCGGGTTGCGGTGGGACGACTGTCACCTGGCCTTCCCACGAACCCGCCAGAGTTTTCAATTTGTCGAAAGACTTTTGCGCGTCGGACTGCGCAACAGGCTTAGGCGCGTCGGACTGGGCGAAAGCCACGGTGGAGACGGACATCAAAACAACGAACAGCATAAAACGAACGAATTTCATTTTCATTCTCCTTAAGAAGTTCATTTCCTTCTGGGGTCAGGGTTTATTCACTGGCGTAATCACTTGCAACCGCTCAGTTCTAATGGACCCATGTAACACTGTTATAGTTAACTACAACACTAGTTAACGTGTCAAGCTGTTTCTTATCCTTTCTTTCTTTTCAGGCCTGCCGCCACGCATAGAAAATGGCAGTGTCGTGGACCAGCCATTTCACCCAATGGCAATCCAGGCCGACGTGCCCGGCGGACGGCCAGATCGATCCTGCGTAGTCGGCAAACAAGAAGTAATTCGGTTTTTTCCTGTTACTCCGTGATCGGATCGGAATCGAACGGGCAAGTGCAGAGGCAAGGAAGATGTTGCATCACTCGTTGGAAAGAATCTCATTTAAGCTCCCTCGGAGACCTCGCGTTTTTGGGCGAGAGCATTGCCCGGTCTTATAATTCGGAACACTTATGGCCCTAACTGCAGGAACCAAGCTCGGGCCCTACGAAGTCTTGGGGGCATTGGGTGCTGGGGGCATGGGTGAGGTATACCGCGCACGCGACACACGCCTGGAGCGCACCGTAGCAATTAAGATTCTGCCCGAACATCTAGCTTCTGATCCGGGACGCCGCGCCCGCTTCGAACGCGAAGCCCGCATCGTTTCCGGCCTTTCACACCCAAACATCTGCGCTCTCTTCGACCTTGGCGAGCAGAATGGTATCCACTATGTCGTACTCGAATACCTGGAAGGAGAAACGCTCGCAGACCGCCTGGCGAAAGGTCCGATGCCAGTTTCAGAAGTGTTGAAAGTTGGCGCAGATATCGCTTCCGCGCTCGATGCCGCTCGCCGCTATGGCATTGTTCATCGCGACCTCAAACCGGCTAACGTGATGCTGACCAAGACCGGCACCAAGCTGTTGGACTTCGGAGTCGCAAAACCCAGTCCGGCCTTGGCCTCGGCTGCGGCAGCAGACACGCAAACATTATCGAAATCGCTGACCGAAGAAGGAGTCATCGTCGGCACTTTTCGGTACATGGCCCCGGAGCAACTGGAAGGCAAAGACACAGACGGCCGCACCGACATTTTCGCCTTAGGCGTTCTTCTCTACGAAATGGTCACCGGCCGCAACGCCTTCGGTGGCACGTCGCGAGCAAGCATCATCGCGGCCATCATGAGCTCGGATCCGGCGCCGATCAGCACGCTCCAGCCTCTGTCCCCGCCGGCGCTCGACCGGTTGGTGCAAAACTGTCTGGCCAAAGACCCGGATCAACGCTGGCAGACCGCCCATGATGTTTGCCTGCAATTGCAGTGGATCAGAGATGCAGGTTCGCAGGCGGGAGTCCCTCGAGTCAAAGGCCAGGGTCGGATTACACGCGAGCTTATCGCGTGGGCGAGTGCATTGTTTCTGCTCCTGGTTTTGGCGACAACGTTTGTGATGCGCTACTTTCAAGCCTCTTCGCCGCTCCAGCGGAAGATCATGTTCACCGTGGAGCCTCCGCTGGGAAACGTGATTCTCGATGGAGCAACGGCGCTTTCGCCGGACGGAGCCACGGTCGCCTACGCTGTCACCGATGCCAAGGGAAAAAGATCATTGTGGGTACGTCCCCTCGAGTCACTCTCGCCGCGGCTGTTGGAGGGGAGCGAGAGCATTGGGGATTACTACTCGTTTACGTGGACGCCTGACGGCAAAGCCATAATTGCGGTAGCGAACCGAAAGCTGGTGCGGTTTTCGGCCACAGGTGGCGCGAACGAGATGCTGTGCGAGAAGTTTGACGCCTCGCCAAGCACGATCAACCGTGACGGTACGATCCTCGCATGGACAGCGCCGCCAACTAAGATCTTCAGCGTGTCGCCCGACGATTGTACCCTCCGCGACAAGTCGCCCTCAGACGCTCCGGGATCGGGTCTGACTTACGGGTACCCTCATTTTCTTCCAGACGATAATCACTTCCTTTTTGCCGTCATCCGCAAAGACAAGCGCTATGACGTCCTACTCGGTTCATTGAACAACCCGAAGACACGAGTGCTGATCCGAAATGGCAGCTACCCAAAATACGTGACCGGCGGTTACATCCTTTTCAGCCGGGACGGGTACCTGATGGTGCAGAGGTTTGACGTGAAATCGAAAACTACCAGCGGGGAACCGTTCTTGGCATACCCCAATCAATTGAACTTTTACGCTTCGTTCGGGTGGGCGGCCTTTGATGCATCCAGGAATGGGTTTATCTCCGCCAAAGAACAAGGTGGGTCACCAAGGTTGTTGCGCTGGTACGACCGGTCGGGGCAGGTGCTGAAAACTCTTGGGGAGCCGGAGTTTGCCGCGGGGCCACGCCTCGACTCTCAGGGGACCCACGTTCTGGTGACCTTGTTCGATCCTAGAACACACGCCGGAGACCTATGGTCGCTTGATTTGGAACATGGCACCAGAACGCGGGAGAGCTTTCACGATCGTCCCGGAGGCGATGCGGCGACATGGACGGCGAACGGCGAGCGAATCGTGTACTCGGCGCTTCAAGGCACCCAAAATGAAATGTTCATCAAGAACGCAGGAAGCAGCGATAACGGGCGGATGCTTCAGACCGGATTGAACGGCTCAAAAATCATCAGTGATCTGTCCCCTGACGGCAATTCGATCTTTTACCTGTACCAGACGGAAACCGGCACAGAAACCTCCATCTACGGGCAGTCACTTGTCGGCGGGAGGGCCTTCCTGATTGGCCCCGCTATAGAAGACGAGATGCCGAGGTTGTCGCCGGACGGCAGCTGGATGGCGTTGCCGTCGAACGAGTCCGGCCCAATCGAGATTATCGTGCGGCCCGCCGCCCCGGGTGCTGCGGGCGGTACACAGGTTTCCTTCGGCGGTGGTCACGATCCGCGATGGAGCCGCGACGGCAAGGAACTTTTTTATCGAACCAATGACTGGCACATCGTTGCTGTTCCAGTGGTGGACCTCAAGCAGCGCCGTTTCGGTAAGTCGGTTACCTTGTTCCGGCTTCCTGAGGGAGCGGAATACGATGTGGTAAACGGAAAGCGCTTTCTCGTGAGCGAACAAGTTGGCTCAGCCACAGCGCCGCTATTCGTGATCGCGAACTGGAGACCTGAACCGCCGAAACTGGAATAGCACGCCGTGACAGCCACACGACCCGACATACTCGCCGGTCCTCTTCCGGCGACGCTACCATCCGAATGGGTTGCCGACGTGGACCTATATTGGGCAACAAGAATAAGTAAATCCGTTTACCTCCTGTTTGCCGGTCGAGCGTGGGAATTTGGACTTTAGTTGTGAGGGCTGAGGGCGTTGTCGTTAGATTCTCACCTTTCCGTTTTTATGCCAACCTAAGGTTCATCCGGAGGAACAGGAGCTGCCACATGAAGAGAATTCGCTACGGGGTTGCGATGAGCCTGGACGGCTATATCGCCGGGCCGAACGGTGAAGCGGACTGGATTGTCAGCGACCCGGAGGTCAATTTCGCTAAAATCTGGGCACAGTTTGACACCTTGCTGATGGGTCGTCGCACCTACGACGCTGCGAAAGCGAGACCCGACATGCCGACCACCCGAAGGTGACGATCTTCTCCGATTTGAATCGAGATTGGATCGAAGAACTGCGTGCGCAGAGCGGCAAAGATATCTGGCTGTTTGGTGGAGGCGAACTGTTTCGCTATATGCTGGAAATGGGGGAGGTGGACAAGGTTGAGGTGGCCATTATGCCGGTCTTGTTAGGCGGAGGCATTGCATTGCTGCCATCGATTGCGCAGCAAACAAAGTTGAGCCTGTCGTCACATAAGCTCTACCGCTCCGGAATCGTATCGTTGGTATACGAGGTGAAGAAGTGAGCCACGTGTAGGTGGGTAACCCGCCTATACTTCGATCCTAACTCTCGAGGGTGCCCCGTCCAAGCTCCGCTTGGGCGGGGATTTTGATGTTCAGGGGTTACAGACGCAATCCTACTTGCGAAAATATGTTGTCTCCATGCCTTGGGGACTCAAACGCTTCCATGCGACTCGGCAGCTTCACTACTTAACATTCAGTTGCTTTAAAAGGCGACCAAATTTCGGAACCGTCGAATCTCGTACGACTTTCGAATCCGCACTGGAACGCGTTCGGCAGCGCTTCGTACTCTGCGTGTACGGCTACGTAGTTATGCCCGAACACGTGCACATGCTGATAAGCGAGCCCCAGCGCGGAACTCTGGCGCGCAAGCCATGTAATCGCTAAAGCAGGGAGTCGCACGGAGGCTGGCGCTACGAGCCGCTGATTCTTTCTGGCAAGCCCGCTACTACGATTTCAATCTCTGGAGTGAGCGCAAGTTTGTGGAGAAGCTTCGTTACGTTCACCGGAATCCGGTAGAACGCGGGTTGGTACCGCGCGCCGAGGATTGGGATTGGAGCAGCTTTCGTCATTATTTAAACGGCGAAGCGGGAACGGTGGAGATTGAATCGCAATGGGTCGCACGGAAGCGGGAGCAACTTGGGATTTTTCCTACCGTGAATGTGTATCCACCCGCAGAAAAACCCCGCCCAAGCGAAGCTTGAACGGGACACCCTCTAAAGTAGATTGGCCTCAAGCCTAGTGTGTTGCTTCGGCCCTAGCCAGCAGCACGGCTGTACTCGATGACATGAAGTCGTAGTACGTTACGAAGCGTTGTGGCTCTACTTCTGTGTACGGAGCAAGGTTGTGAGCCCATCGGAATCCGATGGGTTGGTACCAGAGTTCGGCCTCGATGTGGAAGGGCCCGAGAGCGTTTCCGGTTGACACCGAGTAGCGGACAACACTGCCTTTGTCGTTGAAGTTGGGATCCTCCGCGGCCTCGCCAATCACAGCAATATCTTTCTCGGCACTCTCCTTATTGAACCCGGACGGCAGAATGCGGTTGTCTTTCAAATAGCCGACGGCGGAAAGCAGGCCGGTGGTCACGTGACCGGCAGAGTCTTTCAGGATGGGCTCGTAGATCTCGACTTGTTCAGGGTTTGTGATCTCCTGATAGTGCGGCTCAAACCGCAACGGGTCGGCGTCGTTGTCATTTCCTTTTATCGAAGCGTCAGGATTGAGTGTTCCCGATTCAAAAACAGTTCGCCCATTTCCGTCGCGGATCGTAACGTGTAGCCATGCCCGTCGCGACGGGTAGGCGGTAGGAAGCTTGTGTCCGCTCAGATTCTCGACAAACACTTCCATGCTTAGCCCGCTGGAACTCGACTCGAGGTTACGAATACTCACGCGAGCACATTGAGTCTGCAGGAATGCAACTGTTCTTGCAGCTGCGCTCGTAAGTTCTTGTGGCAGGGCGGTGACGCTCAGATCCCCGCGATATTCGTTGAGCATATGCTGCATGAAAAAATTGGCGGCGACGAATTCGTGGCGGTGCATCCCGACGCGTGAAGGACCCATGACCGACGTGACCGCCACCTCCTCGTGGACTTCGGGCATGTGACACGACTGGCAACTGCTCCGGCCCGGATAATCGCTGTGCAGCCATTCGACATATGGCATCTGCTCCGGAAAAGCGCCAATCTCTTTTCCGCCCGGCCCGAGAGCCTGGGTCTTCAAAGTGTGGCAGGTGCCGCACAGCGCCGAGTCGCGAATGTGAGCCGCCTCGGTGGGCAGAAAGCCACCGGTCGAGGACTGCATCACGCGCTGATGTCCGGCGTCGATGGCGAAGGGACCGTACTCTGAGCGCTGGTCACCCTTCTCGGGATCGTCGACTTCGAATGCACCATTGAAGGTCTCGGCCGTGCCCAGCTTTTCTTTTGCGATCTGGTGACACACCGAGCAGGAAACTCCGTCTTCGGCTGCGGCGTTGTCCTTATTATTGGAATTGAACGGAAGGTGCGCGAAAATCTCCGCTTTGCGACCGTCGCGCTTGGCCTGCAAGTGGATGATAGGCATGTGGCAGACCGAGCACTCAGCCTCTATGGCAGGCTTCGACTCCGGATGATCGATTGATTCGCGTCGCACACTTGCCTGCCAGTATGGATCGCGCGAAGAATTGGCCATCATGCTTGGCCGCCAATCCAAGCCGATGGAGATGTCCTCACCCGATTTGGTCGTCAGTCCATTGTGGCAGGCAACGCACCGGTCCGAAGTTTGAAACTCCGGTTTCAGCACACCGTGTCTCTCGCCACCTCGCACAAAAGGAGCGGAAGCGATCACTATCCCCGAAATGACGATCGGCCACCAGATGTGCTTTTGCATTACCAGCCTTCGGTCAACTTTCCGTCTCCCCAGTCCCACAGAAGGTAAAACATCAGCTGAACTGGCCGTCCAGTCGTATTCGTCATCGGTGTGCGTACTCCGAGGTTGGCGCGGATATGCTGTCTTCGGCTAATCGTTACCTGCATCTCTGGAACTACATCCCAGTTAGTCTTCGCTCCCGTACGGAGATCGCGATCGGCAAGAAATTCCACCATCGGTGACCAGAGCCGGCCGAGGCCGCGATTTGCCGCGAAGCTCTGGCCCACGGCCATCCGCCAAAAGATCGATTGCGGAGCAATATCAGTATGACGCGGCAGATCAGCCCCTACCTGCGTCTGCAAGAAGGTGTTGGTGCGAAACAGCTGATCGAAGGCAGCGAAGGTTTCGAAGGTCGTGGTGCCGCTACCAAATCCTCGCGTCCGGCTGCCCGTCGGTACCAGCACTCCTCCCTGCAGGCTCAAGATCGACCCTGAATTCAGGCTGGAGAAGATCTCCCGCTTCAACGCCAAGGTAGTGTCACCCACGCCGCCATACCAGGTGTGATTCTGGTCCTGAAACTCCAGGGGAACGTCGATCTCGATCTGATTCTTTACCCCAAAGCGCTGCTCGTGAATGATGTCCATGGTCACGCCAGGAGCGCCCCTTGCATTTACTGCGCTGGAAATTACGACCTCATCTTCGGGAAAGGCCTTCTCTGTAACCAGCGCCCGTGGCAGATTCAACTCTCCTCGGGGCCAGTGCTTATTGGTGCAGAAGCCGCGCAGATAGGCGATGACGTCGTCGATCTGCTCTGACGTCAGCAACTTTCCCCATACCGGCATGATCTGGGAAAAGCCCCGCGACGGCCCGCCGTGCACGATTACGTCTTTCCATGCCGAGTTGGGTTCGGGAGTAGTTTGATCGCACCTGGTGAAATCGGGAAAGGTGTCCGGGCGCTCGAATCCCGCAGTCGTCTGGGGAGCGCCCCTCCCGTCACTGCCGTGACAAGCGACACAGGTGGTCTTGAAGATGCGCTCGCCGTTCCCAACATTTGGAGCCTTACTGTATTTCAGACTTTGCGCGAATAGCAGCAGATTGTTCGCCAAAAAGAGGACGCAAAACGTGATGATGCGAAGGCCAGAGTGCACGCTGAAGTTTACAACAGGAAGCTATTCGATCGTTGCGAGCGCGAGGCCCGCTCGGTCGCGGGCCGTCGGCAAACTGACAACTGAGAACTGACCACTAGCCACTAATTCTAATTCTCCGTCGGCTCCGGCACTTTAGATTTCGCCCCACGCGGTTCCTTGGGAGAAGGGGGCGAAGGCGGCGCCGGCGTTATTACTGCCGCTGACGATCCCTTACGAATCTCAATCGTCCCATGCTCATTGGTGACAACCAATCGTGGCCCGCCACCTCCGACCGTGCCGATAGCTGTTGCTTGATCGTGGGCATCTTCGACTTTCAGTTCATTGAAGTCCGACTGTATTTCGCCGTTGTGCGCCCTGGCATCCAGTTGGAACCCGGCTTTGTCAGGAACATAGATTTGAATATCCCCTCGCCGATTCTCCACCTGAACATTGCCCAGTTTATTCAGACGCAATTCGACAGCGCCGTTTTCGTCCTGTAGCCGCACATCGCCGGAAACGCCGTCCAACCGAATATCTTTCGACCGTGTGTTTAGGCGTAGCGGCCCCATCAGGTTGCTGGCCCGCAAATCGCCAGAATCAAGGTCCAGATCGCCATCGAGATTCGAGAACTCTAAATCAGTCCGTGAGGATTTAAAGCTGACCGTCTTGGCAATCTTTGCCAGCTTCACGCTCTCCATAAACTCACCGTTCAGCCGCACGCCTCCCTTGATGTCCTGCAGCGAAACGTCATTGGCGTGCCCCTCGACGGCAACATCACCGGCAATCTGCGACACGCGAGCCGAGCTATGATCCAGGTCCAGGCTGACCTTTCCATTGATGTCCGCCAGCGAAACGTCGCCATGGTTGCTGGAAATATTCGCCTCGCCGTCCCGCCCCAATACACTCACGTCACCACGCCGGGTTGATATCACTACCGAAGCTTTGCGCGGAAGGGAGACGTCCATATCCGTAGTGACCCAATGATCACCCGCGCTCTGCGTATTGGCGTTCAGACTCACCGTTTGACCACTGACCGTGATCTGCGGCTTTGTGCTCAAATTCCATTTGTCGGCGTCTTCCCGCTTGTCGGCGCTGATGCGTTTATGAACTACCACCCGAATCTGGTTGTCGTTCGAGGCGGTCACATTCACCGCGCCACGGTCATTGACGATATGCAAGTTCCCCCCTGCCGGAAATTCCTGCTGCAATTGATCGTCGTAGCTGTACGTATGCCCAAACAGCGGGAAATCGCCATCATCAATGTTGATCTGATCTCGAATCTCGCCCCAGTTAAAGCGGGATGCCTGGGTAGCTGCCAATCCGAAGAAGATCAATACAATCAGCAGAAAAACTTGCCCCGCACCAATTCCCGGAGGCCGAGTGCCATCTCGCTGCGCCTGGTGATACTCCAACAGCTTCACGACGCCCCAAAGAATAATCAGTACAGGCCAGTAATGAGCCCAGACCTTACCCAGCATGTACCACTGCAACACGCCGAGCGTTCCTAACAGGAACACAACCCCAAGGACGATCAGTACCAAAGGCCCGGCCAGCGATCTTCTGGGGCGAGCCGGCGGAGCAACCTGCACTGGACTAACCACGGTTCACCTCCGTTGGCGGTTGAACCTCGCCGCTGACGGCGCCGCCCGATTCTGGCCCGCCAGAGATCGGTGGCACTCCATCGCGGCCTTCGGGACTTGATGTCTGACTCTCCCACAACTTGGTTACACCGATCACAAGCAGGAGCAATGGCCACGTACGATGGAATCCGGGCCCGTCAAAACTTTGGATCAGGAAAAGAGTTCCCAAGGTGAGCAGCACCACAGGTCCAACATAACTCCGGCCTCGAACCCCACAATTTGCTCCGTAGACGATCATCCCTTGGCGTCGCGCGATTTGCCACGCTCCAATTGCAATTAAGATCACGGGCCAGAAGCGTTCGACGCTGAAGAACCAAAAACCCATCGTGTGCAGCAGGAAAAGCACTCCCAAACCGATCAGCACCACCGCTGCCATCGGTATCCTGGACGTGTCGACTCTCTCGCCGCCGCTGAAAGTTCGAGCCAGCCCGAACGGATCAGGAGGAGGTTGTCCTGCCTGTACTGCCTTGGCCGAGCGGATTGCGTCAATGATCTGGTAGACAATAAAGAACGCCATGCCGATTCCCAGCACAGGTTCCAGATTTCCCATTGCGCCGGAGGAAAGTCCCCAAACCAATCCTGTGAAAATAAGCAAGTGTGCCAGACCTTTGGCGTACTGTCCGGTGTAGACCGCTCCCACTCCAAAGGGGAAAAATGCTGCCAGAATTCCCGCTAGCGCAGGATTCGGGCCAGAACCCGGAAGTGGCGCTGCTCTGACGCCAGGGTCTATGGCTGGTTGATACGTGGTCTCTGGCGGCTGTACTCCTTGCAACCGCTCCGCCAGACAGTTCTCGCAATAAATCACTCCTTTAACGTCTCGCTTACAACTCGCGCACAGGGGCTTACCGCAAGTACGGCAGTAAGCCACTGCTGCAATATCGTTGTGCGTGGCGCAGTTCATGAAAACCTCCTGTAAGTGGTCACCATCACTACAGGTGGATCATTGGGCCGAGAAGCCAGCACTGGCTGGTTCTCGCCCTGGCTGTAGTTGCGTTCTTGTTTCTGTTCAGGCTGTCCACTGGTATTATTTTTACGTTCTTTGTCTTTAGGCTCGGGTGCAGGCTCAGCGGGCGTGTTTGCTCGCTTGAACTCTCTCACCCTGGATTCGATCTCATACACAAAGCGAATATTCTCGTAATACTTCACTACGCGGCCTGAGGTCTCGTAATACGACCGCTTGATCGCACTGGGCCGCAGATTGATGTTCCGCACATCGCTCATCTTGACGCCAGCCATGCTCAGCGTGATGGACAGTGAGAAAAACGCCATGCCAAACGACATCGCGAAGCGCGGCTGGCGCGCCACGGCGAAGGCCGGAGTAAATATCGGTCCCAACCATCGGCTCAGCGCATCTTTCCACGAACCCGCGGTGCCACTCTGCGCTTGCGTTCGGGCGCTCGCCCGCCCAGTGGTGGCGATCAAAATGTTGCCGACCAGGTTAGAGGGAGGCTCCACTTCGGCTAGCGATTTCAACCAGCGACGTCCCGCGTCCGCTTCCGCCAACAGTGGACCGCAGACAGAGCACAACCTGCCGTGAGTCTGAAAACTCTCCAGCTTCGCCCCGGTCAGTGTCTCGTCCAAGGCTTCGTTCAGAAGAGTCTCAAACTCCCCGCATTGCATGCCGTTTTTGCTTTCGCCTGCCATCACATCACCTGCCTATATGTACGTTGTAGAAGGCGTGCTAGTTCCGCCCGCCCTCGGTTTATTCTGGATTTCACAGTACCTTCAGGAACTCTCAGCACTGCAGCAATTTCCCGGTAGTCCATGTCCTGTAAGTCCCGCAGAATCACTGCCTCCCGCAGTTCTGGGGACAGCTTTTGCAAGGCGTGATGAACCGTCTCCCCAGCCTCCCGGCTCTGTACCCGAGCATCCGGTGGGGCTCCCTTGTCTGGGATCTTGTCACTCAGCGGCGTTGCGTCTTCATGCTCGGAAGATGCCCCGTCGAGCGTTTCGGTCATTCGATCCTGTTTAGTCTTGCGAAAATGATCGACCAGCAGGTTGCGGGTGATGGTGGTTAGCCAGGTCATAAACGCTGCCCGCCCTGCGTCATAAGAGCCGAGAGTGCGATACATCTTGATGAAGACTTCTTGGGTGAGATCCTGGGCATCGTCCGCCGAGCCCGCGAAGCGATAGCAGATGTTATAGATTCTGCGGTTGTAGCGCTGTACAATCTCCTGCCAGGCAACAGCGTCGCCAGCGATACAGCGACGGACCAGCATGGCAACGGCCTGAGCGTCTTCCAACCCTCACTCCCCGGAACCCCTGACCTCGGCTCGAAACATGTCTAAAGAAATAGCACCGAGCGGACACTACAGCGGTGATACGTTTTTGTGCTCTCAGAAGTTTCGCTTACTCCCAAGAAGAAGGCATTGTAGCAGCGCCCGGAAATGGGACGAAGAGAGGGCGAATGTGACAACTCTTGGTTATCGAAAGTTTTCGACAAGCGTTATGTCACTTTCAGACTGGTCCACACGCGTGAAGAGAATCCACTGCCCATCTGTAGAGATATCAAAGCTTGGGCTCTCAGGATCGCCGTATCCTAAGTCCACAGATGTGATTGCTTTCTCACGTTGAGTCGCGAAGTCGAAAAACTTGACCAGTGCAGGCGTGGTTGTCGCATCGACAAAATAAATACCGCCAGCCGCAGTTCTCCACCACGCAAAATTCCGCACACCCTCAAGAATCCGGACAGGGGCGCCGCCCTCGACCGGCATTCTCCAAATCGTGCCTCCCTCCAGCCACAGGTAGAGAGATTTCCCATCGATGGATTCCTCGGCGGAGAAGCCCCTCCTTTGTTACCTGGGTGGCGCTTCCCCCTGCCGCCTTTATTTTCCAAATTTGCCAGGTCCCAGTTCGCCGGCCTTTCCAGGCGGGACCCGCGACGCGCCAGATGTTGGGATCGGAGTGGGCATGAACGTAGGCCAGCCGATCTGCCTTGCTGGCGATGGCAGGAAAGATGGCGTCCTCGGCTGCAACATTCAGCGGCTCCGGGGCGCCGCCCGAAGCAGAGATGCGCCACAGCCTGAACAGTCCGCCGCGGTTCGAGGAGAAAACAATTTCCTTCCCATCGGCGGTCCAGGCAAGACCAGCCAAGAACCGGCGGTCGGAAGTCAAGCGACGAGGCTGGCCACCGCTGGCCGGTACAACAAAAATGTCACCAGCGAGGAAACCTGCTCCGGCGACATAGGCGAGCAATTTGCCATCTGGCGAGAGAGTCGGATAGGCGAGATAAGAATCTGGAGGGGACACCGCCCTCCTTCGGCCGTTCTCCACCGAGAGAAGAAAAATGCTGGCGCGAGGGTCCTGCGCCGACATTCTGTCCGCGACAATCAGATCCCGGCCGTCAGGAGACCAGTCCATACATCGGCCAAAAGCGTAGCTTCCCATGTTTGCTTCGGCAATCTTGCGTGCGGCTCCCCCCAGAGCGGGGGATGATGTAGTAATAAGCCTTGGTGCTGGGTAAACCGTGAACGAAAGCTATGTAACGCCCGTCTGCTGACCACACAGGGCAATAGTCGGGGCGCGGCGTCGGTAGTGAGGCGAAGCGGGCTACCCGCTCCGATGAGCTTGACGTAGATATCGAAGTTATCATCCTTTTCACCCGTCCAGGATCGCGGTAGGGACAACCATTGCTGATTGCCACCGGGTGGCCGGGGGTCGCCCGCGCCCCGGCTCCCACAGAACGTAGCGTGCAGATTTCCCGCACTACGCTCGTCAGAAGGTGCTTCACAGCACGGCGATAGCTTGCAACTCCGAGTAAGGGAGATACAGCTTTGGTCGCACTAATGGAAACCGCTCCTTGATCTGTTGGAATTGCTGCCACCAGACCTCCCCTTGCCAACTCCGGCTGCTTAGCATCTTGCGCCAGTAACGTTCCACGGCCCGATGGACTCGTTGCAACGCCCGTATGTTCCCGGCGATGCCGTAGTACGCATAGTGACCGCGGAGCATTTGATTGAGGCAGTCGGTTTGCTCCCGGATCGATAAGTGCCGCATCCGCCGCATCTGGTCTTGCAAGCGCATCAACGCGCGCCGCAGGCGTGACTTTTCCGTACGCAGCCCAACCCGAAAGTTGCCTTTCCGATTGCGCGTGCAATACAGAATGAACCCCAGAAAGTAAATCGTCTCTGGGCGTTTACGACCACGCTTGCTTGCGTGTCGCTGCGCAAAGCGACCAAATTCAACGAGCTTGGTCTTGGTCGATTCCAGAGTCAAACCAAACTTACTCAGTCTCTGGCACAGTGCTTTCTGGACACGTAGAGCGTCTGCGCGATATTGGAAGCACAACACAAAGTCGTCAATGTACCGCACCAAATAGGCTTCGCCCCGTAACCGAGGCTTGACCACGCGCTCGAACCACAGATCAAGCGCATAGTGCAGATACACGTTACTCAGCATTACGCTGATCGAACCCCCTTGTGGGGTGCCTTCCTCGTTCGCGTGGACCTCCCCATCTTCCAGAACGCTTGCTTTCAGCCAGCGCCGAATCAGGTTGATCAGACGCGGGTCTCCTATCCGATGTTCGACAAAGCGGAGCATCCAATCGTGGCTCAAGCTCCCGAAGAAGTTCTTGAGATCCGCCTCCAGCACCCATTCCACCTTCCGGCCAGAGATCACTTCATGCAAACTGGCCAGCGCTTGATGGGCACCCCGCCCAGGTCGGCCGCCAAACGAGCATGTTAGAAAGTCCTGCTCATAAATGGCGGAAAGTACCTGCGCGGCGCTTCTCTGGAGCGCCCGGTCCGCTACACAAGGCACGCCCAACGGGCGTTTCTCCTGCTTCCCGGGTTTCGGGATATACACGCGCCGAATGTTCGGCGCTTGATATCCCTGGCGGTGCACCGATTGAAGCATGGCTTCAATCCATACCTCGAAGCTCTCCTTCGCCTCCGGCACCGTCTGTCCGTCCACCCCAGGGGCCGAGCCGGTTGCGATCTGACTTAGACTCTCCCAGACTCGTTCCTTGGTGAGGTGATGGGCCAGTGAGGTAAACCGGAGCTTTGGTTCACACCGAGCTTTCGCTGCTATTCGTTCGAGTGCCGTTGTCATGGTTGGCGATTCTTCTCTTTGCATAGAAGGCCGAATCCTCCCTTGGAATGGAGCCCATGTCTCCTTCGAACTGTTCAACTTCTGCTGACCGCTTCCCCGGGTAGTCGGCTCTCCCGACCGCAGAGTACTATCGGCCAGTCTGACTTCCGTCAGGTCATCAGGTCGTCCTTACCTTGTCGGCTTGTCAGACCTTACAAGCTAGGCTTGAACCCGACGGATCTCCCTTGTTCCCATGGAATCCTTTGGCTGCATGCTGGCGGTACGAACCCCGGAAGCATCTCTGGACACTTGCCATACCGCATCCAGAGATTCTGCCTTCCCCGTTAGCGGGATAAGGTCGGCTACTTCCATCACGATCGATTTCGGGGCTATCTTGCCGTTCACTGTTGTTCCGGCCTGCAACCTCCCGGTCTACGCTTCGCAATGGCCGTTGCCGGACATCACGCAAGACTTGATACGCGGCTGCGAGCTAGGCTTTGCCGCGGTCTCCATCTCAGGAAACTGAACTCCATGAGCTTTCAAGGCACAACCCGCACAGATCCGTACGAGCGCGTCTACGCATACGGCTCTTACGAAGGATGAGTGGCGTAGAAGCGTGCATCGGGGTAGGGGTGCAGAACGCGGGGTGGAGGAATCCACCGGTTCAAGACTGGGGTAAAACGTTCCCAACGCATCTGTGCGCGCTGACTGCGGCGGACCAAAACACTGTGCCATAGCCTACACACGCGAAGTTTGAAGATGCGCAGCTGAGTCGTGTTCCCGGGAACAGCGTGGTATTGGTAATAACCCAGCACAACCTTCCGGAGCCACCCACCGACTTCGGCCATGCGATCATGCATCCGGCGTTGAAGCTCAGCCTTGATGGCTTTGAGCTTCGCGACCATTCGCTTCTTCGCAGTGATCCGCCATACGGTGAAGGTTCCGCTCTTGTGGCGTTGCCCACAGTAGTGGGTAAAGCCCAGGAAGGTGAAGGTCTCTGGTTTTCCCTCTCCCCGCGCTTTCCGGTCGCGAGCGGCGAACCGCCCCAACTCGATCAGTCGTGTCTTGTCCGGATGTAGCTCCAAGCCGAACTTCGCCAGCCGTTCCCGGAACTCTTTCAGGAAACGCTCAGCTTCCGTCCGGTGCTGAAAACCCACCACAAGATCGTCGGCGTAGCGAAGGACAATAACATCGCCCTTTGCCACTTTCTTGCGCCAGATATCAGCCCATAGGTCGAACGCGTAATGCAGGTACACGTTAGCGATCAGCGGTGAAACTACTGCTCCCTGCGGCGTACCAGTTTCGCTTCCGACCACTGGCCGTCTTCCGATACTCCCGCCTTCATCCATTTCTGGATCAGGCGAAGTATCCTGCGATCGGCCACCCGATGCTCGATGAACTTTTTGGCCCATTCGTGGCTCAAATTATCGAAAAAGCCCAAAATGTCCGCATCGAGCACCCAGTTCACGCGCTTCCGTTGAAGGCCCACCGTCAGCGCGTCCAGCGCCTGATGCGGGCTGCGACCGGGACGGAACCCGTAGGAAAAGCCCTTGAAGTCGACCTCATAAATCTGGTTGAGGATCGTCACCACGGCCTGCTGAACGATTTTGTCCTCCAGCGCTGCGATGCCCAACGGACGTTGCCGCCCATCCGCCTTCGGAATAAAGACTCGTCTTGAGGGTTTTGCCCGATACGCTCCACGGTGCACCCGGCTGTGCAGATCGACAAGTCGATCCTCAAGCCCGGTTTCATACTCCTGCCACGTTACGCCGTCTACTCCGGGCGAAGCCTTACGCTGTAACGCGTAGAAGCGGTCGCGGAGTAGATCAACGTTGAGATGGTGGAGCAAAGCGGTGAACCGTTCCTGCTTTCTTTCCTTTGCTGCCTTCCGCACACCCTCCAACCCCTGGGACATGCGCTTCCCGCTCGGTGTCGGGTGCATGTGCGACTGAACGATGTTCTCCCTCGTCTGCGCCCTTCCCTCCCCAGCCTCCGCAGAAAGTTGCCCTCCCTTGTTCGGCTGGTTCACAGGTACTACGGTACAGTCCGACTTCTCCACCACGTGCATGTCCGCCGTGCGGCTTTTGGCCTTCGCGGACCGGCCTTGATCGTCAGACCAAGGCGTGCTGGAGATCTCCCGGTTCTCGTGCATGTTGTTTCTCAGCGTGCGCAGGTTCTCAGACTACGCAGGACCGACAGTCCACTCGCGATTGGCGTGGCTGCCGTGTTGCCTTCCTCCTACTCGGAATGAAGTCGGCATCCTGATCTACGGGCTTTTCGCAGCTCAATGGCCCCGCCCACCGATGCCTCTGGTCTACGCTTCAAAAGACACCTCACGATGTCCCCTGCAAGACTCGAGGTCAGGATGGTTTCGCTACTTCCTTTCCTGTAGGGCTCTTGCATCCCCTACAACATGCCGGTTTATCCCGGCGCTCTCCGGTTGGCCCGTATCAGGGAACGAAGCCACAGATCACTGACGAGCGGTGGACTTATGCCAAGAAGTGCGGTGTTTGCTTGTCATATGTACCTTTTCCACGCTCCCTCCTTCCACTCTGCCTGGTGAAAGAAGGCGAGCAGCTCGGCATTGATCTGGTCTTTCAAGGTCGAGCACATGCCGTGCGGCCCGCCGGGAACGATCTTGAGCTTGGCGCCTTTCACAAGCTTGGCCGAAGGTAGCGCCCAATCAGTCACCCAACATTCACCGGCGTTCCGGCACGAAGGCCGCGAACTGGCGCTCAAGCCCCTTAGCTGCACCGCGGCGCCAGCTGTTAGCGATAGACGCTGACATCGGATCAGGGAAGATGTCCTCCTCCCCTTTCTCCACTCCGTCGAAGATGGCTCGCGCGACGGACTCCGGAGACGCTTTCGTTATGTCAAGGTCTCGAGTCATATCCGTGTCCACGGGGCCGGGCAGGACCACATGTACCTTAACGCCCCGTCCGGCCAAAAGAGCGCGAAGCGATTGTGACAGGGAGAACGCAGCCGCCTTTGAGATCGAGTAGGCCGGAGAGAATGGCACGGCGGCAATGGACGACAACGACAGAACGCTAATGATGGCGCCCCGGGAACCAGTCAGCAACGGCAGGAAAGCCTGGGTCACACCATACGGGCCATAGAGATTGGCTGCGAGCGCGAAGCGAGGTTTTGATAGCGATGCGACGAGAACGAACGTGATCATGTTTCCTGTCGGGGTGTCGCTACTGCAACTCGGAGAGTTGTTGCGACACTCGCAATGGCGCGGGCCGGGAATTCTCATTCGGATACCGCAGTCGCTATTACGTCACTTGTCGCAACTCCGACAGACCCTCATCACCAAACCAACGAATTCGAGGTTCTCCGCACCGCGGCTCCACGCAAGCTGCACTTGATAACGGCGAGGCAAAACGAAATGCGAATGCAGTCTCTCACGGTGAAACCGGTTTGGAAACTTACTTGCTGATGTGTGCTATGCAACGACACATTTTGTCGTCCCCGTTTCGGTCAATTCCGGGTTTCAGCAGGCGTAGCTATTCCGAAGCGTGCAATCCCTTCGCCTCGCCGACCCAATATGCCGTCAAACGTTTGCCACGCTTAAGCAGCCAACTTCGAGGAAATCGTGTCCGCGACCTTGCGCACCGCCAATGACAGCATCACACGCGTAACGCCGCTGATGATCATGCTCACGCCGACCAGTGTGCCTATCGCCCACGCAGAGCTCGATGGCCATTGCAGATAGATCATCAGCCCCAATAGCAGCGTAATGATCCCATCGATCAGAAGCCAACCGGATCCTTGTTTTGAGCGCACCTGGAAAAACAGAGCGATGTTCAAGATGCCCTCAACAAGAAAGAGTGATGCCAGCACTAAAGTCAGCGTTGCAACACCCAGTGCTGGATGCATGATCAGGTACACGCCAAATGAGAGATATGCTAGCCCGACCAACACTCTCCAGATCAAACTGCCAGCCTCGCGAGTGTGAAAAGCAACGGTCAAGTGGACCACGCCTGCCAAAGCTAGGAGCCAAGCAATGAACGCGTTGACCGCGACGGCAGCGAGAAATGGCGATCCCACCGCCAGCATGCCCAAGATGATCAGCGCAACGCCCCACAAAATGGACAATGTCGAAGCCTGCCGCACGATACCGGACGGAGTTTGCTGCGCCATATACACCTCCTTAAAAGGGACGAGCGGGGTATCTTACGCCCGGAGTCTATCTTAAGGAAATACAAGAAGGGCCGCCGAGCGGCGGCGCAGTTGGGTGTCGTGGCCGCGAATGCCCCTGCGTGCTATTTGCAGTCATCGTTTCTCCTCGTTTCCGCAGGTTGATGGAGATGGGTGCAAGTCCCGACCTTCGTCATTGGAGCTAAGACAGGAAGATCGGGACTTGACGTGACAGAGTTTAACTTGCGCGTCTCTCCTGCCGATCCAGCCACTCGTTATAGTGTTTTTTCACGGTGGCCATACGCTGTTCTTGCTTGACCTTGATGTCCTGCTTCGATTGGGCCGCCTTTTCCTTCAGCGCCTCTACCTTGGCATCTGCCTCGTGTCGAATAGCTTCGAGTCTTGATTTGGCTTTGTCCAATTTCTCTTGCAGCTTTGCGTTGAGTGTGTCAATCCGGGCTTGCAGCTTCGCTTTGCGCTCCGCCTTGGCCTCCGCGTGTTCGGTTTTCAGTTGAGCGATGTCCGCCTTGATCGATGCGATGTCCCGTTCATCCTGAGTGTCTTCCACTTCCCAAAGGCTACGACGCAAGACAATACCACCCAGTGCTTCCATGCGTGTGTCCACCGGAGTGGTCCACTCCTCGTCCACCTCGGCGACTACAGCGACCTTGCCGGGCGTAAGGGTCTCCGCGACGTCCGAGAGAAAGTCGCTTCCAACGCGCACGTTGTCAAGATCTGCAATTGCTCCGATGAGAGAGCCCCCGGCGGCACCTACTGCCACACCGACAGGACCGCCCAATAAGCCGACGAGACTGCCGACCGCAGTGCCCGTCAGAGTTCCCAACGGACCGGAGTCAGCGCCCTCTTTCACCGATGCCGTACCATCGGGGTTCTTGGCAACGACTCTCGCCGCATACACAGCGATGCTGCCGTCTCCATCCAGTTGCTGAAGACTCCGTGACCCTTCGTAGGCTTTGCTCTCGTTATCAAAAACCACTACCAGCATTCTGTCCATGATGGTTTCCTCCTTTTCGTTTGATTTCAAACGCAGCGGCGGGTCTGGTGAGTTGTGGGTTGAATGTGGATGGTCTGGAGACCACCATTACAGGCTCGACCTTGAGGAATGTCAAGCAGCTGTCGGCCAGTCCTTACGTCGGCTACTGATAGAAGGGAAGTGACCTCGTCCAGTTTCAGCGGAACATGCCGTTTTTGAATCGGTACCATCCGAAATACTCGGTCCTGCTGTCGTGCTAGAAGATTGGGAACTAAACCCACGCAATCGAGATGCCCGGATAACGAGCAACCCTTCCGTAATCCGGTAAGGGAAGGGTTGCCGACCAACCAACAGTTGCACCAAACGTTAATCTTTCGATCTTGACGAAAGGAACGAAAAAGGATGTTTCCCGAATAAGTGGGTCCACCACGGCCGCTCCCGCATCGGATAAACTTTGATCCAATGAGAAAAGGAGCGAACTCTTATGCAAAGAATTACCCCGCATCTCTGGTTTGACAAAGAGGCGAAGGAAGCAGCCGGTTTCTACGCTTCTTTATTTCTAAACTCAGGAATCACGCATGTAACGACTCTTCACAACACTCCTTCAGGCGATTGCGACGTTGTCTCGTTCGAACTTGCGGGACAGCCATTTATGGCGATCAGCGCCGGACCGCTTTTTAAGCCCAATCCTTCCATTTCTTTTCATGTTAAATGCAAGGCGAAGGACGAAGTCGATGCGGTATGGGAAAAACTCTCTCGGGGCGGCAACGTCCGGATGCCTCTTGGCAGCTATCCCTTCAGCGAACGGTATGGCTGGGTGGAAGATAGGTACGGAGTTTCCTGGCAGTTGATATACGCTGGCGACATTGAGATAAAGCAAAGAATTACCCCTGTGCTCATGTTTGTAGGCAACGTGTGCGGCAAGACGGAAGAAGCAATTAACTTTTACGCATCGGTGTTCAAAAACTCGCCCACTGGCGCCAAAGCCGCGGCGGGCACGATAGCCAACATTCTGGCGCGTTACGGCAAGGGCGAGGAACCGGACAAAGAGGGTACGGTAAGATACGCCCATTTCACGCTGCTCGGCCAGGAATTCGGGGCCATGGATTCCGCGCGGGAGCACAAATTCGCTTTCAACGAAGCGATTTCCTTTATCGTGCCGTGCGATACGCAAGGAGAGATCGATTATTACTGGGGAAAGCTCTCCGCAGATCCGAAAGCAGAACAGTGTGGCTGGCTGAAAGATAAGTATGGTCTCTCATGGCAGATCGTTCCGGCGGTCATGAACGAGATGATGAAGGACAAAGACGAGAAGAAACTGGCGCGGATGACCGACGCGTTTCTCAAGATGAAAAAATTCGATATCGCTAAACTGAAGGAGGCCTACGAGCAACCAAGCGAGTCCGCCGCCTAGCTGGGTCATAACCGCCCACCACGATTTTCACGCCGGGCCTCAGCGCACGTGCCAGATCGATGATGCGGTGAGCGGTCTGCCGCTGAAACGTCATTACCGAGAGCCCGACAACTTCTGGATCAATTTCGT
>Ga0207646_10002265_pt1 | contig 22894 bp, 18 predicted proteins | sample KBSK5502metaG_FD_184343 | JGI IMG/M metagenome (GOLD analysis project Ga0207646, IMG submission 184343) | Corn, switchgrass and miscanthus rhizosphere microbial communities from Kellogg Biological Station, Michigan, USA - KBS K5-50-2 metaG... | ecosystem: Host-associated > Plants > Roots >... | reverse complement strand
TCCTCAGGTGTGTTTGCAACACATCACGGCAGTGCAGAAGCAACTTTCGATATAGGTCGTTGTAATCGTTCCTCTTGTTGTCGAGGACGCAAATCGTGCCGAATATGTCACCATTCAGCCAAGTGATCGGAAACCCGAGATATGAGGTCATCCCCAATTTGATATCGGGATTCGAGTTCCACTTTTCATCCGCCAGCGCGTCAGGAACAAACAGGGGCTGGCGCGTCTTCATTACGGTCTCGCAGACATTCGAAGCCCAAACAATTTTATCTACTGCGTGCTGGACCAAGAGGCGGTGCGCAAGAAAATCATGGCACAAAACCAGGCGGTGAGTGTTGTTGCCGCTGAAAGCGATCTCAATAGCCTCTTCATGGTGGCTCCTGAGGAAGCCGTAAATGAATTCCATGACCGCAGCGAACTCTGGGCGGTCATGAACAGCAGGCGTTTCCGAGTGGAGGACTCGGAGACCGGCCGGCCGTTTTCTTTGTTTCGCGCTGGACAAGAGGCACTCGCAATCTCTCCGGATGGCCGGATCGCGGTTACCGCACTGGCTGTCGATGTAATCCCAGCGCAGTGGGAAAAGCTGTATCCACCACCCCTGCAATCTTCCTCCCAACAGATTAAAGCCGGGAATCAGGATCTCAACGCGATTGACGGAACCATGTATGTTAGCGAGTACGTGTCGATTGACTTGTCGAATGGGAAGGTGAACCGCCTGAGCCGTGGGCCTCTCGGTTCGAAGGCTGGGTGGAACTCGACTCCTGGCGCCGCCTGGTCCGCCGATGGCCAGTTGGTTGTGCTGTCCGATGCATTCCTCTCCTCCGGAACGGGATCGGAAGACCGCCCCACTGCTCCTTGCGTTGCCGTGATCGAGATCGCGACAGGTCGTTCGACGTGCCTGGAGCGTGTACTCGGAGATACTGAAAATGGCTATACGGCCGACTGGCACGTCGTCTACAACGTCCGGTTCGCGTATGGCAACAATCGGCGAGTAATCGTCGACCGTTATTACCTTACGTCAGGAGGGCTGCGTCGAGCGGTTATTTACATTGGGATGCCGGATGGTTCATGGACAATTGACGCTGCAACGAACCAGGAAATTACTTCGACTGTTCCGATTGAGCTTTCCATTCGGCAGACTCTTAACGATCCACCCGTGCTGATTGCGACTGATAAGAAAACTAAAACGACACGCGTCATTTGGGACCCAAATCCGCAACTGAAATCAATTACGCTTGGTGAGGTGTCAGTCCTTCGATGGAAGGACAAAGCCGGTCGCGAACAGATCGGCGGTTTGTACAAGCCGCCTGACTACGTTCAAGGCCGTCGATATCCCCTGGTCATGCAGACCCATGGTTTCACTGAAAATGAGTTCAACGCGAGCGGCGCCTTCCCTACCGCTAGTGCGGCCCAGGAGATGGCCGCTGTAGGAATATTAGTGCTCCAGGTGAGAGGTTCGGAAGGATGCTCTTCCGCTGGTACTCCGCAGTCCACTGAATGTAACGTAGACGATTTTGAAGCGGCAGTCCGGAAGCTCGTGTCCGACGGAATGGTCGACCCAGATCGTGTTGGCATTATCGGTTTCAGCCGGACCTGCTATCACGTGTTGGCAGCTCTGACAACGAGCAGTCTGCACTACAAGGCCGCCTCCATCACAGATGGAATCGATGCGGGTTATTTCCAATACATCCTGTACTCTGGTGCGGAAATCAACTCGCAAGTAAACCATGAGTTCGAGGGGTTTGTAGGGGCAGCGCCCTTCGGAGAGGGCTTACAGCAGTGGCTTAAGCGATCTCCTGGTTTCAATCTGGACAAGGTCAGGACGCCCCTGCAGGTGGTTGCAATAGGCAAGTCGAGCGCGCTCAGTATACTGACCATGTGGGAGCCATACGCTGGGCTTCGCGCCCTAAATAAGCCCGTCGACCTGATCGTGCTGAGGGAAGGTCAGCACGAGCTGACGAACCCGGCGGAACGCCTGGTCTCCCAGGGCGGTACGGTGGACTGGTTTCGCTTCTGGCTTAAAAGCGAAGAAGACCCCGATCCTGCTAAGGCCCGGCAGTATGCACGTTGGCGCGAACTGCGCAAGTTACAGGACGCACAAGCGGGTGGCCAAAAAGCCAACTGAAAGATCTTAGAAGCTGTAACAAAACCGCTTGAGAGATTTCCCTCGGCTGCCGCCCGGAAATTTGCCTCACGGAACCTGCCAGTCCAGAGCGTAGATTTCCTGTGTGCTGATGTCGCGAGCAAACAGCGGCGACTGGTCAGGCGTGAGCCCAGACCAGGGGACCCCGAAGTCTGAAACCAGCAGCTGTATGCCTTTCAGACTGGCGATGCGGTCCAACTTGGAAGCGTCGATCCGCAATCGAAAATAGGCCGCGTCACTCGTGAAGACGCTTGTGAAGTAGACGTAGGTGCTGTCGGGAGACCAGGAGAAATAGCCAATCGTGCCGACGTTACTTATCAACTCTCGCCATTTCTGCGTGCCGTAATCGAATAAAAGAAATTTCTTCGCATTGAAAGGAATGGCGATCAAATAGCGCCCATTGGGAGACCAGCGCGACACGAACAGGCCAGCGGAACCCGGTATGCGCGAAGGTTGGCGTGTCTTCAGATCGAAAGACTCAATCCAATCCTGATCGGAATGTTCGGGTGCGTGAGCGCCGAAAACCAACTCATTGCCATCGGGAGACCAGCTCGGGTCCAACTCCACAGTGTCATTTGGCGTCAGTTGCTCGGCGGCTCCGCCATCTCGCGAGATCAGTGAAATCTTCCACGGCTTACCAGGTATGAGCGCCGAAAACGCAATCCGCTGGCCGTTGGGAGACCAGCGAGCCGTAGCTGCTCGCACTGGTGAAAAAGTAAGCTGCAGTCGCTGTGTCCCATCCGTCCTGCTGCGCCATAACGCACCATCGGGATAAGTTATGTACGTGATCCATCGGCCATCAGGTGAAAAATCTACATAATCGGCCGAAATACCCTCTAGGAAAGAGGCCCAATCCTTCGAGCGCGGATCGTAACGGACCAGTTCAGCCCGTCGGCGCTCACCGATAGCAAATAGTGTCTTGCCATCTTTACTGGAAACGGGGTAGGTGAAGGAGAGCGGCCCAGCTGTCAGTTGTAGGGGGTTCGGTGCAGGCTTATGGAATACTCCGGTTTGCTCTGCCATCATCCATATTCTGGAAACACCGTCGCGGACGCTCTGGAAAAAGTAATAACGGCCATCGGGTGTCCAGTTCCCGCAGCATTCGTGAGGAGCGTAGCTCCAGTCCGGCAAGAGAGGACGTAGTCCGCTACCTTCCGATCGCACCTCCCAGATTGAAGAAGTGCGTTTCCCCAAATCGTAAACTGTGAACCGAAGCCGAGAGCTGTCCGGCGAAAATTTTATGTCGCCAATCTGACCAGGCGCGGTGGCGATCTTACGAGGGTTGCTGCCGTCGTGATTGGCAACAAATAAATCGCGGCCTTTGCCAAAGGTAAATCTGCCGTTGGGGGTGGATGCCCATCCTCCACCATGTCCGAAGGCGCCTTCGATATGGTGCGCAGAACCGGCGGGTAAGGGTAAGAGCCAAAAATCGCCTCCCTCAACCTCGAAATTACCCGATTGCAGCAGTAGGTGCGACTGGTCCGGGGAGATAGCCTGCACGATCGGAGTGGCCACCGTGGTCTGGACGATGTCCGTGTCACCGCCAGCCGTTGATACTTCTTTAACCGTACTACGACCAGAGGAAAATTCGCCAAAGTAGATTCGGCTGCCGTCGGTGACCAAAGCCCCAGTCTTTGGTATTCCATCGTTGGTGATCTGTTTCGAATCCACGATCCTTAGTGCCAAAGTCGGCGTTGTTAGCCAAGCCCCTACGGGCCCGAGGCCTACCGCGATCATCAGAACGATCACGAAAATTGACAGCGAAGCTGCCAACACAATTCTGAACACTGAAGCGGCACGCTTCCGGTGTAGGCGCTCTGGGGCTTCAAAGGCGCTACTCGTTTTACCGATTGAAATATGATTGCCCACTGCCTGTACAGGCACGATTAGCCGATAGCCCCGACGAGGGACAGTTTCAATGAAGGTGGGATTCTCGGGAGAATCTCCCAGCGCATACCGCAGCTTCTTGACCACAGTGTTAAGGCCTTCGTCGAAGTCGACAAAAGTGTCGGCCGACCAGAGCTTTTTTCGCAGTTCTTCGCGAGTGACCACTTCACCGGGCCGTTCGAGCAGCATGGCTAGGACTTGGAAAGGCTGATCTTGTAGGTGGACAAGGAAACCGCGCCTGTAGAGTTCACGTGCGGAAAGATCGGCTTCAAATAGCCCAAAACCAAAGCGGTGCGGTCCGTTGGTAGGGGTCTTCATACCGACCATCCCCAAAAGCGTGCCACGAATCTTATCACCGCTTTGCAGACATGTCCCGTCTCCAAGTTCAGAAGACACGGCAATCCACTGAAGCCGCAGTACTTGTCAGTTCAGACAAAAATCGGCGTAAGTCGGTTGACGGCAAAGCGGCCAGCATAGCATTCTCCCTAGTCGTCTAACGTGAGACTGCCTTCTGGTGCAGGGATTTCGGAGGTTTCAAGGAGCCGAGATTTGAGGTTGCGGTCGCCTTTTCGAAACTTCCAGTTGGCACTTGCAACCGAGTCACTCAAGGTGAACCCGACGCTACCGCGAAACTACGAGGAGAGGTTTGCATGAAGTCCGCAAAATCAATGCGCATTGCTGTGATTGTACTGTTCGCCGCGCTGGTGTCCCCAGTTCGTCTTGCCGCACAGGGAGAGATGCAAGCACCCCGTCACTATGCTGTTACCGACCTAGGAACGTTGGGCGGAAGTTTTGGCGTGGCTCTGGGCAACAACAACAAAGGCTTGGTGACCGGTCTTTCGAGCCTGCCGGGAGACCAAAATGCGCACACGCTTCTTTGGCGCAAGGGTGTCATGACCGACCTTGGGACACTCGGCGGGCCAGACAGCCTCCCGGCGTTTGCCCCACCCAATGAAAGGGGCGAGGTCGGCGGTGGTGCGGAGACCTCCACTCCAGACCCGAATGGAGAGGACGTTTGCGGTTTCGGTACACACCTCATATGTCTTCCGTTCGTTTGGCTGGACGGTGTGATGACCGCGCTGCCCACTCTTGGCGGCAATAATGGTTTTGCTAACCAGGTCAACAACCGAGGCCTGGTGGCTGGCGTGGCGGAGAGTAGCACGCCAGTGCCACCCTGCGTCCAGGGACTGGCTGCGCCTGTAATCTGGGAAAAGGGCGTGATCCAAGAACTCCCTGCCTTTCCCGGAGACCTGGCAGGGGTCGCCCTTGCAATCAACGAGGCAGGCCAAGCTGCCGGATTTACGGTCAGTTGCACGGGCGGTCATGCGCTACTCTGGCAAAACAGGACGGCGACTGACCTCGGCAGCCTCGGAGGTACGTTCGGCGTGGCCAATGCCATCAATAACAATGGTCAAGTGGTCGGTAATTCCAACCTGCTTGGCGACACCACATCTCACGCCTTCCTCTGGCAGAACGGAATAATGACCGACCTCGGCACCCTTCCAGGAGACTTTGGGAGCGTCGCCCTCGGCATCAACAACAAAGGCCAAGTGGTCGGTGACTCGGCGAACGAGGGGGGCGAACACCCCTTCCTGTGGCAGAACGGCGTGATGACAGACCTCAACACCCTGATTCCCGCGGGTTCTTCCTTGTTTCTGATCGACGCAAACGGCATCAATTCTCGCGGGGAGATCGCAGGCTTGGCCTTCGATACAAATACGGGCGAACTTCACGGTTATTTGGCGACCCCGAGTAACGGCGAGGTCCCCAACGGGAGCGCCGCGACTGCCGCGCCAAGCGGCGCTAGCGAAATGCCGAATGTGGTTCTGCCTGAGAAGGTTCGCAGGATGCTTCAGCGGCGGCTGGGGAGCCGGTATCACATTCCCAGCCCTGGGGTGACGAGGGAATAGTTGCTGCGAGTTATTTTGAATGGTGACGGAGCAATAGTTCGAGTAGGGCCAAGCAAGTTCTCTCTCAACAGGCACCTCCGTCGTTGACTGTCCCGCTACAAAGCACGAGCCGGGCACGCTACCCAAGAGGTTTGTCATTGAAAACGGGTCCAATTTGCCGGGCATCACAGTCAGGGACACGGACATGGAACATCACATCCCGGTGCTCCATAGCGCTTGCTTTGTCAGTGGCACTCGGGATTCCTGCTTTTCCGCAGCCGTCGAATCGAAGAGAAATCCCCTTCGAAAACAGTCGCATGTTCGGATTGGTCCTGGTCAAGGTCGAAGTCAACGGAAGGCCAGCAGTTCTGATCGTTGACACCGCCTCGAATCACACGATCATAAGCTCTGAGCTCGCCGATGTGACACCGCGTACGTTGGACAACGCAGTCTCCACCAGCAAGGGTTCGGGCTTCGCCGGCACCGGAGTCTTCGCAAGAACCACCGTCAGGGTTGGACCCATCACCTGGCGGGACCACCGAATCGTAGTGATGGACATGCGCGAGTTTTCAAAGAGCTTGGGGCAAAAAATAGACGGCCTGTTGGGGATGGATTTTTTCAGCGAGTTTAAGGTTGTAGTGGTTGACCTAAAGAATCACAAATTGACCCTCGAACCGTGAAACGGTCGTGTCTCGATATAACCCACTGCAACTATGAAGGCTAACCATCCGACCACATATGGCAGGAACAGCTTCATCTGGATCATGGCGCTTGTCGGTCAGCATCTGGAATCTTTCACACTCGTCGACCGTGTCTCAGCGATTTGAAGTTCTTTAACGCCAAGTAAGAGGTACTAAGGCAGTCCTCGGCGGCTTGTAAAGCGTTGTAAATAGTCAAAAGGGGCGTTCTGAAAAGACTTGTATCGGCGCTCAACTGCAGTCCCTACCCACATTTCTTTTCAGTGACTTAGCAGACGGGCTCAAAAGTTCTCACCTGTGCTCTTCACCCGCGCATCTCCCACCCTAAGCAGACGATTTTTGAACTGCGGTGGATGGGGGACTGCTCTTGCTGCTGAGTGACGTCGGCGCCGCCCCGGGTGTACTTTGTTGATAGCCCACGAGATCTGACGACTCCATGGCTGAGACAGGTGGTCAAATTCGCGGCGCCGGAGAGTGATGAGCGAGACGGTCCAAAGCGCGGCGGGGACGGCGGCGACTGAGCGATACGAATCTCTCTTCCGCGTTTCGCAAACCCTCATCTCGATCCGCTCTTCGGAGGAACTGTTCAGGCTTCTGGCACGCGAGTTGCGCGCGGTGGTGAACTTCTATGTCATGGGTGTCGGCATCTACGACGAGAAGGCGCACGAAATGCATACCACCTCGTATGGGGAGCCGGGTGTTCCCCTGCAGGCTCCACAATTCGCGCCGGAAGAAACCTTCAGCTGGTGGGTGTACCAGCATCAACAGCCCTTGATAATTCCCTCCTTGGACGCTGAGACCCGATTCCCAGCAGTAACCGAGCTGCTCAAGAACCGCGGGGTTCGGTCGGTATGCGTGCTTCCTTTGACGACTGCACATCGGCGCCTCGGGGGACTCGCTGTAGGCAGCACAGAACCCGATGCCTATAGCAAGGAGGAAGTCAACTTTCTCTCGTTCGTTGCTAACCAAGTGGCGCTGGCGGTGGATGACGCGTTGAACTTCGATTCGTTGCAACGTGCCGAGGAGGCGCTGCGCGCGAGCGAACAGGGTTTTCGCCTGATCGTCGACAGCATTCCTGGGCTCGTTAATACAACGACTGCGGAAGGCGAGTTCGAATTCGTCAGTCAGCAAAGCCTCGATTATTTTGGCACCACTCTTGAAGAATTGAAGGGTCAGGAGTCGAAAGGTTGGACAACCTCAAACATTGTTCATCCTGATGACTTTCCTCGCATGTTGGCCACGTGGAGACGCTCGGTCGAAACTGGCCATCCATACCAGTCTGAGTACCGTATCCGTCGTGCCGATGGCGCATACCGCTGGTTCCATGTACGCTCACTCCCCTGGCGGGACACGGCGGGACGTATCATCCGCTGGTATACCCTGCGGACGGATATTGACGACCGCAAACGAGCGGAAGACAGGTTACAGTTGCTCCTCGATGTCACCAATCAGGTTGTCTCAAATTTGCAGCTCCGCGACCTCCTGGATGCAATCTCGTCTAGCGTCCGGCGCGTCATGCAATGCGATCTGGTGAGTGTCTGCTTCCCTGACTCTGAGATGAAAAGATTGCAAACGTTCGTGATCGATTTTCCAGACAGCACAGGATTTATTCGAGAGGAGCTTATTTCGATAGAGGGGTCGCTTGGTGGTTTTGTTTTCCGCACTGGCAAACCATGGGCGGGCAATGCTACAGACCTGCTTCAGTCAGGACTAAAGAATGAGCCGGCCATTGCCGAGGGTCTCAAAACCGGCTGTGTCCTGCCACTTATTAGCCGGAATGGCGTTCTCGGCGTTTTGGCGCTTGGCCGCCGCGAGGACCATCCTTTCAGTCGAGTCGATATTGGGTTTCTTACGCAGGTGGCGAACCAGGTAGCTATCGCGGTAGAGAACGCCACTGCCTATGGCCAAATCGAAGAAGCTAGGGCCGAACTCGAAAAAGCTTTCGAAGAAATTAAGGATCTGAAAGACCGTCTTCAAGACGAGAACGTGGCGCTCCGGGAGCAAATCGATCAGGCCCTCATGTTTGAAGAGATTGTAGGGGTCTCTGCCGCCCTGCGAGCGGTGCTTTCTCGCGTGTCCAAGGTTGCTCCGACGGATTCCACTGTTCTGCTCACGGGTGAAACGGGCACAGGCAAAGAGTTGATCGCGCGCGCAATTCACAAGAGATCTCGGCGGTCGTCCCGTGCCTTCGTGAGTGTGAATTGTGCTGCAATTCCTGCTTCCTTAATTGCTTCGGAATTGTTCGGTCATGAGAGAGGAGCTTTTACTGGGGCGACGCAACGGCGACTGGGCCGGTTCGAGCTTGCAGAAGAAGGCACGATCTTCCTTGACGAAGTCGGGGAACTCCCAGCGGAAACCCAAATTTCGCTGTTGCATGTTTTGCAGGAACGGGAGTTCGAGCGTGTGGGTGGGAATCAGTCTATCCGAGCGAACGCGCGGGTCATCGCCGCCACCAATCGCGATTTGGAGGCTGCCATCGCTGACGGTACATTTCGGAGCGATCTGTTTTACCGCCTCAATGTTTTTCCGATTGAGATTCCTCCTCTGCGGGAAAGAAAAGAGGACATTCCCCTGCTGGTCGAGTACTTCATTGACCGTTTCGCAAGAAAGGCAGGAAAGAACATCCGCGGGATGAACAAAAAGACGCTGAACCTTTTTCTATCCTATCCCTGGCCAGGTAATATTCGGGAGTTGCAGAACGTCGTGGAACGTTCTGTGATTGTATGCGAAACGGAGACTTTCTCAGTCGATGAGAGTTGGTTATCAGGGAAGCCTCTTGCAAACGAACCGAAAAGTCAGTCGGAACTATCTCAAAAGCTTGCTGCCCAGGAGAAAGAGATGATTGAGGCTGCCCTGCGCGAAAGCGGAGGGCGAGTGTCCGGTGCCTCCGGGGCGGCTGCAAAGCTGGGGCTTCATCGATCAACCTTAGAATCGAAGATTTCATCACTAAAGATCAACAAGTATCGCTTCAAAACTGCAAACTCCTCCAAAGTCAGCTAGCCGCATTTCTAGCCACCCGCAACACAGTCGCCTCCGAAACCTGTTGTAGGGAATTTCAGCAATTGACGAAGCCCCCGACATTCCACCAACGGCTAAGACATTCAGCTTGACTATTTTGCGGTTGGAACTGCGATTGCCATAACAGTGCGTGCGACAGGCAACGGCGGAGAAAGACCCATCAAGAGAGCGCAGCGAAGATGCTCAAGATCACGAGGGCAACGAACGGAGAAGTGATCTTTACAGTGAGCGGCCGAATGGACGCTGAACACCTGGCCGAATTGAAAACGCTGCTCAGTTCGGAAGCGAACGGTTGCAGCATAATTTTGGACCTTAGAGACCTAACCCTAGTGGATCAAGACACTGTCAATTTTTTAGGGCGCTGCGAAGCCGGCAACATCCAGCTCAAGAATTGCCCAGCATACATCCGCGAGTGGATCACGAGAGGACGAGGCGGGAGTTAGCAGAATATCTGGCTAAAAAGATGAGAACGCTTCGGCCTTCCAATAGAAGGGCCAATGTTGGGCAATCTTGAAGCAACGGAAAGGAATATAGCGGTGATGCATGCGCGCCTATCAACGATGGCCTGTGTATTGGTTGCTGCACTCTGCCAATTCCAGTTTGCAATGGCGCAAACGAACGGTGCAACCGTACTCTCGCTCGAGGAAGCGCTCCTGCTGGCGCGTTCAAACAATCGAGACCTCAAGCAGTTTGGATTTGACGTAGGCAAGCAACGCGAAGCATTGGGCGAGGCCAAGACGCATTTGTATCCCCGGTTTGACACCTCCGTGCTTGCGGCCCAGTTGCTTGCGCCGCTCGATTTCACAATTAACAAAGGGCAGTTCGGTACGTTCCCGGGAACAGGGCCGATCCCGGGGTCTAGCACCGATCTTCATACGCCCGCTCGCCCTATCGCGATTGCCTCGGTTACTGCGACCCAGCCCCTCACGCAATTGATTCGCATTCACCTATTCGTCGCGGAACAGCGTCTCAAGGTCGACGCGGCGCAGTTGTCCTTCGACCAACGTGAACAGAAGCTAGCCGACGATGTTCGCCAATCGTACTATCAGGTTCTCCAGTCGCAGATCCGGTATGAATCACAGCAATCCGTGGTGAAGTACCTGGAGGAGTTGCTGCAACTCACAGATCGGCGCTTAAGCCAACATGCCGTACTCGAAGCTGACAGACTGAGTGTCAAAGCAGCGGTAGCCAAGGCGACCGATCAGCTGACCACGATCGAAGACAGGCTCGTGGATAGCAAAGAGGTTCTTAATCACCTCTTAGGTCGCAGCATGCAGACGGAGTTTTCGGTGCAACCCGTTCCTGCGACTCTTCCTGAACAAGAAGACCTTTCTGCGGCCAGGGCGGCTGCGCTCGAGCATCGTCCAGAAATCAAACTGGCGACAAATCGTATGCGTCAGGCTGAGCTGACGACCAAGAGCGAGAAAACGCATTACATCCCGGATGTTGCTATCCAAGCGAGCTACTTCAGTCCCGCAAATATTAATTTTCTGCCGCAAAATGTGGGCGCGGTGGGCGCCTTACTTACCTGGCAGCCATGGGATTGGGGAGAAAAGCGCCACAAGGTTCGACAGGCTGCGCTGGCAGAGCAGCAAGCCGGGCTCTCTATCGAAGACACACGGGAACAGATTCTTCTCGATGTGAATTCGAACTTTAGACATCTCCGAGAGGCGCGTTCGCACCTTGCAGTCACAGAGGCAATTCGTGACGCCGAGACCGAGAAGATGCGGAACCAAAAGGAAGCATATTCCCAGCAATCGATACTGCTGAGCGATTTGCTAAAGCAGCAGTCTTCACTGGCAGATGTGGAGAGCCAATATCATCAGGCGGTTCTCGCCTATTGGAGCGCGCGCGCTGATTTCCAGAAATCGCTGGGTGAGGAGTAGAGCCGTGAAGCCTTTCACGATCCCGCGTCACAGACTGAACATACCACTCGCCCTCATTGTCCTATCGGTGACGGGAGTGTTGGGCGGATGTCACGAGTCGCAGATACCCTCGCAGCCGCCGAGGGCTGTCCAACTCGCGACCGTGGCACCGCCCCAGACGGGCGCAGAGACACTGCGTTACTCAGCATCCATCCTTCCCTACGCGCAGGTAGACCTGATGTTTCGCTCCTCCGGCTACGTGACGAATGTAAGGCAGGTGCGCGGTGCGGACCGGCGAACTCGCAACATCGGAACCGGAGATTACGTGGAACAAGGCCTCACTCTCGCGCACATTCGCCGCGAAGACCTGCAGAATCAAATGGCACAGGCGCAAGCCCAACTCGATCAAGCCGTGGCGCAGCACACCAAGGCCGATCAGGACTTCCAGCGCGCGAAAGCGCTCTACTCGACGCAAAGCTTCACCAAGCCAGACTACGATCAGTCGGAGGCAGCCTTCAATGCAACGCGCGCTGCGATGGACAATGCAAAGGCCACGCTGCTTCAATCCCAATTGACGCTTGGAGACGCCGACCTGAAGGCTCCTTTCTCCGGATACATTCTGAGCCGGAACATAGATTTAGGAAGCTTGGTGTCTCCGTCCACGAATGCTTTTACGATCGCCGATATCGCTCGCGTAAAGGTAGCCTTTGGTGCCCCGGACTACATTCTCAGTCGATTACGTTTAGGGCAGGAGCTGACGATCCAGACAGAGAATGATGCCGCTCCTGTGAAAGGGCGGGTTACAAGCATCTCCCCAGCTGCCGATACGCGAAACCGAATCTTCGCGGTTGAAGTGACCGTCAGCAATCGCGACCGTCATTTGAAGCCGGGCATGATTGCGTCGATCGGTCTGGGTGAAGTTCCGCATTCCTCCATCTCGATCCCACTGAGCGCCATCGTGCCGCTCCCTGCGGAACCCGATCACTTTGCGGTGATGGTCGCGCAGGATCGCGCCGGCAAGCTCGTTGCCAACTTGCGCAAGGTTCAGTTGGGGACTACCCATGACAATTCAGTTGCGGTTGAAGGAGTCCAACCCGGCGAGCGAGTGGTCTCCGTAGGTGCTCAGCTTTTGAAAGATGGCGACCCCATCCAAGTGATTCCTTAAGCAGACGAGTCCATGGCATACAAAAACGACCAGGATCGAATCGAGAAAACCCACAATGCCCCCAGGTTCTTCGTGGAGCATCCACAGGTCTCGTGGGTGCTGCTCGTGGGTGTCCTCGTATGGGGTTGGTTTGGCTACCATAGGATGCCCCAGCGGAAAGACCCCGACATTCCGGTCCGAGTCGCAGTGGCCTTCTGTTCGTGGCCGGGTGCCACAGCGCAGCAAGTCGAGCAGTTTGTTACCCGTCCAATCGAAGACGCTGTTGCCGAGAACAAGATGATTCATCCCGGCACAGCTTCAGACTATGGAGTTCGCTCCGTCTCTCTGCCCGGCGCCGCTTACGTCTATGTGCAGCTCGCCGAGAATGTCTCGGACGTCAAGAGGCAATTCAGCGACATCAATCTCAAGCTGAACGCGCTAAACAACCAACTGCCGCAAGGTGCAGGTCCGATCTCCTTCCAGAGCGACTTTGGGGACACTGCGGCACTCATGCTGACCATCGCCAGTCCCAAGGCCGACCAGACAGAAATCAACATTCGAGCGCAGGCGATCCAATCCGCAATCGAATCGGTCCGGGCAAAAAGGAAACACACAGAACACGATGTGCCGGTTGCGATCATCTATTCATTCCCTCGTTCCATTTCCCCGGCGACGATGCTCGACCCGGTACAGCTCTTCGAGCAACAAGCAGATGAACAGAGTATCCTGCACGCGCCGCAGATAATCTCAGGAAGTGGCTTTATTGCTGTCGATGGTGTTTCGGACAAAGATGACGCGAGCATCCATCGCTTCGTGGAAGAATTCTTTCAGAAACAATTGCAGCGGTCCGATTTGCATCCGGACGGTTGGACGCCAATCATCCTCCGCGATCCTCACGATGTTCGCACCAAGCTGACTGATGTCGCGGGAGACAAGTACAGCTACGCCGATCTCGATAACTTTTCTGATCTGATTGGGAGAACCGTGCAAGGGACGCCAGAGACCTCAAAAGTGGAGAGGCGAGGCCTGTTGCCCCAAGTGGTCTATCTGGAATATTCGCAAGACCGACTAGCCGAGTACGGACTCCAGCCCGCAACTCTCGGGCAAGTCCTGCGCGCGCGCAACATTATTGCGCCGGGAGGCGCATTCGAGACGGGCCAGCGACAGATCATTATCAATCCCTCCGGCCAGTTCGAAAGCAGAGATGCAATTGGGGAGGTTGCGGTCGCTAAGACCTCGACTGGAGCTCCCGTTTATCTGCGGGATCTGGTCAAGATTTTTCCCGGCTATCAAGCTCCCGCCACCTATCTGAACTACTACACCTGGCAGGACTCGACTGCACAATGGCAGCGCAGCCGTGCGGTTACCCTGGCCATCTACATGCGCGATCAGGAACAGATCGCGAACTTCGGTCAATCGGTCGATGAGAAACTTGCACAGCTGAAACAGATTCTTCCGACGGACCTCATCATCGCGCACACCTCTGATCAGCCATTGCAGGTTAAGGAGAACATTCATCTATTCCTGCGTGCTCTGATGGAAGCGATCATCCTGGTCGTCGGAGTATCGCTGATTGGATTTTGGGAATGGCGTCTCGCGCTCATCATGGCCTTGGCGATTCCTATCACTCTCGCCATGACCTTTGGCGTTGCATACATGTTAGGCATCGACCTACAGCAAGTTTCGGTGGCGACGCTCATCATCGCTTTAGGCCTGCTGGTCGATGTTCCTGTAGTAGCTGGCGACGGTATCAAACGCGGTCTCGCGGAAGGACTGCCGCGCGGAGTAGCAGCGTGGCTGGGTCCGACCAAGTTAGCCACTGCCATTTTTTATGCAACGCTGACGAACATCATTGCCTATCTTCCTTTCCTCATGCTCAGCGGCAACACCGGAGAGTTTCTCAAAAGCCTCCCCATCGTCATGACCACGGCGCTGCTGTGTGCATTGGTGGTTGCCATGACGTTTGTTCCACTGCTGGGTTACTACATTCAACGAGCGCCGGCCAGGAAAGAACCTACCCTGGAGGAGAAGCGGGAGCGGGGCTTTTATGGCTTCTATAACCGGTTGGTGGGCCGGGCAATTCAACATCGCTGGTCCGTCCTGGCCGGGTCCTTCGTGTTCTTGCTGATCGGCGGCTTCGCAGCTTCACAACTTAAGTCCCAGTTTTTTCCTGAGGACGTCCAATATTGGTTTTACCTCGACATCTGGCTGCCCAACGACGTTCCCTTGAGCGCGACCAACGATACTGCAATGAGGGCGGAGCAGGTGGTGCGCAAGGTTATTGAAGCTGCTCCCGAAGGGGGAGCAAAAGAAAAGGGAGCTGAGCACCTGCTCACTTCCGTGACGAGTTTCATTGGCGGCGGCGGACCACGTTTCTGGTTTTCCATCGCTCCCGAAGCGACCCAGACCAACTATGCGCAGGTCATTGTGCAGGTGCGCGACAAGGAAGCCACTCCGAAGCTGATTGGACCTCTTCAGGATGAACTAAACAAGCAGGTCCCGGGAGCATGGATTACGGTGCGACAGTTGCAAACGAACCCAGTCGAAACTCCTGTTGAGGTCCTTATTACTGGCCAGGCAGATACCGACCCGCGCACCGAGAACACGGATATCCGATCCCTTCGGGCTATCGCATCCCAAGTCATGGACATCGTTCGGCGATCACCTGGCATTGCCGTGTTGAGGGACGACTGGAGCCCCGACAGCCCGCAGATGAGAATCGAGATTGATCCAGACCGCGCTAACCTGGTTGGCATTACGAACGCCGATGTTGCAACGTCCACCGCCGCCGCAATCAGCGGAAGCCCGGTGGGTATGTATAAGGAGGGAAACAAGAACATCCCGATTGTTGTCCGCCTTCGGCCGCAGGACCGGGCGCGGCTTTCGCAGATCGAAAATCTCTACGTCAACTCGTCGCAAGAGAATGTCAAAGTCCCATTGCTGTCAGTGGCGACCTTGAAAGACGTCCTCGAGACAGCGCGGATTCGGCGTCGCGAGCACTTCCGCACCTTATCTATCTTGTGCTTTCCGGCGCCTGGCGTCCTCGCATCGGAGGTGCTCGCACCGATCGAACCGAAATTGATTGCTCTCAAGAAAAGTCTTCCACCGGGCTATCAATTACAGATCGGCGGGGAAAAGGCAAAGCAAGTTGACGGATTCACGAATCTCGCCGTCGTTCTTCTGATTTCTCTGGTCGGTATCTACTTAGCCCTCCTTATTCAATTCAATAATGCCGTCAAGCCTTTGTTGGTCTTCGCGGCCGCTCCCTATGGAGCGATTGGTGCGCTAATCGCTTTGGCAATCATGCGTACACCTTTTGGCTTCATGGCATTTCTTGGAGTGGCCAGCCTCATCGGAGTCATCGTAAGCCATGTCATCGTGCTGTTCGACTTCATTGAGGAGATGCACGAAAAGGGCGAGCCGCTTGAACGCGCTCTTCCGGATGCCGGAATTGAGCGTATTCGACCCGTGATGATCACCGTGGCCGCAACCATCCTGGCTCTGTTTCCCCTTGCACTTGAAGGTGGCCCGCTCTGGAAGCCTCTGTGCTATGCACAGATCGGCGGACTCGCCGTTGCTACCTTCATTACCTTGCTGTTGGTCCCAGTCTTCTACTCCATCTTTGTACTGGATCTCAAGTGGATCAAATGGGAAACGAGAGAGGACAGACAGCGGATCCCTGAGGCAGAGCCAACAACAACGTGACGACAAAAGGCCCCGGGTTTTCTATAGGAGAATGACGTGGATCTAAGACTCACTGGAAAAATCGCCCTGGTGACGGGCTCGACGGCAGGAATCGGGTTTGCGATCGCCAAGTCGCTTGCGAGCGAAGGTGCGCATGTCTACGTCAACGGGCGCACGCTGCAGCGCGTAGGTGCGGCGACGGCGGCAATCCGATCGCATGCTGCAGCGGCCAAGGTTGGTGGCATCGTGGCGGACTTTTCTGGTTCAGCCGGCGCAGAGGCCGTGATTGCGAAACTCCCTGCGGTGGATGTACTGGTGAACAATGTGGGCATTTTCGAGCCCAAGTCGTTTGCGGGGATTCCCGATGCGGACTGGTACCGCCTCTTCGAGATAAACGTGATGAGCGGAGTGCGGCTGTCGCGACACTATCTCGCAGGGATGCTGGAACGGAACTGGGGCCGTATCCTTTTCATATCGAGCGAATCGGGTTTCAGATTCCGGCGGAAATGGTGCACTACGGAATGACCAAGACTGCGCAGATTGCCGTTGCGCGCGGGATCGCTGAGTCGGTAGCCGGAACCGGCGTGACGGTGAACAGCATTCTTGCTGGGCCGACGGAGTCGGAAGGCGTGGGCGCCTTTGTCGAGGCCATGGCGAAGCAGGAAAACAAATCGAAGGCAGAAGTAGAGAAGCAGTTCTTTGAACATGTGAGGCCATCGTCCCTGCTGAAGCGCTTTGCCACCGGGGATGAAGTCGCAGCAATGGCGATCTACCTAGCTGGTGAGGTCTCTTCAGCGACGAACGGGGCAGCACTGCGCGTAGATGGCGGTGTCGTGAGGGCCATTCTCTAATACGAGGTGGAAGTAGTCGATGGGCACTAATAGGAAGCGTACAAGCAGCATTACTATTTCTTAGGGGGACGCAGGCAATGCCGGAAACCGCGACACCCGCATATATCACCAGCCTAATCCGCCATTTCGAGGATCTTCGGGACGGTACGCACGGCGGCTCGACAAGTCGCAAGGAAAAGGAAACCCATTTCGAGAAGGCAGTGCAACTGCTAGCTCCCGTCGCCCGCCAGGTTCTCAACGAAATGAACACGAGCTTACTGCTCGACACCGGGCAACTCACCGAGACGGGACTACGACGCATAGCCGATGGAGGGTTGACCGCGTCCTGGGCTTTGAGCTGGCCTGAACAGCAGGCAGCCGGGGTAGAGCCGATCGTGCTCCAAGCCTATTTCGGAGGCAGCTTCCACCACCCTCATCTCCGAGGAACGACAGTTCATGACTGGCCGCTGAACGTGTTCAGCGACGAGGACGCCGCGGCCCAGCTATCCGTACTCCGGGCCATAGCGTCCAGCGATCTGCACAATCTGGTGTATCGTGCGGACTATCGAATCGTCCCTGCGATTAATCGCACTGCGAGTTCGTGATCAACTGAATCTTAGCTATGCCTTCCCCTCAAAAACTCGACACTCACCACAAAGCGCTCACCCTGAATCTCGATCCATCCACCTTCGGCTCTTTTGCCGAAATCGGTGCCGGACAGGAAGTCGCGCGTTGGTTCCTGCTAGTGGGAGGGGCATCCGGCACTGTGGCCAAAACCATCTCCGCTTACGACAAGGAAGTCAGCGATGATCTCTACGGTTCCGGATCGCGCTACGTATCCAAGCAGCGGCTCGAGGCGATGCTGGACAACGAATGGACTCAGCTTGTCACGCAATTAAGCAAATCCCGTGGATCGCAAACTAGGTTCTTTTGCTTTGTTGATACTGTCTCCGCCCGTAACTTCGCCGGAACCAACGACTCACACGGTTGGATCGGTCTCCGCTTTCAGTTGCAGCCCGGCGGTTCTCCCAACGACGTCCTTCTGCACGTCAATATGCGCGATCCTTCCAATGTCCTCCAGCAGCAAGCCATCGGTATTTTGGGCGTCAACCTAATCTACGCCGCGTTCTATGAAGGGCAAACCAAGGAATCATTTCTGGAAGGCGTCGCACAAGACGTCGTTGCCGAGCGAATCGAGATCGACCACGTGGATCTTCGCGGGCCAGCATTCGAGAGTTGGGATCGCCGTGCCCTGGTAGTTCACTTGGTGCGTGCGGGATTCGCAGAGGCGGTATTTTTCCCTTCCAAGGGCTCCCCTGTTCCCCCTACCGAGGTTCTCTACAAAAAAGCTGTCGTTCTTGCACCGGGATATTTTGGCCACACGGATGCAGTTCACTCGCCAGTTCACGCGCGGCTGTTGGCTTCGGCCATTCAGGAGCTTCAGCGGGAACTTGGCGAGACAAAATCGGCCCCCGCCGGTTTTTTTTGCCTGACAGTTGCTCCGTTCACGCCGAACGAGCCAGCCCCGGAAATTCCCGACTTGCTTCGTCGCATCGATGCGCTTCTCGCCGCTGGCGGTGACGTGCTGCTTTTTCGTCAACGCGAGCTCTACCACATGACAGCTCTCGTAAACCGCCACACGCAGGCGCCTGTGCGCTTTGTCGCAGGTCTCTCCCTGGTGATTCGAGCGTTTGAAGATGCTTACGGCAATCTCGAAGGCAGACGTCTGGAGGCCCTCGCGCGTCTCTTCGCCCAGAATGTCCGCATCTACGTTTATCCGATGACCGCCACGGATCTGCGGGAATGGCTGAAGAGTGCTTCCACTACCGGTTGGGAGTGGAGTGAAACGAATGGATGGGTTTCTGCAAGCCAGCTGCATCGCGCGCCGCCTCTCGGACATCTGTTCGCCTATCTTCTCGCAAGCAACTTTCTTGTTCCCATGCGACTCCCTGCGGGGGCGTGACAGCGTGAAGGTTGGTCGCCCGAACGGGAGACGATCACACACGACTGGTAGACGCGCCTGCTGTCAAAGGGTTGAGATTGGTAACGAGAGGTCGGCTAGTGTTTACCGATTGAGTGGGCCTGAGTCACGGCGATCTGGATTGCCGCAAAAAAAAATCACCTGTGGTTCTCACCTGTGGTGTTTCCGTTTTACAAGGCTTTATGCGTACTAAGGCGGTCCTCGGCGGCTTGTAAAGCGTTGTAAATACTCAAAAGGGGCGTTCTGAAAAGGCTGGCGTCGGCGGTTCAACTCCGTCCCTGGCCACCACATTCCAAAGGACTTACGCGACATCTTTGGAGTTGTTCCACCCAAGATAATCACTGAATCTGCTCCGTGAGCAGGTGGATCCTGTCTCCGAGCAGCTGTTCCAGGAACCTGCCCTGCGCATTCCTCTTCGACTCCATATCAGACTGCGCGTAAAGCTGGAGCGTAGTCGTGATGTGCGCCTGCCGCAGAAACTCCTGGACTGTCTTCGGGTCCACTTTCATTTTCACGAGAGCCGAAGCCAGAGAATGACGAAAGTTATGGAACCCGAAGCGTACCTTTTGTCCTTCTTCAATTACCATGGTTACCGAAAACTCCGTCCCATCTGAAAACGCAGGGGTTCCGATCATTCGTGAGATTATAGTGGCTACCACGATGAGCTCTCTTTTCGTCGCCCTTTTTGCTTTGGTGGCCTCCAGTTTTCAACCCGTACCGCCCTGCAGGCGGAGATCCTCGCGCTTCGTCACCAACTGGCGGTTTTCCAAAACAACGCGCCGCGTCGGTTGCGCCTCCACCGCTGCGACCGGTTTTTGTGGGTTATGTTATACCGATTCTGGTCCGGTTGGCGGCGATGTCTTCACATGGTTCAGCCCGACACGGTCCTCCGCTGGCACCGCAGAGCTTTTGCCTGGCATTGGAGCAGGAAATCGCGACGCCTTCCTGGAAGGCCAGAAATAGCGGCGAACCTTCGTGATCTAATTCTGCGCATGCGCCAAGCCAACCCCTTGTGGGGTGCACCGCGGATTCATGGAGAACTGCTGAAGTTGGGAATTGCGTTGGCGCAATCCACAGTGGCGAAATATTTGCCGCGGCCCCGCAAACCACCTTCTCAGACTTGGCGGACCTTTCTGACGAATCATCTGGCGCAGACGGCGGCCATTGATTTTTTCACCGTGCCGACGGCGACCTTACGGGTCCTGTTCGTCTTCGTTGTGTTATCGCATGAGCGACGCCAGGTGGTGCACTTCGGGGTGACGGAACACCCCACAGAGGAGTGGACCATGCAGCAGATGCGGGAAGCGTTTCCCTGGGAGGAAGCGCCACGATATGTACTGCGCGATCGAGACGCCATCTACGGAAGAGACTTCGCCGACACGAGCCGAGATATGGGATTGGAGGAAGTGCTCACCGCGCCGCGATCCCCCTGGCAAAATCCGTTTGTAGAACGACTCGTGGGCTGCATCCGACGCGAGTGCCTGGACCACGTTATCGTCTGGAATGAGAGATCGTTGCGTCGGACTTTGCAGAGTTATTTTGCTTACTATCAGCGGTCCCGTACGCATTTAGCCTTGGGCAAAGATGCCCCGGAGCCCAGGGCAGTGGAACTGCCGGAACAGGGGCGCGTGGTAGCGATTCCTCAAGTCGGGGGACTACACCACCGATACCAGCGCCACGCCGCTTTGTGGCCTGAAGAGCAGGCATTGCAGCCGACACTCACTTCGGGCGAAAAGCGACGATCCGCCGGTCGGCCACTCCCGTCTTAGCAAGTCACGAACACCAACTCCGATGAGTCCTGGTGCGATCGCCAACACCATCACCCATCACCCGCGTAGCCGGCCGAAGGGAAGCCACAACCCCTCAAAGAAGCCGGTCGTGCGTGGACCGAGTTTTCGGTAATCACAGGAATGGGATATGAAGGCCCTGCTTTGGATTGGATTGCAGATGCCGGGAGCGGATATGACACAGCCAAGTAGCTGGAATCGGATCTTCACTGACATACTATGCAATGAATAGCGAGTACGAACGCTTGTGGCAGGAGGTGGGGTGTGGCACTCGAACTGCGCAAATCATTTATGATCTTGGCCCCGGGCAGTTCGCTGCGACGTAGAGTGGCTTATAGCTTGGCCATCGTAAGGCTGGTTCTTGTTCCGGTTATCTTTCTTGCCGTCTATTATCTGTTCAAGATGGGGCTGATCGTCGACCAGATTGTCAATGTGGACGCCCCTGTGACAAATCTGGCCGAGCAAATCTCCGTGCAAATGTCGGACGCCCGCCGTGCCGAGCGCAGTTATTTACTTCTTCGAGATCCCCAATACCTTAAAACGAATCAAGAGGCCTTGGTGCAAGTGCAACAGATTGCGCGCGAGATTGGTAGCCGTGCTTCCAGTGAACCGGGCCTTACGGCAACGGTGCTGGAGAATGTGACGCTCTATCAGCAACAGTTCGGCAATGCAGTATCGCTCGCACGAGAACCTGGAGGCACGGCGGTCGAGCGCGTTCAACAGGTCGTGCAGGCTTACGAAAAAGATCTCGATGATCTCTTGAAACAGGGCCGGCGTCGCACCCGTGCTCAGCTCATCGATAGCCTCCGCAACCAGGTCGGTTCCTTTGACAGCCAAATCACCAGTACGATGGAGGCCGGGGATCCGGTACTGCGACAAGTTGCACCGGCACTCCAAGCGTCCAGCGAGAAGATTTTGCAAGCGGCCGGCGAACTGGAGACCCGAAGCTGGGCGCGTGTCCAGCACGACCACCAGGAAGCTCGCCATCTTCTTTATAGGGCAGAATGGGTACTGAGCATTGTCTCCGGGCTCACTCTTCTGCTGAGCGTCTGGATCAGCTTCGTGCTACCCCGGCAGGTGGTAAAACCCTTGCAGGAACTCAAAGAAGCAGTCGATAACGCGGCCTCCGGAAACTACCTGATCGACTTCGAACTCCGTGGTCAGGGTGAGGTCGTCGAGTTGGCGAAGAGTGTGCGTAGGCTAGTTGCGCACATGCAATAGGCTGTCTGAATTTAACACACGCATTCGGGTCGTAGACGCTGCAACCTGGTGACAAATCATGAATCGAATGCTGAAGTCAGCCCGCGAAGGAGCTGTTGGGAGGGATCGATGACCAAAGTTGTCTATACTTCGAAGTCAACGATAGAACGTAAACGGGGGCCCTTGCGCATCGCCCATTTGCCAGGCGAGTCTCAGCCGGTCGCTTACAGCGTGCATGGCGCTATCGCAGAGCATTATGAAGTTGACCCAACCAAACTGAAGGAATCACACGCCTCGACAATCGACTACGTTATCTCGGCGACGGCTGGCTGAATGATGGGCACTTTCGGAGGCGCGCTGGAAGCGCGTCAAATTGATGCCAGCGATGGGAAGCTCACCGCAGAGGTGACAGGAGAGGTGGAGGAGGAGGAGGACGGCGTGCTGGTCATTCGCAGGATTCATGTTTCGATGCGCCTGGTAGCGCCAGAAGACACGAGAGAGAAGGTGGAACGCGTGCACGCCGTCTATCCCATGAGCTGCCCTCTGTACCGGACCTTGCACAACGCGATCCGACTCACGTCTTCATACGATTTGGTGGCGTCGTGAAATTAAATCGGCTTTCCCAAGTTAAGGCTCGACGAGAGCCCCGAATTGGAAACATTGTCCCTGGTGTATTGACGGTTTGAACGCAAAAGATAACATGAGCCAGTATTGGGCTCGGGCGGTTCACGGCTTGGCCGGACTCGAGGGTTCGAGTCGGGCGAAGAA
>Ga0207646_10002263_pt1 | contig 22899 bp, 15 predicted proteins | sample KBSK5502metaG_FD_184343 | JGI IMG/M metagenome (GOLD analysis project Ga0207646, IMG submission 184343) | Corn, switchgrass and miscanthus rhizosphere microbial communities from Kellogg Biological Station, Michigan, USA - KBS K5-50-2 metaG... | ecosystem: Host-associated > Plants > Roots >... | reverse complement strand
TCCAATGCCAGTCCATGAGGCGAGGTGTGCAAGGCTTGCCCAGGGGCCAGCCCCACTTTTTTCCGCCGCCTAGACTGTTCGACGGGTAACACCACCTTATGCAAATACCCTGCCTTAATCCCATTGAGCGGTAGCGAGCGTGGCTCCCACAGTCGGTCCGTTCCGGGAGCCACGCTCGCTACCGCTCGCGGTACTGACTCGGAAGGCGGTGTCGGTTGAGCGGTTAGAACGTGAGCTTCACGGCCACCTGAAGCTGCCGCGGATCGCCGACGCCCTGCCGCAGAAACCCGTCGAAATTGAACAGGCCGGGCGTGGTGAGCGGGTTGACGTTGTTTTTGCTGTTGGTGGAATTGAACATCTCGATCAGCGGCACGAGCGCGACCCGTTCGCTGAACTTGATCGGCCGCAGCAATCGCCAGTCGAAGGAGAAGAACTCATTGTCCTTGCGCAGCGTGTTGCGGTTGGTCGCCGTCCGCGGATCAGGCGTAATCGGCTGGGCCGACCGCGCTTGCAACCGGACATTGGCTTGGAAGCCGCCGGGCAATTCCGCATAGGTATAGAAGTTGAACTTGTGGCGGATGTCGCGGTCCGAGAGCGCGTAGTCCAACTTCAGATTGTTGATGTCGAAGGCGCGGTCGGTGAACGGGTCGCGCTCGTTGGAGTCGTCGTCGAGGTCTTTGGAGACGACATAGTTGCCTTCGAATTGAAATCCCCGGCTGAAGCGCTTCCGCATCCCGACGGTGAAGCCCCGATAGAGTGATTTCCCGACACTGCTCGTGACCATCACCTCACCGAGTTGCGGGGAGAAGAAGTTATTCCGGTTGACATTCAAGAAGCGGGTCAGGTGCACGCCCTTCGAGTGGGTGAAATCAAAATAGACCGCGAGATTGGGGACGAGTTCCCGCTCGAAGGCGACATTGGTCGAGTAGATGCGCGGGTTGGCGTAATCGCGGCTGAAGACGCGCACGCCGGTGAACAAGGGGAAGGTGCCCGGCGGCACGGGCGGCGGCGAGACCACTCCCGGCCAGACTGGCGGCGGAACCCCGAGCCCGATCAAGTCGGTGTTGATGAAGATGGTCTGCTGCTGGACGCCGTTGGTGGTGATCGATCCGACTTGCGACAACATATTCTGCCGCGCGTTGTAAATCCCCCAACTCGCCCGCAGCACCGATTTGCCGTCCCCGCCAATGTTCCAGGCCAAGCCGACGCGCGGCTGGAACATATGCCACTGGTCGGGCAGCGTGCCGTTGGAGGGGAAGCGCCGATCAGTGAGGAACCTCCCGTAGGCCGTCAGCGCCGGATTGATCACCGGTTTGGGGAAGAGCTGTGACTCCCAGCGCAGGCCATAATTGAGCGTGAAGCTCGGCCGGACTTGCCACTTATCCTGGGCGAATAAGGCGAACTCTTCGTTCTTGATATTCGAGGCGCCCGCCGCATCGGTCGCGGGTCCGGTCAGACCGGCGCCCTGGAGATAGAGCAAGAGCGGGCCGCCCGTTTTGGTCGCACCCGCCGGGCAAGCAGCTAAGGCATCAACGTAAGTGCCGTTGGAGCAGGCTGCGGTCCGCGGCCCAAAGCCCGGCCCCAGCGAAGCCGGCGAGGCGTAGCGGAGGAAGCCCGTGACGCTGTCAAAGATGTAGCGACCCTCGAAGAACCCGCGGAAGACTTGAGTATTGCGGCTGTGAATCCACTCGCCGCCGCTCTTGAACGTGTGCCGGCCGGAGACCACCGAGACATTGTCTCTGACCTGAGTGCGCCAGAACAGCTCATCGATCTTCGGCGCCAGGAAGAAGGGATTGCCAAACCGAAACGTGGTGGCGAATCCCATGGCCGTGTCCGCTGGCACGTTGGAAGTCACCGCCGAGCGCGGCCGATTCTCGCGCGAATAGGTGAAGTGAGCCTCATTGAGCATCGTCGGCGAGAGGGTGGAGAAGACATTGAAATTCGCCACCTGAATTCGCGATGGGCCTTCGATCCCGTTGGCGGAGTTGCCGTAGGTGGCCACGTCGAACGTCTCATTGACTTTGTTCGATCGGTTGAAGTTGTAGGAGAAAGAGACCTGATTGGCGGGCGAGGCTTTCCAATCCCACTTGGCCAGCACTGCCGTGTTGTGCACGGGACGCCGGACCGGCTGTCCCTCGTCCTGGTTGCGCGTCGTGCGAAAGAAATTGAGCAGCGCCCGCCGCTGACAATCAGCGCTGCCGTTGATCAGCGCTTCGTTGGCCTGAATCGTCGGATTCTGCACCGAGCACGGAGTGCCGATGGGAGCGCTCAAATTGTCGCGCTGGAGATTGCCCGTGATCTGCTCGACGGCGCCGAAGAAGAAGATCTTGTCCCTGACCACGGGACCGCCGAGTGTGCCGCCGAACTGCTCGCGGTGAAAATCTTTGAGCGGCTTGCCGTCGGAAGTGTTGGAGGTCAGGGCTTCGAGCCGTTGAAAGTGGAAGATGCTGCCGTGCAACTCGTTGGTGCCCGACTTGGTGATGACGTTGACGACGCCGCCGGCCGTGCGCCCGAATTCGGCGCTCGCGCCGGTGGCCACCACCTGAAATTCTTTGACGGCCTCCAGCGTGATGTCGACCGCCGCCCGCTGGCCGCCGACCTGCTCGGCGAAGAAGCCGTTGTTGTAGTCGCCGCCGTCGAGGCTGATGTTGTTGAAGATGCCGCGCTGACCGGCAAACGTGATCTCATCGCCGTCCGGTCCCTGCACGATGCTGACTCCCGGCGTGAGCGTGAGCAGGTCCTCGAATTTTCTTCCGAGAATCGGCGTCGTACTCACGGCCTTTTCGTTCAAGGTGGTGCTGGCTTCGGTCTTGACGGTGTCGATGGTCGGCGAAGCGGTGATGGTGATGCGCTCCTGCACCTGAGAGACCTTCATGCCGAGATTGAGTGAAATGGCCTGGCCCACCGTCAAGGTCAGGTTTTCTTGGACGAGCGTGGCATAGCCCGCTTTGGAGACAGTCAGGGTGTAATTGCCCGAAGGCAACTGAAGAAAGACGAATCGTCCCTCCGCATCGGTGGTCAAGGTTTTGACGAGATTGGTCTCCGGATTTTTGGCCTCAACCTCAGCCCCAGGCACGACCGCGCCAGCCTCATCCATTACCGTTCCTTGAATCACGCCCGTGGTGATTTGCGTTTGAGCCCACACTCCGGATGCCACTGCGAGCACCAGCAATGAACAACATCTCATGAACCTGATCTGTTTCTTCATGGTCTGCCTCCTCCGGTTGAAGTTGCTAGTGGAGGATTTCGGAAATAAGCCACCACGTCGGAAGTTCATTGGCCGTTAGCCATCGACCATTGACCATTCATCGTCAGGAAGTTTTTCTGTCGATCATAGTCAATGGTCGATGGCTAACGGCCAATGTGAGTGGCGTATGATTTCTGAAGTCCTCCACTAGATAGTCTCTTAATGACTTGTGCGATTTGAAAACTAAATTGAAACATACCACCTGGGGACAGAAAAATTCACCACAGAGGACACAGAGGGTGCCGATGTCGATACCTCCTCTGTGCTCCTGCGGTGCCCTCTGTGGTCAGCAGGTGTTCCATGCTGGTGTGTTTTGATTTAGCTTGCCCAGGCTGTGATCGTTGCCTACCGCCCCCCGTCAGGGTACCTGGTCAGATGACATTCCGGTTTCACTCTCCAGCTTTCGACTGACAGGAGGCGAGTGGCGTCTACCACAGCTTGAGGATATAGAAATCCGTCGACCTCCGCAACCTCCTGGCTGGCCGCCGCCCATAAACCAGATATTGCGGTACATCGGCCCGGTCTGCGGCACCATGCGGTAGGAAGGGGCCAGTGAGTCACGCTCTTGCTGAAGGTCGCCAACCTCAATGAAGCCGCTGTACGTCGATAGTGAATGAAACCGTCATCACCTCGTCCCGCCGCTTGAACTGTGACCAGAGACGGTAGCGGCCGGGCCGCGGGAAGAAGGTCTGGAATGAGACCTCCGGGCCGCCGGTGAGCAGCGTGCGGTCAACGCCTTCAGGAAGCATCGCGGTTGGGTGCGAATGCAGATAATCAGTCGCGTCCTCACTGAGGATCAGCGTATGCCCCCAGGCGCCGAGATAGGGCTGTAAATCCTCGATCGGTTGCGCGGTCTTTTCATCCACCAGGCGGTACCTCAAAACCGCTGGCTTCCCCGCAACCGGATTTTCTAGCTTCGCGCTGGCGGGCTCTTCCGGCTCGATCTTGAGTTCACAGCGGACACCGCTGAGCGTCTTAGTGAAGTTGCGGTCCGGCGTCAGATGAGCCTGGGAGGAGAACACATCGCCCTGGAAACCGGCCGTGACCAGGTGCTGATGGATGACCTGCGGGGTCCCGGCCGAGGGGAAGAAATCGGAGAAGAGTTTGTAATACCCGGCCGCGGGCAGCACCGTTTCAAGCGTCAAGCTGCCGTCCGGCTGCTGCGTCGGGTGGAGATGGGCGAAGTAGTTCAAGTCCTGGCTGACCACAAACAGGTGATAAGGCATGTCGTGGACGAGGTTGAAGTATCTCACCTGTTCGCTCATCTTCGGGTGAAAGACCAGAAAACGCAGACGAACTTTCTCACCCGGTTTGACTGCGGTCGGAGTCGTTTCCAGCTTGACCTCGAACTCGGGTTCGGCCGGTGGGGCCATCCGCACGAGTTTCATCCCACAAATCGCACAGACGGACGGGCTCGTCGACTGCACGTCCACATGCCGCGGGCAGGCATAGAAGTCAGTGCCCCGGTCAGCCTCCGCTGAAGCCACGAGCGTCATCTGACACTTCGAGCACTTGCCTGGGACCTGGGATTGGACCTCCGGATGCATCGGACAGACGTAGACTACTGATCGTTGGAGTGGCGGCGGCGCGGCAGGCTCCTGAGTCGTCGCTGACGGCGCCATGAAGCTGAGAGGCATCGCCATCAAGAGGAGTGTCAAGTGTCTGGCCACTGGTAACATTTTAACGCTCCACTTTAGTGGTAAGACTGACGGCCGAGGGTGGGGCGCTGGCGCTGATCGGTGGACCCAGCGAGAACTCATCGAAGATGGTGTTGAAAGAAACATCAGAGCCGTAGTTGGTCGTCAAGATCCCGCCATAGAGATGGTCGCTGGAGAGACTCCAGGCAGGAGCGGTGATTGTTCCGGCCGAGATGATGGGACCAAAAACAGGCGCGGCGGGGTCGTTGGTCAGAGTCCGATAGAGCGCCTCGATCTGCCCATCGCTCCTGCGCACTAACCAGAGGTCGAGGGCCTTCGTGTGGCTATCGAGTTGCCCGAGATCGAAGCTGACATCAGGGGCGGCATCAGCAAAGGAGCCGCCGGTCTCGAGGGCGAATTCCAGGCGCCCGCCGCTGCCGATGTGCCCCACCACGAACTTGGCGTAGTTGTCCGCATCCAGCGCCAAAAAGACTCCGCCTGACTGATATTGACTGGTCGTCATCAACGGCCCCTTGATCCGCACTCTGACGGCATAGCTGCCGCTGTTGGCAAACTTCAAGGCCAGTGCGTTGTGCTGGTTGTTGTTGGCCAGATAGACATCCCCGGCCGTGCTGGTCACGGTCAGCTTGCCATTGAAGCCACCAAGGGTCAGCCCCGTGGCAGCCGCATCGGGCGGAATAGTGCCCGGCAAAAAACAATTGAATCCGGTCCCCGCATAGGTGCCGGCAATCGGGGTGGTGAAGTCATAAAGAACCGGGAGCGGGCTATCGCGGCAAGTGATGTTTGGCGAAGGTGTGGGGGCTGATTCGCTGGCCAGGCTGATGAAGTTGAAGTTGCCCACATAGCCATTGGGCCCGCTGCTGTCCATGACGATCCGCATCGTGTGCAGGCCCGCGCTCAAACTGATGCCGCTCTTACTCAGCGTTTGATAGCTCTGCCACGAGCCGGTGTCAGGGATCGCCAGGGTGCCTGTCTGGTCGATCCCATCGAATTCGATATGGAAGGTGCCTCCACCAACCGGCGAGGCCACTCGCGCTCCGATGGTGTAGGTGGCAGGGGCCGTCACGTTGACAGTGTAATTCAACCACTCGCCTGGTCTGACCCAGCCGACGTCGTAGCCTCCGCCGGCGTCCCCGCAGACCTCAAGATCGACATCCGTCTGGCGATACTGTCCCCCATTGTTCCCGGGGTCCGCATCATGGTAGGCCACACCTTCGCCGCCTTGATCGAAGTCTTCGGCTTGAATGATCCCCGGAATGCTTGAGGGCGTGTCGTGGTATGGCGTCCCCGGATTCGCCTGTGGTGCGAGCGATTGATCGAAGCGCTCGTGGACTGGCGTGGGCAGGTTGCCGGTGATCAGGGCCCCGCCAGGCAAATAGATACTATCCCCGATGGTTGCTCCCCCGGTGCCGTGGCGTGGGGTGAGCATGGCCGGCAAGAGGCTCCAGGCGTCACTGGCCGGATCATACTCCTCGGCACTGGCGATGATGCCACAGGACGTGCTCTCGCCCTCACCTCCGAAAACCTGGATGCGCCCGTTGAGCGTGCCGGCGGCGTGCCCCCCGCGGGCGGTGTTGAGCGAAGCGGCCTGGCTCCAGGTGTTGGTGGCCGGGTCGTAGACCTCGACGGTGGCGATGGGCGCGCAGATGGCGGCGCTGCCGCCGCGCCCGCCGATGGCATAAAGCTTCCCCTGGAGTGCCACTGCCACGAGGTGATCGCGAGGGGTAGGCATGCCGGGCAGCGTCTGCCAGCTATCAGTCGGGGGATCATAGACGGTGAAGTCATTGACCGCGGCGCCGCCGCGGAGGCCGCCCACGACGTAGATTTTTCCGTTGAGGGCGGCGACACCCATCGCGCCACGGGGCAGCGGCAGCGGGGAAAGATCCATCCAGGAATCGCGGTTCGGGTCGTACCGCTGCAGGTTCGTCACCGCCGGGCCAGGCCAGGCGGTGAGGCCGCCGAGCAAGTAGAGATAACCATGAGCGGCGGCGATCCCGAGATGATCGCGGGCCGGGCCGGGATATGGGGCGCGTTGACTCCACTGATGACTGAGCGGGTCGAAGACCAAGACGGCCTGGCTGTGGTTCTGCCCGTTCGAACCGCCAACGACATAGACCTGACCATTGAGCGCCGTGACGGCGCCCTCCTGCACCGCCTGAGGAAGACTGGCCTCCACTGCCCAGCGACTGGTGGGCTTGACCTGTGCCGGGGCCAGTCTCGCTCTCATGCCATGAGGGAGACTATCGGCGCCGATGAGGTACGCCAAAAGTGTCAGCCCCGAGAGCAGGCGCAGGCCATTTGACATCAGTGTGTGCCGGCGCCGGCGATCAGATAACCAGGAGCCAACCGATGGGAGGGGCGAACGCGATCTGGGGCAATCCGGGGGCTTGGTCATGAAAATCTCTCCGGCGTGATACCTTCTGATCAGTCAGTCACAGTCGATAGATGTCGGCTCCATAGCTTGAAATCACCAATCGCTCTGGATTTCCAATCGAGATGGTGGCCACCGGCCAGAGCCTTTCACTGATGAGCTCATTTGATCTGGCTTCGCGCGAGGTTCGTTTTGTCAGGACCAGGTTTTCCTCCTGCCTGTCGGCCGGAGAAACGTCCTGACATCATCGCTTGGGAACGACACGCCAGCGAATGGTTTTGAAGATCATGCGCTCTCGGTTAAAATGCGTCAGCGACCTTCTGTGCCTGGAAAGCCACTATGGAATTGCGCGAACTTCGTTGCCTGGTGACCCTGGCGGAGGTGGGCAGCATCACGCGCACCGCCGAGCAGCTTCATTTGAGCCCCGCGGCCATCCACAAACAGCTTAAAGTTTTGGAGGATGAGCTGGGCGTCCGGCTCTACGAGAAAGCCGGGCGCCAGTTGCGACTGACTCAAGCCGCGGAGGTCTTGCTCCCGCACATCAAGAATCTCTTGGCGCAGTATGAGGCCGCCTTGAGCGCCTTGAGCGAGTGGAAAGGCTTAAAACACGGCTTGGTGCGGATCGGGACCGGGCCGACGATGAGCAGCTATCTCTTGCCTGCGCTGCTCGAAGAATTTCGCCGCCTCTTTCCCGAGATCGAGCTGTTTGTCGAGACCGGCAACACTCAGCACCTGCTCGATTGTCTAGGTAAGGGTTCGCTCGATTTGACTTTCCTGATCTCTTCGGAGCTGTTAGAAGAACCGGGCCTCCTGGTCGAGGCCGCCTGGGATTTTGATTTCGCTCTGGTCTCCGGGATGAAGGACCTGCCGCGGCGCTGCCGGCTCGCGGGGCTGCAAGAATTTCCCTTCATCTTGTATAAGAAGGGGTCGATTTTTGAAAACTTGATTGACCGCTACTTGGCGGAGAATCGGTTCTGCCCGCGGGTGGTCATGCGGTTCGATACCCCGGAGGCGATCAAAGCCATGATCCGTTCAGGCTTGGGCGTGTCGATGCTGCCGCTCTGGGTGGTTGACGCCGACCTGAAGAATAAAACGCTCTCGCTCATCCGGCAGCAGGAACAGCCGTTGTCCGCCAGGGTGGCCCTGGTGACGCGGAAACTCAGCTATGTGCCTCAGCCGGTCGTCGCCTTCCTTGAAGTCGCGCGGAAATGGAAGTGGAAGAGTACGCGGCTGACCGGCTGATTGAAACGTGAATCAGTACCGCGAGCGGTAGCGAGCGTGGCTCCCGTGAGTGGGCGATTGCGTGGGGCCACGCTCGCTCCCGCTCGCGGCTCTGATTGTTCACCAAGAGTGAATGATCTTTCAAAACAATTCGCTTGCGTTTACCTCAGATCGTTTTACCATATAGGCTGTCCGGCGGCTTTGATTTAGATTGAATCCGATGAAACTGTTACCTTGTCGGTAACTCTCACTGTCACGGGCGGAAGGCAAGTTGGGCTCTCGACACTTTTAATCGAGGCCTGAAGCAGTAATCCCTCCCTACCGTCGGCCATGCACTCTGACCTCGTCGGGAATTGGCTTGGTCTTTATCATGCCATCGCCCAACGGTGTTTTTCGGTCGCGTATCGCAAACCTTGATGTCTCGCAGCTTCCTGGTCAGGTGAAGTGCCACTGCATCCGGACTTCAACCTGGCCCTGATCTTTCAAGACCCACTGAAGAAGGAAGGACACCATGAAAAGCCTGATTACTCGCTTGACTCTCCCTGTGTTGCTGCTCGTTTCAGCCCTCGCCATCCCGGCCTTCGGACAGAGTGGAGCCATCAAAGGGACACTCGTGGACCCACAAGGCAACGCCATTGCTCAGGCCAGGGTGATTGCCCTCGACGAGTCAAAGGGGGTGGCGGCGCGTGAGACGACGACGGATAAAGAAGGCTCGTTCCAACTGCTGCCGCTCTTGCCGGGCACTTACACGCTGAGGGCCGAGGCGGCGGGCTTCAAGACGATGGAGCGCAAGGGCCTGGTGCTCGACGTTTACCAAATCGTGAGCCTGGGCAACCTGAGCCTGGAGGTCGGCGGGCTGGAGAGCACGGTGACGGTGACGACCGAACCGCCGCTGGTCGAGACCGCGACCGCGCAAAAGTCTTTCGTCATCTCTGCGGAACAGGTGACGGGCATTTCCACCAACGGGCGCGACTTTCGCAGCTTATTGCGGACGCTGCCGGGCGTGACCTCCAACACGCAATCGGATTTCAACCTCGCCTTCAACTCGACCCAAGGCTTCAACGTCAACGGCTTGCGCGACACGGCCAATAACGTCTACCTGGATGGCACGATCAACACCGACGTGGGCGCCAACGACGGCCAATTCACGCAAATGAGTCTGGATGCCATCGGCGAATTCAAAGTGCAGAACTCCGTCTTCAACGCCGAGCACGGGCGCAACCCCGGCATCTTGATTTCCGCCACGACCAAGAGCGGCGGCAAGCAATTTCACGGCACCGGCTATGAATTTCTGCGCAACGAGGCGCTGGACGCCCGCGATTCTTTGGCCGCCACGAAATCGAAGCTGCGGCTGAATCAGTTCGGCGGCAACATCAGCGGCCCCGTTCCGTTGTGGAAAGTGTCGCGCTTGAGCGAACCGAAGCTCTTCTTCTTTTTCAACCTGGAGATCACGCGCGGTAATCGTCCGAATGGCAGTCCGTTCGTCGACGTAGCGCACCCGGATATTCTGACGGGCGATTTCCGCCGCCTGCTGCGCACCAACACGCTCGCCGGGTCGAGTTGTCTCTATCCCGGCGAAACCACGGCGCGGCCTTGTCAACAGGGCACCGTCTTCCGACCCGGCACGATCCAGCGCAATCAAGCGGGCAACATCATCGGCGGCCAACCCTACGCCAACAACACTGTGCCGCAGAGCGAATGGAATCAGAATGCTGCCGCATTTCTGAAGCTCATCGGGGCGCTCCCCCGCACCAACGGCATCGCGGTGCCCGGCGGTAACAACCCCGAACTCCTGCGCGTCTTCGTGCAAGACCAGTACCGGTTGCGCAAACGCCAGGAGGTCGTGCGTGCAGATTACAACATCAGCTCGAAGACCAACTTCTTCTTCCGTTGGGTGGATGACTCGCAGGACGAAGATCAGGGCGTCGGCATCTTCAACTCCAGTTCTTTCCCCTACGTGCCGCAGTTCCGCAAGAAACCCGGTTCGAGCTGGTCATGGAATCTGGTCAACGTGCTCTCGCCGACGGTGACCAATGAGTTCATCTTCGGCTACAACCACCTGACCCAAGTCGTAGACATTCCCGCGAGCGTGGACAAGAACCAATACGACCGTGACGCGCTGGGCTTCAAATTCAAAGAGCTCTATCCCGATGCCAACTTGCGCAACCGCTACCCGCGTTTCAATTGCGGCATCGGCGGTTGCAACTTCCCTGGCTTCGCTAACAATTGGGAGAGCGAGGCGCGCCAGTTCGCGTGGACGGACAACGTGTCGATCTCGAAAGGCGCGCACACTTACAAGACGGGCATCTTTTTCAACATGAACCGCAACGGCCAGCAGCCCGCGTGGACTGATTCGATCAACCTGAATTTCGGTTCGAGCGTCGACAACCCGAAGGACACGGGCAACAACTTTGCCAACCTGTTGCTCGGCAACTACACCTCGGCCAGTCAGAGCAACGGCAAGTTTTTCGGCACCTTCCGCTTTTATGGGCTGGAGTTTTACGGCCAGGATAGCTGGAAAGCGACCCCGCGGCTGACGCTTGAATTCGGCGCGCGGTACGTCTACCTCGGCCCGACCTTCACGCTCGGGAAGCTCTTGCAGAACTACTTTTTCGTCGACAAGTACGATCCGGCCAAGGCGGTGCGCATCGAGACGGCGAACGGCCCGACCAAAAACTCAATCATCCCTGGCTCCGGCGATCCGTTCAACGGCCTGATCGAGGAAGGCAAGGGCATTCCGTCGGGCGGCGTCGAGCATCGCAAGAATCAAATTTCGCCGCGTTTCGGTTTCGCGTGGGACGTTTTCGGCAACGGCAAGACGGCGGTGCGCGGTGGTGCAGGAAGCTTCTTCGAGCGCCAGCGCCAGAACAACACCTACTTTGACGGCTTGGGCAATCCGCCGTTGACCTACACGCCGAACCTGTTTGCGGGCAATTTGGACAACCTCGGCCCGCAACTGGTGGCCAGCGGGACGCGCTTCCCCGTCTTAATTCGCGCCATTGATCCTGAAGGCAAGATTCCAACGATCTGGTCGTGGAGCCTGGGCGTGCAGCAGCAACTACCCTGGCAAATCGGCCTGGATGTTTCTTACGTCGGCAACGTGGCGCGTCATCTGATGTACCAACGCGACATCAACACGCTGCCTTTGGGCACGACGGTCAACACGCCGATCCTGACGCAGGCGAACAACGCGACGCAAGCGATCCGTCCGTTCAAAGGCTACACCAGCATAAACTTTGTTGAATTCGGCGCGAGCAGCAACTATCACAGCTTGCAAATGCGCCTGGGGCGCCGTTTCGGCAGCAGCTTGACCTTCAACGTCAATTACACCTGGAGCAAGGCGATTGACGAGACCGACGGCGACACTGACACGCTGGCCTACTTCCTGAATCGTTTGCGTGAGCGCGCGGTGGCCGGCTACGACCGCACGCACGTCTTCACGCTCGATTACATCTACAGCGTGCCGCAGGTCGGCAAGCTGTTGGGCGATCATGCGGTCACCAACGTGGTCCTCAACGGCTGGCAGATTTCGGGCGTGACGCGGATCTGGAGCGGCCTGCCGTTCGGCGTCGGCTCCAACGGCAACGCTGGCACGCTTGGCGGTGGCCCGCGCGCGAACTACCTGGGCGGCCAGATCATCATCAGAGACTTTGCCAACCGCCAGTGGTTCGACCCGCTGGTCTTCGGACGTCCGAAAGACGGGGAACTCGGCAACACGGGACGCAATTGGCTGCGCGGCCCTGGCTTCACCAACTTCGACCTCTCGGTCTTCAAAGACTTCAAGTTTACTGAGCGGATCAAGCTGCAATACCGCGCGGAGGTCTTCAACCTCTTCAACCATCTGCAATGGTTCGGCATCAACACGGGCATTTCGGCGACCAACCCCGACAGCCCCGTCACGGCGGCCACGCGGGGCACGAGCGGCCAGCTCACGTCGGCGCGCGACTCGCGCAAGATTCAGATGGCCATGAAGCTGTTCTTCTAACCTGCATTGCTGAGCAGCAAGTGAGGCGCCGTCATGACGGCGCCTCACTTGTCCCTGACCCACGAAAACCTTCTCCCGATAATTTCAAGGGACCTGAATCCGCAAATGAGGCCAACGCCTGCGCTGCTTTGTGCCCATCGCTTGTGGTTTGATTGACCAAGTTCAGTGACGGCGCGGGAATATGCTAGAATCCAAGCCGGAGGTAGCTATTATGGAAGAGCCGATGAAGCTGGAAATGACCCCGGAGGAAACAGCGCAGTTCAGTGCGCTCATCGACCAGTGTCTGAAAGCCATCCGTGAAGCCAATGAACGGATGGACCAGACAGAAGCGGAGACAGCCCAACTTCAAGCAGAAACGCGCGCGATGCTCAATCAGCTCAGGATTACTCTCAATGCTGAAACAACTCTATGAGCTGTTCATCAACGTCGTGACGCTGGCGCAGCGGCAGGAGCGGCAGGAGCAGAAACTCCAAGAGCAGCAGCGGGAGTTAAAGGAACTAACAGCATCTATGCAGCGACTGGCCTACGAACTCCAGCGTGTCAACGATGAACTGCGGCGTACCAGCGAGCGCGAGGAAGCCGAGCGCCGGATTTTGAAACTGGAACTGGAGAATCAGCTTCTGCGCGCGGAGCGCGGCTTGCCGCCTGCCGGCGGCCGTGAACCTGATGAAGAAACAAAATAAAGCGGGCTGACCATCTCCCTGTGCCGCAGACTCACAACTTTGTTGGCACGCCGTCGGAACGAAGAACTGAAAACTGCTGGTCGTCCCCATCGCGTCACTCATCATAGAAAACAGAAAGAAAACCTTTGCGCCATACTCACCTAATGCGGAACCGTCTAGCCCGCTCAATCGCCTTCGTAACAGTCATCGCCCTCCCCCTACTCGTCGCCTTAGCTCAGCAATCTCCTCAGCGGAAGGAGCCGTCACAGGGCGGGGCCAGCACCGCCGGGGAGTACAAGCCGCTCAAGGACGCGCGCTCACGCCCCATCACGGCTGGCGGTTTCATCGACGGTGCGCCGGTCTTCTTCACCGACGTGACCACGCGCACCGGGATGCAGAAATTCCTCCACCGCTCTGGCACGGCCGAGAAGCGGTACATCCTCGAAGCGCCGTCGGGCGGCGTGGCGCTGTTTGATTACGACAACGACGGCTGGCTCGACGTCTACTTCGTTAATGGCTCGACCTTCGCCGCGCTGAACGGACAGGAGAAAGCGCCGCGGGCCGCGCTCTATCACAACAACCACGACGGCACCTTCACCGATGTCACCGACCAGGCCGGAGTCGCCAACGAACGCTGGGGCTTCGGCGTCGCGGTCGGCGATTACGACAACGACGGCTGGGAGGATTTCTATGTTACCAACTTCGGCCGGAATCGGCTTTATCACAATAACGGCGACGGCACCTTTACCGACGTGGCCGAAAAGATGGGCGTGGCCCTCAGCGGCTGGTCAACCGGAGCGACCTTCGGCGATTACGACGGCGACGGGAGACTCGACCTGTTCGTCGCCGGCTATGTAGACTTCGACCCTTCACATCCGCCCGAACCGCGCACGACGCCGGAAGGGGCGAAATATTGCTTCTTTCGCAGCCAGCCCGTGATGTGCGGGCCGCGGGGCTTAAGGGGCGCGCCCGATCACCTCTTCCGCAATAATGGTAGCAACTTCGTAGATGTCAGTAAGCAGGCCGGCGTGAGTGACGAAAAAGGCTACTACGGTTTCGCCGCCGCCTGGTGCGACATTGACGACGATGGCCGGCTGGATTTGATCGTCGCCAACGATTCGACCCCGAGATTTCTGTACCGCAATCGAGGCGACGGCACGTTTGAAGACCTCAGCTTCACTTCCGGCTTCGCCCTCAACGAAGACGGGCGCGAGCAGGCGTCGATGGGGCTGGCGATCGGGGATTACAACAACGACGGGCGGCCCGATCTCTACGTGACGAACTTTTCGGATGACTCCAACACGCTCTACCGCAACGATGGCCACGGGCTGTTCACCGACGTGACCTTTGCCGCCGGGCACGGCACACCGACGATTCCTTTCCTCGGCTGGGGCGTGGGATTTCTTGATTTCGACAATGACGGCTGGAAGGATGTCTTCGTCGCCAACGGCCACGTCTACCCGCAGGTGGACAAATTCGATTGGGGCACGACGTGGGCGCAGCGCCCGCTGCTCTTCAGAAATAAAGACGGCCAGAGTTTTGAGCTGATGCCGGCTGCGACCGGGAGCGGGTTGGCCGCCGTCATCCCGGCGCGCGGGGCGGCCTTCGGTGACCTCGACAACGATGGGCGCGTGGACGTGGTCATCAACAACTGCGATAGCCGCCCGACGGTTCTGCGCAACACGACCAACACCCATGGGCACTGGCTGATGGTGAAGCTGACCGGCGGCGCCAACAGTCCGCGCGACGCTATCGGCGCCACCGTCTGGCTGACGGCTGGCGGCCAGCGCCAGCGGGCCGATGTCATCAGCGGCGCGAGCTACTGTTCGCAGTCCGATCTCAGGCTGCACTTCGGGCTAGGAAGAGCCACGAAGGTTGAGAGACTTGAGATTCGTTGGCCGAGCGGCGCGAAGGAGACGGTGGAGGTCAAGTCAGTTGATCGCGTCCTGGCGATCACTGAGGGTAAAGGAGCGACAAAGTAGCGATTCACGAAATAGGAAGGAAAGACATTTTCCATTTTCCATATTACATTTTTCATTTGTCATTGAAGAGGTGCGGCTCAATCAATGCGATGACAAATGAAAAATGTAATATGGAAAATGGAAAATGAAACTCTTACGGTTCACTCCGGCTTAGGCAGGCCGCTCCTCTCCTTCTCGATACCCTGGTCCTTGAGCCGTTGCACTTCGGCGAATTCGCGCGCGGCCTCTGTGCGCCGGCCGCTCTGCTGGTAGGCGCGGGCGAGTTGGAACCGGGTGTTGGAGTCATGAGGCTGCTGCGCGACAGCGATTTCGAGCGGCGCGATGGCTTCTGAAGCCTTGCCCGCCTTGAGCAGGATTTTACCGAGCAACGCGTTCGCCTCCGCCGACCGCGGCTCGGCCTTGAGCGCAACCTTCAGCCTTTCCCTCGCCAAGTCGAGTTTGCCTTCCACCTCATGCAGGTAAGCCAGGTAGTAGAGTGTCCAAAAGTCCCGCGGGAGTTGTTGCAACTCTCGCTCGAAAGCCCGTGCGGCTTCATCGTTCCGCCCTTGCCGCAGGTAAGCCAGGCCGAGCGAGAAGTGCAGGCGCGGCAGCTCGGCGTTGAGCTTGGCCGCTGCTTCGAAGGCTTCCACGGCCCGCCCGTAGTTGGACGCCGCCAGGAATGATTGGCCGGTCAACAGGTGCGAGAGCGGCAATCCGCCGGGCAGACCAGCCAGGCGCTCGACCGAGGCTTGGAATTCCGCACGGTGCAGCCGCAGAAGGGCGAGCCCCAGCGCGTAAAGCGCCGCCGGGTCATTCGGGTTGGCTGCGAGTGCAGACTCCAGGTGCGCCACAGCCTCTTCATCGCGCCCTGTCTCGACGAGCGCGAGGCCGAGCAGTTGATGCGCTGGCGCAGATGCGGGGGCAAAGTTCAGGAAGCGAGAGAGAGTCTCCGCCGCCTGAGCGTACTGCCCAGCGCGGAAGTGAGCGAGGCCCAGATTGTAGAGGATGGGCGTGAGTCCGGGGTTGAGCCTGAGAGCCGTTTCGTAGCGGCCGAGCGCTTCTTCATATCGCCCCAGGTGCGCGAGCACGGCGCCGAGGTTGGCGTGCGCCCCGGCGTGCTGAGGCTCGCGCACGAGGAAGTCGCGCCACGCCGAGGCGGCTTCCGGCCACCGACCTTGCTGCTGTAGCTCAGCGGCGCGTTTGAATAACTCTTCGGCTGGCTCTTGACGAGATGCCCCGGAGGCGGCGGGACGCTGCGCCTGAGCTGGCATCACGGTGAGCAGAAGAAAGATGACGAGCGATGGGACGATCATAACCGGCCCAGTATAACAAGGTCAGGCGTTGGTTCAACGACCAAACTCAAGCTTCCCGCCTATCGTCGCACCGGGAATCCTGCCTCCTGTGGCCTGCCGGGATCCCGAGCAGTAGCGCGCAGCAAGCCAACCACACAGGGGGCGTTATCATTTTGATTGTCGCTCGCATATTAGCATCCTCCGTGCTCCCACCGTGAGTTCCCGAAGAAACCGGAATGGAACGCTCGTCGCCTGATCGCGGGGTTCGGCGGGTTGGCCCCTGTAGTCGTTGATGCTTTAACGCATCCCCGCTATCTGCTGACTCGCAGTTTGATGGTCTTGATCTGACAGCCGCTTCAAAGCCGCTTATGTCGTTTGAAGACCTCAACCGGATCATCGCCGCGCGCGAAGTCGATCCGGGCCGCATCCTCGATCCCGATGATGCGTTCACACTCGGCGAGCACCTCAAGGGTGAGCGGCTGCGGAATGACGATCACGCCATCCAGATCGCCGAAGATGAAATCTCCGGGGTTGACGACCACCGTTTCGGTCAATTCCCCGGAGACGAGAATCGGGACCTGATGGTTGATGAAAACACAGCGGCCGAAGGCCTCAACGGGGCTGCGATACCGGGCGAAGACCGGAAAGCCCATCGCCATCAGCATCCCGCTGTCGCGGGTGCCCCCGTCAACTAAAGCTCCGACCGCGCCGTGAGCCCGGGCAGCCGTGGCGCTCAGCTCGCCGTAGAGCGCTACATTGTAGGGTGTGCTGCGGTCGCGCACTTCGATGCAGGGATGGCGCATCTCTTTGAGCGCCTCCAGTCGCCGGAATCGTAACGTCTCATCTTTCTCGGCGGTGGTCGTGCCCTTGATGGTGAACGCCGGCCCGGCCAGCTTCATGTCCGGAGCCAGCGGAGTGATGTCATGCGAGAGCACCTGGTGCGGAGAGCCAAGATGTTCGAGGACATCATAGACCAGGCCGGCGTAGAGCTTTTGATAACGCTCGCGAACCTCTGCTACATTCGCAGTCGTGAGTGGTGATGTTGAATCCATGGCAGCTCCTCAGCAAAGTTTAGATGCGCCGCAAGAGCAACCCGCCATCAACGTAGAGGGTGGCTCCGGTTACATAGTCTGATTCCGGCGAGGCCAAAAACACGGCCGCGCCGACCACATCTTCGACATCCCCGATTCGTTGCCAGGGAATCCGGTCGAGCAGCCTGGCGCGATGCTCCGGCAGCGAGAGCGACTCCCGATTCAGATCCGTCAGGATCGCTCCAGGCGCAATCGCATTGACATTGATCCGGTGCTCAGCCAATTCCAGGGCGAGCGCACGGGTGAGCATCGCGATTCCGCCTTTGCTGATGGCATAGACGGAACGATTGGGCAAAGGGACGGTATCGTGCACGCTGGAGAGATTGATGATCTTGCCCCGGCCAGCGCGGATCATCACCTCAGCGGCCCGCTGGCTGAGAAAGTAAGGGGCCTTGAGATTGACTCCCAAGGTCGCTTCCCAGATCTCCGGCGTGGTGCTGAGAAACGGCTCGCGGAACTCGATGCCGGCGTTGTTGATGAGAATATCGAGCCGGCCGAATTGCTCCAGCGCGGTGGAGATGAGCCGGTCGTGTTCCGATAGCTCTTTGATGTCCGCTTGCGCGGCGACGGCCTGGCCTCCGGCCTCCGCAATCTCTCGCACGACATCTTCGGCGGAAGGGACCCAGGGAGGATAGTTCACCACCACCCGAGCGCCTTCGCGCGCCAAGCCTTTGGCCAGAGCGCGGCCAATGCCCTGATTGGCGCCGGTAATGATGGCGACTTGATCTTTGAGTCTCATGGTTTACAAATCAGTACCGCGAGCGGTAGCGAGCGTCGCTTCCGCCACTGGCCGGATCTCGGAGTCACGCTCGCTACCGCTCGCGGTACCGATCCGGCGTGTTCCAGACATCCAATTGAATCTAAAAAGCCGGATTGATGGGGAACCAATCCGGTTGGCGAGTGTCCTCCATAAACCGCGCCATATAGTCGCCCTGCTTCAAGAAGAGCTCTTCATACCGCGCCATGCGATCCTCATCCAACTCCACGCCCAGGCCCGGCCCCGCCGGCACAGGCAGAGAGCCTTGCTCATACTTCATCCTTCCGCCCACGATCACGTCGTCGAGCAGGTGGTGATAGTGCGCATCGGCATCGTAGGTCATATTCGGGAGCGTGGCCGCCGTGTGCAGCATGGCGGCTAAGGTGATGCCCATCTCCACGCCGCTATGCATCGAGACTCCCCAGCGGAAGCATTCACAGATCGTGGAGAGCGCCTTCACGCCGCGGATCCCTTCCCAGTAGTAGATGTCGGTGAGGATCACATCCACGGCATTCATCGCCACCGCCGGCGCGACGTGATCGAAGTGAGTGACGCACATATTGGTAGCCAGCGGAATGCTCGTGCGCTCGCGGACCCGCGCCATGCCTTCCAGGCCCCAGGTCGGGTCTTCATAGTATTCCGGCTGGCAGTCTTCGATCGCCTGGGCCACCCGAATCGCCGTGCCGCGCGACCAGGCGCCGTTGGGATCGATGCGCAATCCGAACTGCGGGCCCAAGGCTTCGCGCACCGCATAGAGAGTCGCCACATCGTGATCAGGCGGGAGAAAGCCGCACTTCAGCTTGACGGAGCGGAAACCATACTGCTTGACCAGTTGACGCGCATGCCGGGCCATCTCATCCGGAGAAGTCTCGCCGCCGACATCGCCCTCGCGGTAGCGATAAAACAGGTAAGCCGAAAAAGGCACTCGGTCGCGCAAGCGGCCTCCGATCAGATCCGAGACCGGGCGTCCGCTTGCCTTCCCTTGAATATCGAGGCAAGCGATCTCAATCGCCGCGTACAATCTGGCGTTCGACAGGTAATAACTGGGACGCAGCAGCTTCGGCTTGATGCGCTCCAGGTGATAAGGGTCTTCGCCGATAAGGCGCGGCTTGAGCTTTTCAAAGGCGCCGCGTTGATCTCCGCCGCCGACCTCGCCCAGCCCGATGATGCCCTCGTCGGTGAAGAGCTCGATGATGGTGCGTTGAAAGTAAGGATGCACTCCGGTCGAGTGGCGCAGCGGCGCTTCAATCGGCACGGCTACGGTGCGGGCTTTCAAGTCGGTAATCTTCATGTTTCAGCAAGCCTCGTTTATTTCTCATCAGAGACCACAGCGCCAGCGCCCCCAGCAGGTGTCCCGATCCGGCGATCACAAACACCGGCTTATAAGAGGAGAAGGTATCGAGCAACAGTCCGGCGAGCCAGGTGAAAACCATGCCGCCGATGGAGCCGGTCGTCCCCATCAGCCCTTGAACGGAACCGACTACCTGTTCCGGGAAAATATCAGAAACCAGCGCGGCCGTGTTGATGAACCAGATGTAGCAGACGAAAGCCATGAGCGCAATCAAGGCAATGGAGGTTCCCGCCGAGCTCACCAGACCCGTCAGCATGCCAATCGGAGCCAAACCGGCAGCCCAGTAGAGCAGTCGCCTTCGCGCAGTGGCCGGGCTCAAGCCGGCGCGGATCAGCCGGTCCGACGCCATCCCGCCCAGCACGCCTCCCAGACCGCCGAAGACGAAAGGGATCCAGGCGTAGAGCCCAATCTCTTTCAAGCTGAAGCCCCAGTCCCTTTTCAAGTACTCGGGGGTCCAAAAAAGGAAAAAGACCCACACCGGATCGGTCACGAATCTGGCCAGGAGGATGGCCAGAACATTGCGATCCTTGAGCAAATCCATCAAGCGTGGTGAGGCCGTCTGCGCCGGGCCGGGCCTCTCACCTCGCGGCCATTCGCTGCGCGATCCGACGCTGTTGATTTCCTGCCTCGGCAGCCGATAAGCCAACAGCCAGACCGCCAGCCAGACGAGTCCCAGGAAGCCGGTCGCCAAGAAGGCGAAGCGCCATCCGTAATGCAGCGTCAGCCAAGCAACCAGGGGCGCGGCAATCAAGCTGCCCGCCGAGCTGCCCGATGAATAGATAGCGATCGGCAGGCCGCGCTCAGCCTTCGTAAACCAACTCGTCGTGGCGCGCAAGGCCGCCGGGTAATTGACCGGCTCTCCGACGCCCAGCAGGAAGCGGAAGATGCCCAAACTCACGGCCCCACGGGTCAGCGCGTGAAGCATCGCCGCCACCGACCACCAGAGGATGCAGACCGCCATCCCGACCCGCTCGCCGATCCGATCCACCAGCACGCCGCCGACCGTGTACATGATCGTGTAGGAACAGAGAAAGGCGTTGACGATGTTCGCATACCCACGATTACTCAGCCCGAACTCATCCCGCAGCGTGGGGGCCAGGATCGAGAGGGTTTGGCGGTCGATTAAGTTGAGGACCGTCGAGAGCGTGAGCCAGCCGACGATGAACCAGCGCAGCCTCCGGTCACCTTCGTCGAGCGCCGGCGCGATTGCTGAACTTGCCATACCCCAATTTCCGCTTCGAATCTGAAAGGTTGATCTCCACCCGGCAATGATCAACGAAGCTATGCTCCGCACCTCCGGATAGGCTACCTCACTGGTGCTTAGGATAAGCTGCGCGATGCCAAAAGCAAGTGAATTGTTTTGAATAATGATTAGCTATCGGTAAAAGAGTGGCACCACCCTGAAGCAGTGTCTACTCAAAAGAAGGTGGCTCATTATAGCGGAGTGGAGGAGAAGGTTGGCCTGGCCCACGGTGCGACACGGACGGCCTGGCAAAGGACAACGCGAAGGGGCGCGCGGTGATGACGGCGATGGCGTGCGCGAGGTTCATTGCCACGGCGGCGAGGGTGCGGGAGCACCTTTGCGGACCTTTTGGCGTGTGTTTCGCGGAGTGCATAAAAAGTACCTCGCCGACTACGTCGCCACCTATGAAACGACGACCGATGCCAAGCAAGTCGATTCGGAAATCATCCGGCGGATGTGTTCCACTTCCGCAGTCAAAGAAAACCTGAGCCGTGAAGGACTCGAACCTTCGCCCCGCTGATTAAGAGGTGGTGTCCCAGGACACGACCTGAGACTGACTGTGGGACTAAATCGAAAAGGGCATCAGGATGATGCCCTTAAGTCTTTGGAATTGAAAGTCGGGGCGATTGGATTTGAACCAACGACCTCTCGGTCCCGAACCGGAAAATGTAGTCTTTCACGCTGTTTCACTCGGTTACCTGGTGTCACAAAATCCAATATTTATAGGGTTTTTTGCGCATTTTATGTTGCTTCGTGTTACACTACCTTGCACGTTGTTACTCATAAGTGTGTGACCAACTGTGTGACCACGGCAACCAAATGAAAGGAGCCTGCCTCATGGCGAAAGAGAAGGTCCGCCGCATCCGCCATTATGTCATCAAGCGCGGCAAGGTCTTCGCCCGCTACGTCTATACTGACGCATCGGGTAAGCGCCGCCAGATGTTGCGCCTAGCTGAGAGCAAAACCAACGCCAAGGATGTCTATGACCAGCTCAAGCGCGAGCACCAGGACCACGGCGATCAAATCCTTGACGCTTCCAAAATGACCTTCTCTCAACTGGCCAGCATCTACCAAGAGCGACGCCTTCAACCAGCCGAGTATGTCAGTGATCGCAAAGTCTCAGGCAGACGATCTTACTATAGTCCGCAACTCTATCTCAAGGTGTTAGTCGAGCATTTCGGACGCCACCGGATCAGGTCCATCACGCATTCAGACATTGAGCAGTTCAAGCTCTTGCGCCTTAAGACACCGACCAGATCAGGCGAGCAACGGTCAATCGCCGATGTCCACCGTACGCTTGAAGTTATGCGCGCGGCCCTCCACTTCGCTGTCCGCTCCGGTTGGCTGATCCGCTCCCCCTTCGAGACGGGCGCCCCCTTGATCTCAAAGGCTGATGAGACCGAGCGTGACCGTGTGCTTTCGCGCGATGAAGAGGGGCGCTTGTTGGCTGCCTGCGTGGGCCGGCGCGCGCATCTGCGGGCGATCATCATCACGGCGCTCGACACTGGGATGAGACGCGGCGAGATTCTCACCCTGACGTGGCCCGACATTGACCTGCTCAGCCGGCGCATCACGATTAAGGCAACCAACACGAAAACCCAGCGCGAGCGTGTGGTCCCAATCACCGCGCGCCTTTTAGCCGAGTTGGAGGCTCTCTACGCGAAGGCCACCAATTCTGATACCTTGGTCTTTGGCATCACCACCGACATTAAGAAAGCTTTCGCTACTGCGTGTCGGGACGCGGGTATCGAAGATTTCCGGCTCCACGATTGCCGACACACGGCAATCACTCGTTGGATCGAAGCGGGCATGCCCCCGATGCAAGTAATGAAGATCAGCGGCCATACCCAGATGCAGACCTTCAAAAAATATATCAATGTGAATGATGATGCGCTGGATCGCGCAGCCGCAGTGCTCGATGCCTTTCACGCTAAGAGTCTGTCCGAAAACCTGAAAACGAGGTCAAAGTAGCGTAAACTCTCCTTGAGCAAAGAATTTATCTTCAGGAGGAGAGTTATGACTACTGAGACCTCGTTGGATACAATATGGCATACTCCCGA
>Ga0207646_10002262_pt1 | contig 22900 bp, 17 predicted proteins | sample KBSK5502metaG_FD_184343 | JGI IMG/M metagenome (GOLD analysis project Ga0207646, IMG submission 184343) | Corn, switchgrass and miscanthus rhizosphere microbial communities from Kellogg Biological Station, Michigan, USA - KBS K5-50-2 metaG... | ecosystem: Host-associated > Plants > Roots >... | reverse complement strand
TCTCATCAAAGACACAGGTGCGTACAATCATAGCCCAGGCATTGGTGATGCCCCAGGGTAGCATTTGCGCAATCTCCTTGCCACGCTCACCAGCCAGCAGCCGGGCATACGGGTCATGGAAGTGGGCATCGGGGCGTTCGCTTTCCATCGCTCGATAAAAGGCCATCCACCGTGCCGTATCAGAGATGTTCTTGATAGGATAACATTCCCGATCCATCGAGACCTTCCTTTCCACTTTCCCTCATGCTTACACCCTTTCATGCACGCTCCATTTCATGCCCTTCAGCGTCTGCTGCATCAAATACTGAGTAACGGCTTGCATACTGCCGGCTTCTCGATAGACGGCCACCTGGCGGTCTGCTCCGGTCCCCCGGGGGTCATCGAGCAAGATGCGCAGGTAGTTGATCTCGCGGCGACTGCCCAGGTCATCCAGGACATCATCCACAAAGTCCAACAGCTCTCCAATAGCATCGCGCATGCTGAGGCGGTGACCTTGTACGAAGTCGATGACCTCCGCGTCCAAACCATGACGCATAACACGCCACTTATTCTCATCGATGAAGTAACGCGGTAACACATGAGTAGCCATGCCGCGTTTATGCAGCCATATCAATTTTGCAACAAGTGCCTGGCAGAGCGCGGCAATGGCAATAGTATCATCGACGGTGGCAGGCATATCACAAATACGAAACTCAACTGTTCTGAAAAAAGGATGGGGGCGAATATCCCACCAGATCTTCTTGGCGTTGTCGATACACCCGGCCTGAACAAGGCTCTGCACATAGCTATCGAATTCATTCCATGAAGCAAAGGGTTCTGAAACCCCATTACGCGGCAAAGGTCGCCACATCACGGAGCGATATGATTTGAGGCCAGTGAAACGCCCCCCCCAGAAAGGAGAATTAGCCGAGAGTGCGAGCAGATGGGGGATCCAGGTACGCAGTTGATTCATGAGCACGATAGCTATTTCATTGCTCTCGACGCCAACATGAACATGTAGGCCAAAGATCAAAAGAGAACGCACGACATCCTGAAGCTCCTCTTCCAACTCGATATAGCGCTCGTCGGGAGTCGAAAGCTGATCCGGCCAGGATGCAGTGGGATGGGTGCCTGCACTAATGATAGTCAGCCCCTCTTCTTCCAGCAATCGTAACAACCTGGTGTGCAGGCTTTGCAGTTCCAGGCGGGTGGCATTGATGTTTGGACATACATCAGTAACAATTTCTACTGTCGACTGCAACATCTCCGGTTTGATCTTGTCTCCAAATTGAGAAGCTCCTTTTTCCAGAATAGCCAGGATGCTTGGAGTTAACTGACCTGTTCGACGATCTACTATTTGAAACTCCTCCTCGATACCAAGGGTAAAGTGTGCTGACATGCCTATGCTCCTCCAGAATGTGCATAGCGGGCTAGGGTACGAGAGTCAAGTGTTGAATAGCCAAGAATGAGCAGTACGAATCCACTGTCCGATTGGCATGTCCGATCAGCAAATAGCATGCGGTTGAGCGTGCTGGCATACAAGCTCCTCACCGTTGAAAGCCTTGATCCAATACATTGCACTAGGGGCGGTACACTTCCTGTGTACCCGAACATACTAAAAGTCCTGGGAATCATAGCGTACACAAGAAATATGCGATTTGTCAAGGGGTATGATGCACAAACGGGTTTTACGTCTCTAGCGGAAAATTACGTATTAGATGAGCTCTGACTTTCCGGCCTGTTCTCTTGCAAAGAGAACGCATAGGGCAATAGATCATCGATTGTGAAATCACGCGTGTCGCCATCAATGTAAATTACCGCATTTGGAGCCAGATCAGCTAACCATTGACGACATGCCCCGCAAGGGGTACGATCGCTGATAGGAGCCTGGGGAGGAGCATCGATACACGCGACGGCAACCCGGCTAATTGGACCCGCACCTGCCGATATTGCAGCGGCCAATGCGGACCGTTCTGCGCACAATGTCAGGCCATAACTCGATATTTCGATGTTCACCCCGGTGAACATTTTTTCGCCCGCTTCCACAGCAGTGCCTACCCGGAAATGAGAATAAGGGCAGTGTGCCCGCAGTGCAGCTTCACGAGCTAAACTTAGCAGTTCCTCGCGTGTAATCATAGTAAGCTCCTTCGATTAGTAATTCTGACCCTTCATATGCCAAATTGTACCATCATGTTACTGCCTCAAACTCATCCCGTTAGAAGCAGTGAAAGCCCCTTTTAGAGAAGGCCTGTCCTGTCGAGGTATATTTTGAAATTGTATAGCAGGTCTGTAGGAGGAGACACCAGTGAAAATCATGGTGGCGGACGATGACCACGAAGTGGTCGATATGTTGAGCTACTGGCTCAAAGGACATGGGTACGATGTCATTCGCGCATTTGATGGAGAACAAGCCATTAAACGCTGGCGCGAAACATTACCGGATCTCGTCATCCTGGATATACAAATGCCGAAATTGGATGGCTTCGAGGTATGTCGCCAGATGCGGAGTGAAACCAATTCAATGGTTTTGATTCTCACCGCGCATGACCGCGAGGATGATGAGATACGTGGTTTAGAGATGGGAGCTGACGATTATCTACGAAAACCGTTCAGTCCAAGGCAACTACTGGCGCGCATCAAAGCTATTATGCGTCGTTCAAGCAGCGCTAAAGGTTCCTCCAGTTCGTCCGCAATCACCGTTGGGCCAGTGACATTGGATGCGATGCGCCACGAGGTAATCCGGGATGGCACAAAAGTACGACTGACGCCCACAGAGAGTCGCCTGCTCCATTTGCTCATCACACATACAGGGCAGGTTTTGACTACCGATATGATTATCGAGCGAGTTTGGGGGTATGATGAGGTCGGCGATTCAGGCCTGGTGAAGACACATATACGCCATTTACGCCAGAAAGTTGAACCGAACGCCAACAGCCCGCAATACATCATGACAGTACCGGGTGTAGGATATACCTTTACAACGCCTATCACCGTCGAGCAATAAACTTTGCTCAAAACCTATGGAGCGCGAAAGGTGGTAAGGAAGAAAGGTAATGAATATCTAACCGGGGAAGCGCAAAATTTAACCAAATCATCACTAATTCTCAACATAAAAGCGCGTCAATATTGGTTACTATAACATACGATGAGACAATGATCTGTATCGTCTGATACAACTTTCAGCACTTGTTTTTAGTATCAAGCGCACCAAAACCCAATTTAGTACACGAGGAGAGTATACACATGGTTATGCAAGTGATCCAAGATGATGTCCTTCTGACTTTCAAAGAAGCCATGAACTACCTGCGGGTAAGCCGCTCCACCCTCTATCGCCTCATGTGGTCTGGACAACTTACTGGCCATAAAGTAGGCAGCACCTGGCGATTCTATCGTGAGGACCTTCGCGCCTGTGTAGATAGCGAGATACCAATGACAAATATGCACACTCCTATTGCCATCAGCTAGCCGGTGCCTCTTTTTCGCACGCCGGTTAGTTAGTGGTGTATTCGCTCATTCCTGGGAAAACCGTAGGTGCCGATGTATCGGCTCTGGTTCTCACCCACGCATTTCCCGAATATTTGTACATAAAAATAACCTCTCTCTGATAAGCTAGAAATAGGGCTGGAGGAAAAACTCTCCAGCCCTATTTCTAGTGTGCGTCCGACAAACATCTGACGCGTCGCGCCTATTCAATACCTATCGATATAGGTTATCTTCCAGCTGCCCCCTATTTGCTGGACGGTGAGTAATACAGGATATGAAGTTTTCACTCGTGTAACATCTACTGTATATCTCCACTGGGATAGATTGGAACCAGAACTGGGATTTGAACTAAAGGAAGGGCCTTCTACACGAAAAGAAATGACGGATCCATATTGAGTATCGCTTGCCTGCACCTTCGCAATAAAGTCACCCTGTGTCAGTCCGCTGATTTGCAGGTCACGATAGGCATTTTCATAACTCTTATTCTCGATATGCTGAAAGTAGTCATTTACGACATTGATAGATGAATTTACCTGTTGGTAGGCTGTATTGAACAGGCTGTAGAACGCCCATACACACAACCCACCGCTGAGCAGAAGACCGGCAATGAGTATCGAAACAATAATCCAGACCCACTTATATGACCTTTTCCCCGGCGCTTGCATACCAGGAAATTGGCCGGGTGGGTAAGGAGGAATCGGCGCACCCCCTGGGTAGAACTGTCCCTGTGTTCCAGGAGGGGGAAATGCGGCAGGCCTATTTGCAGCCCATTGCGGGGGGAAATTGGGCTGCACACCAGGTGGTACTTGCATGTTCTGGTAAAAAGATGGCGGCGGCGGATAAACCAGCCCCTGCTCGAGAGATGCCTGCGAGGGTTGATTCGGGCTAACACTTCCGGGATTTTCGGATGCGAACTGAGCAGACGAGGGAGCATCTTGAAGTAGAGAGCTATCCGCCGGAAACTCGTAGAGCGGCGACGAAGCCTGCTCTTTCTCATCTCCAACTTCCCCACTCTCATGCCCAGGTTCACCTGTTGGCTGCTGGTCAGAGGAATGCATACGCTCAAAGCTCCTTGTATTTCTATCACTCACCGATTCGATCTACTTCTCTGTTTAGCTGTAACTATTCAGCAGGGGGTTCCAAGGGGCCTTGCAGGCCCCTTGGCGGGGTGCGGGGCAAGGAAGCCTGGGAGGCTTCCATTCCCCGCCCTTCTCCTTCACCCCGCCGCCGGAGGCGGTGCAAGAGAAAGGAGACCTGAATGGTTACGTTTAGCATAGAGTATATCGGTTTGCGCAAGCAGGCGCAAGAGCAACAAAGAGTTTGGGTGTGGTTCATTTTTTTGCAGAGAAGCCTCCTGGACCAATAGAGGAAGAAGGAGGACGCCGGAGAAAGGGTTTGCGCCAGGAATAGCCAGAGCCAGGACGAGGGGTGGCTTTCTCGCCAGGAGCAGAAGCGGTCGTGGTGGCCCGTGCTGGAGCAGGTGGGCACCCCATGCGCTGCAAACGCATCGTCACAGCGGCAAGGGTCCAACAAGCGCTCATAAGCCGCTGCTGACTGCGCTGGTGTTGCTGCGTGGCGCCCAGCGCTCGTCGCCGGGTCCACGAGGCGTTCCAGGTCTCCTGCCAGCGCCGATTGCCGACCGCATTGCGCAGCACCAGCATGGGGTTGACGTTGTGTCGTTGCCAATGCATGCCTGCACCCTTGAGCCGGGCTTCCACCATCACCTTGTTAGCACTTTCCACGCTGCCCGAGCCGATCGGCCAGCCTGCCGCCAGAAAGGTGGGGTACTGCATCTGAGCCTCGCGCTTCTCCAAATAGGCCAACTGGTCACGGAGCCCTTTCACCTCGGGGTGCCGGGCGACCAGGGCCCGCACGTCGGCCAACACCTGGCTGGGACCCTGGTGCTTGAGTTCATGCAACTGCGTGCTCAGCCAGTCGTCCCCCAACTCGCTGCCCGCCTCCCTGGCCGCTTGCGCTACCTCGCCCAGATGCTCGGCAGCATGCGCGAAATCCAGGATGCGCACTGCATCGGCCCGATGGTGATCGACCAGGCCAGGCAGCCACTCCGCTCCATCTTGCACCGCACACACCTGCGCCGCCTTTTCTAGTCCCCGCCGATGCGTTTCCAGCAGCGTGGCTTGCTCAAAGTGCTCCACATCACAGAGCCGTGAAAACGCGGAGAGGTGCTGTGTGCAGATCTCTCCCTGCTGGTTGCGCGTCACCTCTCCGAGCACCAGCGTCTTGACTTCTGCCCACACTCCTCCCACCAGCGGCACGAAAGCACCATCCGCACTCATCGCTTGTTTGTGGGCTCCCAGCGGCACTGGTGGTGCCTCCTGCTTGAGACGCTCGGTCTCGGCCTCACACACCGCGAGCGCTGCCTCCCCTGCCCACAGCGTCGCTCGGCGCGCCGTCGCCCTGCTCACCTGCACGCCCAGCAGGTCGCTAAGCAACTCTCGGGCGTGGTCAAACGACATCCAGGTCCCCAGCCGCACCAGCAGTTCCTCCGCGCGTGGCGTGACCCCACTACTCAGCAAGCCTAATTGCTCATCCAGGGGGAAAAAAGCCCACCCCACACTCGGGGCAGGTGCCATACGTTCGGGTCAGCTTGACCGCTTCTCCTCCCTGCGTTTGGATGAAGCGGGTGTGTTCCCCGCGTACAGCGAGCGCTTTGCCACAGGTCGCACACCGTGGACGCTCCGCCTCCGGCTTCTGCTCCCATCCCTCGCTCTCCCCCATCTGCACCAGGTCCTCGATCAACTGCGCCCGCAGTTGGTTGATCCGTTCATCCACTGCCGTTTCGATCTCCTGCCACGTCGCCTTCGGATGCTCCTTGCGCCACTGCGTCATCCCCAGCACGTCTTGCAGTCCTGCACTCACCTGCCGCATCTGTGCACTTCGTTCCCTCTTGTTCTTCTTGGCTTTCATCTCTTTTGCTTCTCGCCTCGGCTTTTTCCCTTATTCTACCATCTCCTTTCCCTCTGCAAAAAATGAACCACACCCTCCACTGCCTTGCCTGTTGCATTTATTGCCGTTTAGATGGTACACTTTTTCTCTGTGGGGGAATTTATGACATCAAGAAAAATCTCTGATGTCAGTTGAAGAAAACAGCACCGTTGCCCGCTCCAATTGCCCAACAGGTGAGGAATACCTCTTGCTCAAGGAAGCAATTGGGGTGAGTGCTGAGCAGTCAGGAGGTGATGCCGCTTTACTTTGATTTGAAGAGCTTGTTCTGCACCTTCCTATGGTTTGGTTGTGAAGTAGGAGCCGCACATCGTTGTAGCGTACAGTTCGTTTTATAGCTCCCGATCAATTTAGGTCAAAGTTGACCAAAAGGAGAACAGGATGCATCACATCAAGCAGTTTAAGTATGTATTTGCAACCATAGTGGCATTGCTGGCTGTCCTGGCCACTACCCCTGTTGGCCAGGTACAGGCACTCACCGTTGTAACTGTCTCCGGTCCAAGCCCCTATGCCAGTTGTTCGAACAACAGCCAGACAGGCACCAACTACGTGAATGCTGAAGTTGAGCCGTGGGTAGCGGAGAATCCGGCTAGCAGCAGTAATCTCATCGGTGTCTCGCAGCAAGACCGCTGGTCGAACGGCGGTGCGCACGGCTTGGTTGCTTTCTCCTCGTTCAACGGTGGCACGACCTGGGGCGAGACCACGCTGCCTTTCGACGCCTGTGCGCCGGGCACACCCAGCGCGCTCCAGTACGAGCGGGCCTCCGACCCTTGGGTTTCCATTGGGCCCGATGGGACCGCCTACGCGGTGTCGATCTCGTTCAACAACACCAACAATAACAACGCCGTCGCTGCAGCAACCTCTACCGATGGCGGCAAGACGTGGGGCCATGTCCGCGTCATCATAGCCGACAACGAACCAAACTTCCAGTTCTTCAACGATAAGGAATCGGTCACCGCCGACCCTGTTCATGCAGGGGTGGCCTACGCCGTGTGGGATCGGCTCGAGGCGCCCAACGGCAACCCTGACGCTAACCTGCACACGAGGGCCTTCAGGGGACCGACGTTTTTCGCGAAGACCACCGACGGAGGCAACTCCTGGAGCACTCCCAAGATCATCGTTCCCTTTATCGCTTCCAACCAACAGACAATCGGCAACGTGATCGTGATCGACCCGCGGAATGATACCCTTTACGACTTCTTCGACCTGATCAAGCCCCCCATCAGCCCATCTCCCTTTAACGTCGCCTTTATCAAGTCGACTGACGGTGGTAACACCTGGACGCAACCGCAGATCATCGCCAGCTTGCAGACGGTCTTCGTGTCTGATCCCAACACCGGGCAGGCAATCCGAACGGGTGACATCCTTCCCGAGCCGGCGATCGACCCAGCGACTGGGCAGCTCTACGTGGTCTGGCAGGACTCGCGCTTCACCGGGCACCACTTCGATGAGGTCGCCTTGTCCACCTCCACCAACGGAGGAGCGACCTGGAGCGCTCCGATCCAGGTCAACACGAATACGCCGTCTAACCGGCCAGGGTTCACTCCTGCGGTATACGTCAATTCAGCAGGCGTAGTCGGTATCACCTACTATGACTTCCGCAGCCTGACTACGCAAACCACGACGCTGCCGACCGATTACTGGTTCAGGACGGTAACGTCGACCCTGAGCCTGGGCCCCGAGACGCACATCACTGGCCCTTTCGACATGCTGACGGCACCCTTTGCGAGTGGCTTCTTCGTCGGGGATTACGAGGGCCTGACCGCGGTTGGGACGACGTTCCACCCTTTCTTCGTCGCGGCGAACTCGGGGAATCTCAGCAATCGAACTGACGTGTTCACAACTTCTATTCCTAGCTAGCAGCATCTTAGTGCGTTGGAGAGCGAAGCCACGTCCCGCTGGGGACGTGGCTTCGCCATGGGTCAACCGCCCTTTTATATGCTGCGGGTGCAGTTCATTTTTTGCACAAACCACTGCTGTAGCAGCAAGGGTCGCAGGAGGACGCCTGAGAAACGGTTTGCGCCAGGAATAGCCAGAGCCAGGACGACGAGGTGGGTGCTTCGCGCTGCTGGTCACAGCCGTCGGTGCCGTGGCAGCAGCATGGGATTGACGTTCTGCCGCCGGAAGCCGCATGCCTGCGCCTTTGAGGCGTGCTTCCACGACCAGCAGGTTTCCACTTTCCACGCTGCCGGAGCCAATCAGCCAACCGGCTGCCTGCTAGCTCGGGTACTGCATGTGCGCCTCGCGCTTCTGCAAGTAGGTCAGTTTCTCCTGCATCAGGGGGCTGGGAAAGCGAGCAGCCAACCAGGCCAGATGCTTGAGCACCCTGGCTGGGCCCTGGTGTTTGAGCCGGTGCAGCACGCCCTCCAGCCAGCCAGTGGGCAGCCTCCCTCCTGCGGCCTGCACGGCCTGCCCGATCTCATTGACATAGGCGGCGGCATGCGCAAAGTCGAGGATACGCACCGCATCCGCACGGTGATAGTCGACCAGGCCTTGCAGCCACTCCGCGCCATCTTGCACCGCGCACACCTCGGCCACCTGTTCCACTCGCCGCCGCTGGGTTTCGACCAGTGCTGCCTCCGTAAAGCGCTCGGCGTCCAAGAGCCGCGAACAGGAGGAGAGCTGCTCTAGACACACCTCCTCGCGAGCGTTGCGCGTGACCTCGCCGATCGTCAGCGCCTTGCCCTCGACCCACTCGCCTCCCATACCACCAGCGCTGCCTCCCCGGTCGCCAGGGTGGCGCGCCGCGCCGTCGTCTTGCTCACCCGCACGCCCAGTAGCTCCTGGAGCAACTCCCGGGCTGCCTCAAACGGCATCCAACTAGAGAGCCGCGCCAGCACTTCCTCCCCGCGTGGCGTCAAGCCGCCACTCAAGAGTCCTAACTGCTCATCCAGGGGGAAAAAAGCCTACGCCACAGGTCGGGCAGATGCCATACATGCGTGTCAGCTTGACCGCTTCCCCTCCCATCGTTTGGAGAAAGCGCTTCTGCTTGCCACATGTCGTACATCGCGGACGCTCCTCCTGCAGGATCGCACGCCAGTCCTCGCTCTCACCCATCTGCACCACGTCCTGGAGCACTTGTGCCCGCACCTGGTTGATCCGCTCATCCACCATCGCTTCGATCTCGGCCCATGTCGCTTTCGGGTGTTCTTTGCGCCACTGGGTCATCCCCAGCACGTCGCACAGTCCCGCGCTCACCTGGTGCATCGGCTCACTGCGCTCCCGTTTGGTCTTCTTCGCTTTCATGCTCTTGTCTCGCTCCTGGTTTTTTCCTGTATCGTACCACCTCCCTCCTTCGTGCAAAAAAATGAACCGCACCCCACATGTGGGGAATTTCTCTGTCTACTTTTTCGTCCGTGGCATCTTTCTCGGTACGTTCCAGTACGGACTCTTGCATTTTGGGCAAATGCGCGGCTCTGGTTGCTCTTTGTCACTATCAAGATTAAGCACTACCATGACCCACCCTCACAAGCAGGGATAGAGTGATCCACAGACAGTAATACTGCTCGACTGTTCTATGTCTAGCGACCAACCATAAAAATGCGCTCTTTCAGGGCTCCACGATGCTCGGGGTTGTTCAGGTCGAAGACCGGGGCATGAGCCTCGGCTTCTTCTTCGTTCTCATATGCGTCGTAGTCGGCAAGTGGGTTGCCAAGGAACGAGAGCAGGGCGTCCAGGTCCCCAGGGAGCACATACACCTCATGGAGTTCGAAGTCAAGCAATGAATTGTTGACAATCTCCCGTAGACGGTTACTCATCTCAGCTCGATAGCCCTGACGTACAAACTCCTCAAGAAGGTTCTCAAGGGCTCGTTCGGCTGCAGCTCGACGTGTACGAAGCTGATCATTGCTGAGCTTCGGGCGTCGTTGTTCCCAACTCTGCTCCAATATCGCCAGGCCAGGAAGGAGATCTCCCAAATCCGATGAGCGAGCTTGTGGCTCTCGTGGCTCGAGTTCTTCAGGGACACGGAAGTAGCGATAGTAACAGATGGCGTCGCCGAAGTCAGGGAGGGGTGTCATACCTTCGCCCATGGGAGTGGAATGTGCTGATTCGTAAATGACGCACGACTCATTTGTCAGGTCCGGGTCCTCCACTATTTCACCTAATTTCCACTCCTGCATAGCCTGCTGCCAAAGCTCATGGTACTCTTGAAGTGACCGTGACATTTATGTACTTCCTTCTTCTCATTGAATAGTTGGCCGAATAGCAAAACGATAACTCTTACCGCTTCTCAAAGCCGTAGTTCGTGAACTTGAGTGTGCGGCAGTTCTCGGTGACCGTACGCATGACGTGTTCGGGGGCTCCCTCTGGTAGCTCAGCATGGATCTCCATCGTAATCTCAACCCTGGTGCCAAGCAGACCACTCAGGTGCTGCGCGACCTCCTCGATCACAGCAGTAGCATCGCGTACCGCGCGAGTCGTATCGAGCGTGACAGAGCCGTAGAAGCGTTGTGGCTCTGGTCGTGCGGGCAATGCCGGAGCCTGTGTGGGTTGTTCGGATGTTACGGTACTGCCATCGGCCACGAACTGGCGCTGATCAGCGCTCGACGCACCTGTGTGACTATAGGTGAAGTTACTGGCGGGAGGCTGCGTCATGGGCTCCTTATCTGCCTCAACCTGCGCCACGGCAACCTCTGGCTTGACCAGCACTCCTTCGAGCGTGGGATTGATCTGTTGGCCGGTTTTGAGACCGAGATAGCGGTGGCGTGTGGCATCATAGCTATCAGCATAGGCGAAGGTTTCGCGTTCCCAGGTGAGCGCGGCCACCCCATCGCGTACGGCCGCCAGCAGCACGTCAGTGTCACGGAGGCGCGGTAGGTAGAGGTACTGCGCGAAGTCGTCGGCAAGTTGCTTGACGCTGACCGAGTCTCCGCGCCAGAGCGGCACTTTGTCCAGCTCGAGGCGCAGGTTGGTGCCGGCGTATTTCGTGATAAGCAAGCCGTCGTTCTCCAGCTTGCGTGAGGCTCGCACGGCCAGCGCTTCCTGGGCGGGTTGCAGGCGGATTTCGCGCCAAGAGACTTTCGCGCCAATTGTGGTGTCCTCTGGTGGCTCAGGCACGAGCAGCCAACAATATGTCTCAGGTATACGCGCTTTGATGGTTCCTTCGGCATGCTCACGGCGGTCCCCCGCTTGATTTCGTTGGAAGGCGTCGAGGTTGAGGATCTCCTGGTCTTTCTCAATGGACTTCCAGGCGAGGTACTGTCGTGCAGCTTGCTCCAGATCCTCAAGTCGGGTGCGGTCGGCGGCCAGGAAGACGAGCGTGTTGGCATTGTAGCGGGGACAGGTGCTCCGCTGCTCCAGGATGGTCGCCGCTTCAATTCGCGCGGGACTCGCTACGTCTTTCGCAGCGTGGACATATGCCGGGCGGAGGATCACGAGCCGGACATCCCGCTCATCCGGGACCTCGCCGCTCGATGCCGGGCAGACGTGAATGCGGGCGAAGCTGCCCCGCGTCCCCTGCTCAGCCCGCAGCCACTGTTCGATCAGCGCCTGGATTTCGTCACGGTCGTAACGAGCGGCGCGGTCCTGTGCGAGGCGGGTGACGCTGGGCTGCGTGGAGTACCAGTAGCGCCTGTCCTGCACGTAGAGGTGATAGGCCTGCTCGGTGAGGCGGTGCAAAGCGTCGCCGAAGATTGCAACGCTCTCCCCAGGCTGGGCGCAGCCGAGCTTGATGCGCTGCTCCTCGATACCCCGGTTGGCCGTATGCAGCGTGGGGGCTGAACCCATGTAGATGGTACGCGCCACGCGGCGCGTCGCGGAGTAGCGCCCCAGGTTGGGATGCTCGCGATCGAGGCGCAGCGGTAGCGAGTGGACGCCGTCCACATCCCGCTCGATGATTGGCGTCCAGGGATCTTCCAGGTAGCGTGTCAGTTCGTACTGCACCAGGGGATCGTCAATTGGCACACTGGCCGGCAGGATGAGTAGGCTTGCGTCCTGGCGCTCCCAGAGGGCATGGATGACGGCGGCCATGAGGCGCAGGACGCCGCGGGTGCGCTGAAAACGGTCAAGCTGGGACCAGTCGTTGTAGAGGCGGTCGAACAGCTCGGGGTGGATGGGATAGGCGGCCTTTAGGCGGTGCTCGTAGTTTCCTTCCCTGCTGTCGGATGGAAATTCCTGAGACTGGGTACGGTACAGGTCGGTGAAGGCCCGGGCGACAGCATCGCGGGCGGTGAAGTCCCGCTGCTGGGTGATAGGCTCGAAGAGCCGCCGACGCACGATCTCGAAGCCCTCCTCGGCGCTGGCGGGTCGCCACGTGGACTCCAGACGACCGAACGTGTTGCGCAGGCGTACGACGGCCTCGCGGCCACCCTCGCCACCAATCTCAATGTCGGAGGCAGGTATGCTGGCTATTAAGAGCGTCTTCGGGGCTGCCTTGGCAGCTTCAGTGAGCGCCTGGGCAAAGCTGAGGTTGGCGTCGAAGGAGCCGGCAGGGAGGCCGGAGACGCCATAGAGCTGGCGCATGTAGGCCACCCACTCATCGATCAGGATCAGGCATGGGGAAGCAGCGGCGAAGAGCTGGCGCAGTACATCTGAGCCGGGACTCACACCCTGCCGGTCGGCATCTGCCACCAGAGCATACCCATCTTCACCCAGGAGTTGCCAGGCGAGATCACCCCAAAGCGTGCGCACAACGGTGCCATCGGACTTGGTGTGAGCCTGTCCAGGGGAGAGCGCCGTTCCCACCAGGACGGCTCGCTGTGCTAACGGCGGCTTGGTAATGCCCGTTTTCTGAAGTATCGGCTCAATTCCGGGCAGATCGTTTACAGACGCACCTGAAACCAAATGGTAGAGCGCCAGCATGGAGTGCGTCTTGCCGCCGCCGAAGTTGGTCAGTAGTTCGACTACGGGATCGCCAGCATTACTGTCCAAGCGGAGCAAGGCGTTGGTGAGCAGGTGGCGCAGGCCCTCAGTGAGATAGGTGCGCTGGAAGAACTCGCGGGGATTGCGGTACTCGTCGGCGCCCTCGCCACGTGTAACCTGCCCAAGGTCAGCCGCGAACTCGGCCTGCTGGAAACGGCCGGAGGCAACATCGGGATGCGGGGTGACAACCTCGCGCCAGGGACGCAATCCCCCTGCAGGCTGGCCCTCGATGGGGGCAACGGCTGCCTTTCGTACCTCTTTCCGGGCCTGATCCTCGAACCGGATACGCAGTAGCTCCTGCCTGTGGTGCTCAACCTCCGTGGCCTGGCCAGCAGCCGAGACGGACGTGAGCAAACGCTGAACACTATCGAGGGCGCGATAGGCATCATCGGTATTGAAAGGCTCCTGATGTGCCCACTTATTGCGCACTTCTCGCAGCTCGCTCACGAGCGTGCGTTCAGCTTGGCCGAGGACGTTGCGGAACACGACGTTCCACTGATCCCACATGACCAGCAGCAGTGCCTGAGTGTCCCAGTGTTCGTCGCCTGCGCCTTTCCCAGGCATCTGGTACTCGCGCAGGTTGGCCGAGGCTTGCTCAAACCAGGTGTCACCGTAGAAGGCTTTGAGTTCGCGCTTCATGAAAGGAAAGAGTCCCTGGTTGAGAAGTTCGAGCGCTTTACCCACGCGTTCCGCATTGCTAATTGCCATGGATGTCACCCTCTATCTTTTCATCGTCAATTGCCACTTTTGTCGAAAATCTATGAGAATAGACGCGCCTGCTCCGCGGTCGTCCGCCTCAGCTGCTCAGCCGCGCCGCTGATGTCGGACCATTCGACGACGAGGCTGTTGTAGGCCAACGCCTCATCCGTCCACTTCTTGCGCTCGCACACCGTGTAGAGCCGGTAGGCCAGGTCACGGGCCACCTCGCCGTACGTCCCCACGTGATCGAGGATGGCCGCTGCACCAGCCTCACCCATCTCCTGCAGCGCCCGTATCAGCCGCTGCGTAACCTCCCAGATCGTGAGACGCTTCGTCGTGGCCGGATTCCAGTCGCTGGAGAACTCATTACGGCGCAGCAGCCGCACCTTTCCGCCCTGAGCCCGCAGGATGCCTGCCTCGACAAGGGCACCCACTGCACTGTTCTTAGCCTTAGAGAGCGTCTCAGCGACACCGTAAGGCCCTTCCTCCATGCCATACTGTTCGAACCACGCGACAGCCCAGCGTGTATCGGCGTCGTACTCGCCCTCCTGCTCGGCCAGCACCTCGTCAAGCGCCTGATTGATAAGCTGGAGCGCAGTGCGCACGCGCATCGGGGTGCCATCCGATTCAAGCACCTTGCTGTAGCGAGAGAAGACGGCCATACCAGGGCCGATGGCGGCCTGGGCGAGGTCAACCGGAGCGATGTTGCCGCGTTGGAGGTCTTTGAGTGCCTTGGGCAACTCGCGCTTGAGTGCTTGCAAGAAGTCGCGGCGGGTAGTGATCGGCGCATCTGTTGGTCGTGGGCGGCAGACGAGGATGATGGAGGAGGCAAGGACGTTGGTACCATGTGCAACCATTCGATGGTGTTGTTCGCTTCGCATTGGCCAGGTGCCCGACACTGAAAATCCTGCTTGCAAAAGACCCTCCAGCATAGTTTCCCACCCCGTAGAAGCACTCAAGGCTAGAATTGAGCTTGTTACCTCCAACTCAGCCTGTTTGAATGCATAATAGATACTCAATGGATAAGAAGCTGTACTTGCTTCACGCATTCGCGCGAAGGCTCTACCTAAGCCGAGCTCGAAGAAACGCTTTGCTCGCTCCACGCTACCATTGAACCGATATGGTGTTGCGACAAGCTCTTCCGCTTTAGGGGTTAATACGGTACTGAAGAGCTTAGGATAGGTAGTTCCCAGTGAGCGGCGCAACCAGATATAGAAACAGTCAGACAGGTCGGAGTAGCCGATATTGTCATAGTACGGTGGATCTGTAGAGATTACTGGGCCTTGTACACAACCAGTACTGGATGCAGCATCCTGCTGACTGGCAAAGCCCGGCAATGGGTCAAGAGGTAAGCCTTTGAATGCATCAAGTGTCGTTGAACTTAGGCTTTTCCAACCTCCACTGGAATTGCTTAGAGGGTTAGCTTCTGCGAAGTCCCAGGTCATAGGTATCGCTTGCCTGGTAAAGGTATGGCTAATCTGTTGGTTAGCAGGATACCAAGTAGCCGTACTTGCCCAATAATCGGCAGCACGCCCCACGGGAAATGCCAAGTACGTTGCGACGGCAGTCGCGTATTCGGCATCACCCTCCCCATCTGTCAGAACGAGTGCTCGTGCCTCATCCACCAGAGCAGAAAAGGTATTGAGGGCAGCGAGTTGCCTCGGTGTATAGATATCACCATATGTTGGAAGACCATATAAAGGCGGCGAGAACCAACGTGGGTTATCTGGCATCGGCGAATTGGGACACCAATCAGGATACACACGTTGAGCAGCAGCAACTTGATCCTCGCTAGCTGGGAGGTACAAGCGCCCGCCCTTACCTTCAGCAACGACAGCCATCAATTGACGACCCATGCGGCCAGCCATTGCCTCGTCTCGGATGTGTTGCTCAGGCGCAACACGATCGCAAGCTAGGCAGCGGAACTGCCCGCCGCGCCCGACCTTTGGAGGGTCCTTCGGGCCTTGGTTGCCAGAACGGATCACAAAGGTAACTGTTGGAGGCGTGCTCGTACGGTCTATGCTTGGCTCGGCCCAAACCTGTTTACCAGCTCTCTTCGAGAGCCAGTATGTGCTGACAAGTGGCATCTGAGCTCCGCAGGCGGGATTGGGGCACTTCACGGTGCGAGCCCATATCCACGCGATGACTGTCGCCTCGCCGCCACCCTGCTCATGCGGCAACAGTGCCTTCGGGTAGAGGTGGCCAATGCGCTTGGATGCTTCGTCGCGCATCCATTTGGCATAGTAGCGCACGTCCTCGGCGAGTCCCAGCGAACCCTTCCACTCGCGCTGCAGCAACGTCCTGCGTGAGTCAGGGTTTACTGGCGGGCGCCCCGCGAATTTCGGCGGAATCTCGATCAGCGCCTTGTTGATGAGAACTGCCACTGGGTTTAGGTCGCTGGCATGTGCCTCTAACCCCAGCCGCTGCGCCTCTAGCGGGATCGAGCCTCCGCCCGCGAAAGGGTCCAGAGTCGGCGGAGCATACTGTTTGAGCGCGGCGGCCACTTCAGCAGGCGTCATACTGTACGGCAGGAAGACGCTGTGGTTCCGGGCTGCGCTACGCGCGATCTCAACACGGGCGGTGTACAGCACGGCTTCGTTCGTGGTGTTCTCCCATTTCACCAACTCCTCGATGATGCGGAAGAGCCTCTGACGCTCGGACTCCTGCATCTCCTCACTTGGAAACTCGTCTGGCAGGCTAGAGGGATCGTCCACCATCTGCGCGAAAAGCACGGCGCGACAAGCCGGAAGTGGCCGACGGGCCCACCATAGATGAAGGTCCGACGGATGTGCTCGGCCGGGCGACTTGTCGCGAACCGACTCTTTGTTGATGGCATCTAGGGGCAGGGCGACCTCGATCAGCTTCTTGCGATACTCAGGCATTTTCTCCAGCCTTTCCTAGTGGTTTTGATGGTGGATGCGTCGTCAAAGGGGTATGGATATTCAGTGACGACATTACATACCACAACAGTTCATGGAGAGCACTTCCCCAGTTCGATGGGCCTCTACGCTCTATACTTGCAGAGAGCTTGCAGGAGCCCGCCTTATGCTACTACCTCCGCTCTCGCCAGCAGCTCACGGAGCGCATAAGTCACACTTGTGACACCGAAATCCGGCTCACGAGTGAAGGGACGGATGATGTAGCGCGGCGTGCTAGCCATATCACCATCCACCTCCACGATGGCCAGAATGAACTCCTCCGGCTTATTCAGTGCTGTCAGTATCTCATTCTTGGTGAGTGTCACTGAGTCCGCACCAGCAACGCGGCCTTTCACCTCGATGAAACGCAGCTTCCCAGTACCCAACACCTGCGACTCGATGTCATAGCCGCACTTCTCGGCGCTCACGTCTCGGGGTACGAAGCCCAGCGCATACTCGTATGCCATCACCGCTTCCATAGCCGTATGCTCGATACGCCGCGTCTCACGGACCAGGGCATGAAGTGTCTTATCCGACTCGCCACCTAGCTTCGCGAGCAGTCCCGCTGGGATCACCAGAACACCGCCGGTAACGACGGGTGGCAATGCCGAGATCTGGCGCTCTTGCTCCAGTTCCTCCATGCGTCGCTGCAGCCGTGCTTGCAGCTCGTCGGCGCGCTGGCGGGCCTTGGCTGAGTTTAGACTAAACGTCTTGCCGGCCTCCTCCTGTCGGCGGAGCTGTGCTGCCCGGTGGTCCCAGAAGTTGATCTCCTTGGTCAACCGATCCTTCACCGCTGCCATCGTCTTGCGGATCAGCTCCTCTTTGCGCCCTTTCACCTCAGCCAGGTGCTGCGGCACCAGCGCTGTGATGGCGAAGTTGAGCGCCTGCTGCTCGATCTGCTCGCGTAGCGCCAGCCTGGTCAGCACCGGTTCAACGAGCATGTGCTCGTCCTCGCGGAGCGGGCGGTAGTCCAAATACGGGGCGTACCCCGCCATGTGTGCCGTGCCGGCGGCATTCAGCTCGACAAATTGCATCTGACGTGAGACGACGCGGCGATTGCCAGCGCGGTCGGTGCGGGCATCCTGGATGGCATGCTCCAGATACACCAGCGCTCGCGGTTCTTCGCCTGGATCGTTTGGGTCCACCAGCACTGCGCCCCGCTTGAGGAGATCCCGGTAGCGCTCCAGCACGAGGTCAATAGTGGCGTCGAGCAGTGGATGGCCGGGGCAGACGAAGGCGGCAAGGGGCTTGCCGGGCACAGAGATCAGCGCTTTCTTGAAGGTGATGCGTTCGTAGCGCGGCAGCACCACCTCCCCCGCGCCGATCTGGCGGTCACGACTACGAATGACCGCCGGCACGTGGGTGATCTCGTAGCGTCCGGCTTCGCGCTCGCGCACACTGCCGCCTAGAAGCTTGAATGCTGCCAGGAAGAAGTCTGCGATGAAATGCGGTTGGAGCCGCCGCGCCTCTGCTCGCTCCATGTCTTCGCGGATCGCGCGGACCTGGCTGGCATCCAACGTATCGCGGGCCAGCGCCCGCTCCTCGAGGAGCTCACGCAGCCGCTCGCGGTCCAGCGCGTTGTCCACTGCCTGATTGAGTCGGGCGCGTACCTCCGGCTGGTCGCCATAGCGGATGGCTTGCAGCACCAGTTCGCGCAGCGGCTGGTTCTCGAAGCGCACCCTACCGAGTACATCGAAGACCTGCCCACCAAGCGCCTTGCGTTCTTCTTCCAGCTTCTCAAAGAGCCGCTGGAAGACCTCGCCCTCGCGCGTCTCACTAGCGATCAGATTCCACAAGTGGCAGACCTCCGTCTGCCCAATACGGTGAATGCGCCCGAAACGCTGCTCCAGCCGGTTGGGGTTCCAGGGCAGGTCGTAGTTGACCATCAGGTGCGCACGCTGCAGGTTGATGCCCTCACCCGCTGCATCCGTCGCCACCAGCACCAGCGCCTCCGGATCGTTCAGGAACTGCTCCTGCGCATTGCGCCGCTCCTCGCGGCCCATGCCACCGTGGATGTTGACCACGGCCTCGGGACGTCCCAGCAGCGTGCGGATGCGCTCGGTCAAGTAGTTCAGTGTGTCGCGATGCTCAGTAAAGATCACCAGCTTGCGGCGCGCGCCTGAGGACTCGAACATCTCAGCGTTGTCCTGTAGCAGCGCAGCCAGCTCTTCCCACTTGCGGTCCGTGCCGCTCAAGCGCACCCGCTGGGCCAGCGCTTCGAGCCGGGTCAGGATGGCGATCTCGGCCTCCAGCTCGCGGATGGTGCGGGCTGCGGAGGCCTGGTCCACCACCTGCTCTTCGAGTCCCTCCACCTCCGCCTCAGGCGCGTCGTCCAGGTCGTCCAGATCATCCTCCGTCAGCGCAGGCAGGTCATGAGCAAGCTCCAGGTGTGTCTCCGCTCCACGCTTTAAGAGTTGCTCCTCCCGCAGCCGCTTCTCCAGTCGCTCGCGCCGTCGTCGCAACGAGTGATAGATGGCCTCGGGCGACGAGGCAAGCCGTCGCTGCAGCGTCGTTAGGGCGAAGCCTACAGTCCCCTTGCGTCCTTCGTTGTTCAACGCGTCGGCGCGATTGAACTCCTCGCGTACATAGTCGGTGACCCGCTTATAGAGGTCAGCTTCCAATGGCGAGAGCGTATAATTCACGGGATAGGCGAGACGCTCGGGGAAAAGTGGCTTGCCGTCAAACTTGAGCAGCTTCTCCTTGACGAGCCGGCGCATCAGGTCGGAGACATCGGTGGTATGCACGCCGTCGCGGAAACGCCCCTCGAAGCGATCGCCGTCCAGCAGTGCCAGGAAGAGCTGGAAATCCGCCTCTTTACCGTTGTGTGGCGTGGCGGTCAGCAGCAAGAAGTGCCGCGTGAGGCGTGAGAGCAACTGACCAAGCCGATAGCGCTTGGTGTACTTGACCTCGCCGCCGAAGAAGCTGGCGGACATCTTGTGCGCTTCGTCTACCACGATGAGGTCCCAGTCGGTCTGCTCCAGCTTCGCCTGGGTGTCCTCATCACGACTGAGCTTGTCGAGTCGGCAGATGGCCAGATTGGTCTCGGCGAAGGCGTTGCCGCTGCGGGCAGCCTCGAGCTGGTCATTCGTGATAATCTCGAAAGGCAGGTGGAAGCGTCGGTTCAGCTCGTCCTGCCATTGCTCAACAAGGCTTCCTGGGCAGACGATCAGGCAGCGGTGCAGGTCGCCTCGGATCAGCAGTTCCTTAATGAAGAGCCCGGTCATGATGGTCTTGCCGGCACCGGGGTCGTCAGCCAGTAAGAAGCGCAGTGGCTGGCGTGTCAGCATCTCGCCATAGACTGCGGTGATTTGGTGTGGCAGCGGCTCAATGAGCGAGGTATGCACGGCTAGCAAAGGATCGAAGAGATAGGCCAGGTGGATGCGGTAAGCCTCAGAGACCAACCGGAGCAATGCACCGTCGCCATCGAAACTCCAGGGGAGGCCGATAGTGGCGATCTCAATGCTGGGCTCGCTATCGCGATAAAGGATCTCGTTGCCAAGGTGGCCAGCGGCGTCTCGGTAGGTGAGGGTGATGGCCACATCACCGTGCCACTGCACATCCACCACCGTAATGAGGGCGTCCGGGAGGATGCCTTTCACCGTTGCTCCCCTGGTCAGCTGCTCCAGTCGTGCCATAGCCCACGTATGCCCCTTCTTAATCGGTCGGATCTGATAACTGGTATTATACACCATAAGAGCAAGACACCGGAAATGTGTGGAGGTACTGGCGAAAGCATCGTGTGAGCGTGAAGCTGTTAACTCATATCATCTGCTCAAACAACGAGGGTGCGTGGAAAGGGAGGGGCCTGCAGATGGTGCGCTTTTCATTCTACGTGCGTCTTCCTCAGCTTTTGGCTGCAATTCTGTATATATATTAACGTTGCTTGAGCTGCTTCAATCCGCTCAAGGAGGGCAAGGCAATCTGATTGGTAAACGGCATTTGGAGAAATATTCATACCCCATCCTTACATAGTTAGAGTCACTCCCAAATATTTGTAAAAGAGGCTGTGTGTAAAGTGATTTGCAACCGCTTGACAACATGCAGAGCAAAAACTGCGCATATCCTGCTAGGCCCCTCTCTGAGGGGATCGAGACGATCTTTACAGCCTGCCTCCTTACACACATCCGCTCGTACGTTATCTATAACGATCTCATCATATATGATATAGCATGTATGGCCAACAAAGATACTGAAAGAGCACAAGCAGAAAGCTCATCCATGTAGATGATGGCTTTAGTGAATTTGGTGCAAGCTCACGACAAATAGTAGCAAATATCGGCCATCCATATGCAAGGAGCACAACCAGGGTCTTGGGTTCCTCTCACTCGTTGTGGAACAAAACTGAGATGAGCAATGCCAAATCTGATATTGTTCAGAAAGAACCTTTTTGATAAACTAAGGGCATGACGCAAGAAGAAGAAATCGCGCAACTGAAAAAGCAGCTAAGCGAGCTCGTGGAGCGATTCAGCGAGGTGGCGGAGCACCTGAGCCTTGCTCAGGCGCGGGAGAGCCAGCTGCTGGCACAAGTAAGCGTCATGCAGGCCGAGAATCAAGCGCTGCATGAGCAGTTGGCAGTGGCACAGAAGCGCATCGAGGAGTTGGAGAAACAAAAGACGCCGCCCCCGGCGTTTGTGAAAGCCAATGTGGTCAAGCCGAAAGCCGAGCAGAACAAGCGCAAGAAGCGCGATGCGAAACATAATCACGCCCGACGTCGGGAAGCGCCGACGCGGATCGTGGAGCATCCGATCAAGCAGTGTCCGGTGTGCGCGAGTGCGCTAGGAGGGATCAGTGTGGCCCGTCGGTGACAAGTGATCGAACTGCCACCACCACCGCCAGTCGAGGTGGCGGAGCATATGGTATACCACGGCTGGTGTAGGAAGTCGGGGACGTGGCGGGAAGCCCCCCTGGAGGTGAGCCGGGAGGTGGTGGGACAGAGACGCTTCGGCGTGAAGCTAGCCAGCTTGATTGCCTATTTGCGGACGGTGATGCGTTTGCCCGTGCGACAAATCCAAGCGTATCTGGCCAGCTTGCATGGCCTCTCGATCAGTAGTGGGGAGATTATCGGCTTGGCGCAGCGCGTCACAGCGCAGCTGGGGCCGCAGTTGGCCGAGGTGAAGCAACGGATTCGCGCCAGCCCGGCGGTGCAGATGGATGAAACGGGATGGCGAGAAGATGGGAGCAATGGCTATGTTTGGTGTGCCTGTACGCCGCAGCTGCGCTATTACGAATATCAGCACTCGCGCGGCAGCGAGGTGGTCAAAGCGGTGCTGGGCGAACGCTTCGAGGGGGTCTTGGGCTCTGACTTCTTGGCTTCCTGCAATGTGTATACAGGACTGCATCAGCGCTGTTGGGTGCATCTGTTACGCGACCGCCACGAGCTCAAAGAGCAGTATCCCGAGGATGCTGACGTGCAGCAGTGGGCCAAGGACGTCAAAGCGGTCTATGATCGGGCCGTCGCCTACGCAGGCCCTGATCCGAGCTTGCCTCCGGCCAAACAGGAGGCCGCACGACGCAAGCAACAGCGCGCCTTCGAGCAGGAGTTGTGGTTGCTGTGTGCGCCGTATGCGCACACGTCCTCACCCTTGCATACGCTGTGTGAGCGCGTCGAACGCTTCTTACCGGAATTGTTCGTCTTTGTGGCCAGGCCTGAGGTCCCGGCGCACAATAACCTGGCGGAGCGCAGTGTACGCCCGCTGGTCATTGCGCGCAAAATCAGTGGTGGCACACGCAGTCCCAACGGCTCCCAGACCCGCATGGCGCTCTTCAGCCTCTTTGGCTCTTGGGCTGCTCAGGGACTCAATCCGTTCTTCCACTGTTTGGCTGCGCTTTCCCAGCCAAATCCCTTAGGCTAACTGTGAACAATATCCCAAATCTGTGATCGTTCGATAGTTGGTACCCAGAGGTCAGGCAGGAAGAAGCTGTGAGGATCCCTGGTAGCGCTTACTTACTGCAAGAGCCCTGCCAGGATGGCTCCGTCCTCCGCATTGAGGAAGTTG
>Ga0207646_10002261_pt1 | contig 22905 bp, 19 predicted proteins | sample KBSK5502metaG_FD_184343 | JGI IMG/M metagenome (GOLD analysis project Ga0207646, IMG submission 184343) | Corn, switchgrass and miscanthus rhizosphere microbial communities from Kellogg Biological Station, Michigan, USA - KBS K5-50-2 metaG... | ecosystem: Host-associated > Plants > Roots >... | reverse complement strand
AGGGGGCACGCGATGGCCGCGACACATCTGAAGAACTACATCGACGGCCGCTGGGTGGATTCGTCGTCTGGCGACGCCTTCGAGGACACCGACCCCGCGAACGGCGACATCATCGCGACCGCCACGAAATCGACGACCGCTGACGTCGACAAGGCCATCGAGGCCGCCCGGCGCGCATACGACAGCTGGCGACTCGTCCCCGCTCCGAAGCGGGGCGAGATCCTCTACCGGGCCGGCGAGATCATGCTCGCTCGCAAGGACGACCTCGCGCGCGAGATGACGCTTGAGATGGGCAAGGTGCTCGCGGAATCCAAGGGCGATGTCCAAGAGGGCATCGACATGACCTATTACATCGCCGGCGAAGGCCGCCGCCAGTTCGGCGACGTCGTTCCGGCCGAGCTGCCGAACAAGTGGGCGATGAGCATGCGCCATCCGCACGGCGTCATCGCCGCGGTCACGCCCTGGAACTTCCCGTTCGCCATCCCGACCTGGAAGATCATGCCCGCGCTCATCCTCGGCAACACCGTCGTGTTCAAGCCGGCGTCGTACACGCCGATGCTGGCGGTGCGCCTGGTCGAGATCCTCGAGGAAGCCGGCCTTCCAAAGGGTGTGCTCAACCTCGTGCTCGGACCTGGTGGGGCGCTCGGCGACCACCTGGTGCAGCATCCGAGCGTCGATCTCATCTCGTTCACGGGATCGAGCGACACGGGCGCGCACATCAGCGAGATCGCGGGCCGCCTGCTGAAACGTGTTTCGGCCGAGCTCGGTGGCAAGAACGCGATCGTGGTCCTCGATGACGCCGACGTCGACCTCGCGCTCGACGGCATCGTGTGGTCCGCGTTCGGCACGTCGGGTCAGAGGTGCACGGCCGCCTCGCGGGTCATCGCGCACCGCGGCGTCGCGAACGATCTTATCGACAAGCTCGTGGGTCGAGCCAAGAAGATGCGTATGGGCCACGGCCTCGAGGCGAGCACGGATCTCGGCCCGGTCGTGTCGAAGGCGGCGCAGGACAAGGTCGCGAGCTACATGCCGATCGCCGAGAAGGAGGGCGCGACGATCGCCGCGGGTGGTCGCGTCCCGACCGAAGGCGCGCTGGCAAAGGGCTTCTTCCACGAGCCGACGGTCCTCGTCGACGTGAAGCCGAACATGCGTGTCGCGCAGGAGGAGATCTTCGGGCCCGTGACGTCGGTCATCGAGGTGAAGACCGTCGACGAAGCCATCAAGGTGCTCAACAACACGAAATACGGTCTCTCTTCATCGGTCTACACGCGCAACATCAACAACGCCTTCCGCTTCATGCGCGACGCCGAGACGGGGATCGTGTACGTGAACGCGGGCACGATCGGAGCCGAGATCCAGCTGCCGTTCGGCGGCATGAAGGCCACCGGCAACGGGCACCGCGAGGCCGGCCGCGCTGCGCTCGACGTCTACTCGGAGTGGAAGTCGATCTACGTCGACTATTCGGGCAAGCTCCAGCGGGCGCAGATGGACGCGGACGGAGGCAAGGCGCCCTAGGGGGACGTCGGCTCGGCGACGGGCAGCGTGATCCGCATCTCCGTTCCCTGACCCAGAGCGCTCGTCGCCTCGATCTGACCGCCGTGCGCAACGACCAGGCTCTTCGCGATCGCGAGTCCGAGACCGGCGCCGTGCGACTCCTCAGACTTGTAGAAGCGATCGAACACATGCGGGAGCAGATCGGCCGCGATGCCCGGACCGCTGTCGCGCACGACCAGACGCACGTCTCCGTTCGCGGCCGTCGCGCCGACACGGACCGTCCCGCCGCGGGGCGTGTAGCGGATGGCGTTCGACAACAGGTTTGAGAGGACCTCACGCATCCGCACGGGATCGAGATCGACATGCGGCAGCGCGCCGTCGACGGCGATGACGAGCGCGATGCCCGCGGCGTCGGCCTGAGCATTGAACGATGCGACCGAGTCAGACAGGAGCTTCGCGACATCGGTCGGCTCGCGGTGCAGCGTCAGCGCGCCGGCCTCGGCGAGCGACAGCGTCCGCAGGTCATCGACCAGGCGTGACAGCACCCGCGTCTCGTCGAGGATCGGCTCGAGGTGCTCGGCGTCCGCGGCGTACAGGCCGTCGAGCAGCGCCTCGAGGTTGCCCTGCATGATCGTGAGCGGCGTGCGCAGCTCATGTGTGACATCCGCGAGCAGCCGCCGGCGCTGCTCCTCGCTCGACTCGAGGCGCGCGCTCATCGCGTTGAACGCGCTCGCGAGGGACCGCAGCTCGCGCGGACCGCGCGGCCGCACCCGGACGGCGTAGTCACCGGCCTCGACGCTTTCGGCCGCATCAATGAGGTCGCCGAGCGGTACTGCGAGCCGGCGAAGCCCGCGCGCGACGGATGCCGCGACGACGAACACGGCGAGGATCGCGAGCGGCACGAGCGCCCCAGCGGCGCCGCCCGCGGTGGCGGAGTTGAACAGGCTCGTGAGCAGGGTGACGAACGCCGCCACGACGAACGCGAAGAACAGGAAGGCGATCATCGCGAACGCGACGGCGCGCCGCATGAACCGCCCGCGCATGCGCCACTGGGTAGGCGGTCCGCTGGGCGGCCACGTCTCGCCCTCCGGCCACCACCGCGGACGGGCGCCTGCGCTCCAACCGCCGCGCCGCCACTGCGGTCGGCCTTCCTCCGGCGGCACGGCTAGCTCTCTTCGTCGGCGAAGCGGTAGCCGACGCCGTAGACCGTGAGCACGTAGCGCGGAACGCGTGTGTCCGGCTCGAGCTTGCGGCGGATGTTCTTGACGTGGGCATCAATGGCGCGCTCGTACGATTCGAACGCGACGCCATGCACCGCATCGAGCAGCTGCGAGCGCGTGAAGATGCGGCCTGGGGCGCGCGCGAGCGCGGCGAGGAGTTGGAACTCCGTCGGCGTGAGCTCCACCGGACGATCGCCGACACGAACGCGCATACGTGGGATGTCGAGCGTGACCTCACCCGCGCGGACGACGTCGCCGGCATCGGGTGGCCGCTCGGTGCGGCGTAGCACGGCGCGGATCCGCGCGACGAGCTCCTTCGGGCTGAATGGCTTTGTGACGTAGTCGTCCGCGCCGATCTCGAGGCCCACGATCTTGTCCGCCTCGTCGCCGCGCCCGGTGAGCATGACGATCGGCACGGTGGAGTCGCGGCGCAACGCGCGCGCGACATCGAGGCCGTCAAGCTCCGGCAGTCCGAGATCGAGTACGACGAGATCCGGTCGGGATGCGCGAGCGGTCGCGAGCGCCGCCTTGCCGTCAGAGGCGCTCACGACCGCGAATCCGGCGTGCTCGAGGTAGTCCCGCGCGAGCTGGACGATCTTTGGCTCGTCGTCGACGACGAGGATCGTCTTCATGCTCGCGATGCTAGGTGCTGGTTGACGAGGGCTGGTCGCCGCTCGGCTTCTTCCCGTGCAGCTCGTCGTGCAGCTCCTCGATGCGCTGCCGCCCATTGCCCCAACCGCGACCGCCGTACCCGCCGCGTCCGCCCCACATGGCGGCGCGGAGAGCGCCGAAGATCAGGAAGAGGAAGAAGAGCGGGAAGAGCAGTCCGAGGAAACCGAATCCGAATCCCCAGTGCGGGTAACCGTAGTACGCGACCGGCGCCGCGCCGGCGGGGATGGTGGTGGCGAGCCCCTGTGACAGACCGAGCTGGTACGCGAAGGCGCCGACCACCAACGCGATGGCGGCGACGACGATGATCCTGAGACCGTTCATTGAGTGACCCCTTTCGTCTGCGTGTCTCGACGAGAAGAGTCGTTCCGGGATGTGAAGCGGTTATGAAGACACGGCGGAGGCATCCGGCGGTGCGGCAAACTCGCGCTACATGAGCGAAGAGGTCGCGCTCGGCGGCAATCTCTCGGATGCCGTGCGCGTCGGCGACACGGTACGTCGACGGGCCGGGCCCTGGACCCCCGCGGTGCACGCGCTGCTGCGGCATCTCGAGGACGTCGGGTTCGCGGGGTCGCCGCGCGTCATCGGCATCGACGCGCACGGCCGCGAGGTGCTTCAGTACATCGATGGCGAGGGGCCAACGGGTTGGCCGGACCCAATGCCCCAGTACGTCTGGCGCGACTCGAACCTCATCGCCGCGGCGAGGCTGCTGCGCCGGTACCACGACGCGCAGGCCGGCTTCACGCCACCTGCGCCGGCGACCTGGCGATGGCCGAGCAACGCCGCAGAGGTCATCTGCCATAACGACGTCGCGCCGTTCAACGCCGTCTTCCGCGACGGCGAGCTCTTTGCGATGCTCGATTTCGACAACGCCGGACCGGGACGCCGCCTCTGGGACGTTGCGATGGGGATCTGGCGCTGGGTGCCTGTCTACAACGACTCTGATCCGACGGTCCGCGATCGCGCGGCGCGCGTCCGCCTGTTCTGCGACGCCTATGGTCTCGGTACCGAGCGCAAGGAGGTCATCGACGCTCTCTTGGATCGCCAAAAGGCTGGGCGAGAGTTCGCCCGCGACCAGGTGGCACGCGGCGATCCGGGCTTCGCGAAGATCTGGAGCTGGTTTCCCAGCGACTCGTACCTGCTCGATGCCATCGCCTACATCGAGGCGCACCGCGACGAGCTGTCGCGCGATCTCTAGCGCAACGTCGCGTCGAGCCAGCGCGCGACCTGATCGACGGCCAACGACTCCTTCGCCCCGAAGTCGTGACCGGCGCCTTCGATGACCGCGAGGTCGATGAGCGGATTTACTAGTGCGATGCGCTGTAGCACCCCGAGCGGTCCGAGCTCGTCACGCTCGCCCTGGACGACGAGCGTGGGGCACCGCATGCTCTGCAGCGCCTCCTCGTCGGCCGGCCGCGGACGATCGGGTGGCGAGATCGGATGGCCGAGGATCGCCAGCGCGTCTGGCGGTTCGACGGCCGCGAGGAATGCGCACATGCGTCCGCCGAAGCTGCGACCTACGAGCGCGATCCTGTCGTGCTGGGTGCGCAGCGCGTCACGCGCGGCGCGCAGATCTTCGAGCTCCGACACGTACCCACGGCTCGGACGCTTGCCACTCGTGCGGAACGTGATGGCGCGGCTGTCGATATCGAATCGCCCGAGCGCGCGTGCGAGCGCGCGCAGGATCCCCTGTTCCGCGGTGCCGCCGTACCCCGGGGCGAGGACCGCTGCGCGCGTCACCGCGACTTCGCGCGCGTCCTGGGCAGCTTCTGGGCGAGATCGTGCGCCGGCGCGAGGAGATCTCCGACCGACGCAAGGCGCGCCGGCATGTTGGCCATCGTGAAGGCGTCGGGTCGGCCGAGCGCGCCGATCTCGTCCCAGCGCAGCGGCGCCGACACCGGCGCGCGGCGGATGGGTCGCACGCTGTAGGGCCCAGCGGTCGTCTTGCCCCCGACGTTCTGCAGAAAGTCGATGTAGATCCCGCGGCGACGATCCTTTACGACCTCGACGGTGATGAGCTTGGGCGCGCGCTCGCGCGCAGCCTTTCCGAGCTCGAGCACGAAGTTGCGCGACTCTTCGAAGGTGTATTTCCGCGCGATCGGCACCCAGATGTGGATGCCGCGCGAGCCCGTCGTCTTCGGGAACCCCTGAAGGTCCAGCCCATCGAGCAGCCCGTGCACGATGTGGGCGGCCTCCTTCACGTCGTCCCATGTGGCACCCGTCTGCGGATCGAGATCGATGATCGCGATATCCGGATGGTCCGGATCGTCGACCCGCGAGAGCCACGGGTGGATCTCGATGGCCGTGTAGTTCGCGAGCCACACGAGCGTGGCGAGATCGTTGCCGAGGACGTAATCGATGCCGCCCTCGCGACCGGTGCTGTGGTCGACCCAGGTCTGGATCCACCTCGGCGTGAACTCCGGTTTGTCCTTCTGGTAGAAGAACGGCCCGGCGATCCCGTCAGGCATGACCTTCATCGTGAGTGGACGGTCTCTGATCGCGGGGAGGAGGAACGGCGAGACTTCGGTGTAGTAGCGGATGAGGTCGGCCTTGGTGTAGCCGTCCTCCGGGAACAGGACCTTCTCGAGGTTGGTGAGGCGCAGGTCGTGACCGTCGATGTGGAGGATCGAAGGCACGCGCGTCTTCGGTGCGCTCGCCGCCGCACCGTCTCCGCCGCTTTGGGACGCGCGTGCGGCCTCGCGCAGCGCGTTCTTCGTCGACTCCCGACGCTCCTCGCCGGTGCACTCTTCGGGGCTGACGTCCGCGCGCAGGCCGCGGTAGCTCGGATGGCGCAGCGTCCCCTCGCGCGTCATCTCCGCGTACTGCACCTCACACACGAGCTCCGGCAGGCACCAGTGCGCCGGCGCGTTGACCCGCGGCTCTGTCGCGAACGGCATCGTCGGGGATTCGCGCTCTTTGAGCGTCGCGAGTAGCTCCCTCAACGTGCGCTCGTCGAACCCCGAGCCGACGTGGCCGGCCGGGATGAGCTTGCCGTCGCGATAGATGCCGAGCAGCAGAGCGCCGAGCGCCTTCGACCGGCCACCCTCGCCCTCGGTCCAGCCGCCGACGACGCACTCCATCGTGCGGAACGCTTTGATCTTCACCCACGCGGCAGACCGCCCCCGCACGTACGGCGCGTCGAGACGCTTTGCGATGATCCCCTCGATCCCCTGCTCCTTCGCGGCCTCGAAGAGCGCGACGCCGGTGCCGATGAACTGCTCCGAGCGTCGTATCGCGCCCATCGGCGTGAGCACCTCGTCGAGCGATCGCTGCCGCTCGCGGAGCGGCTTCCTCCCGAGATCCTCGCCGTCGAGCCACAGCAGGTCGAACACCTCGTAGATCACCGGTGTCGTGCGACGGAGCTTGCGCACCGCTGATTCGTCGCGCACGTGCATGCGCGGCTGCAACCGCTGGAACGAGGGCGCGCCGCGCTCATCGAGCGCCACGACCTCGCCGTCAAAGATCGCCTGATAGCCACCGGTGTTCGCCTCGGCGATCTGATGCGCCTCGGGGTATTGCGACGTGCAGTCGAGCAGGTTGCGCGTCTGCAGCCGCACCACCCCGCCGTCGACGAACGCGAGCGTGCGGACGCCGTCCCACTTGGGTTCGAACGCGAAGTCCGGCGAGTCGAACGCATCGTCGGCGGTGATCGCGAGCATCGGCTCGATCTTCGCGTCGAGCGGATGGTCCTTCGCGACCGGTCCGTGTTTGATCATCAGCCAGTCGCGCCCCTCGTTCTGCTTCGTCTTCACCAGGACCCATTCGCCCTCGAGGCGTTTTCCATGGAACGCGACCTTGTATTCGTTCTCGCTGTCTTTCAGCAGGTCATACGTGCCCTGATCCCAGATCGTCATCGTGCCCGCGCCGTAGCCATCGGGAATGACGCCGGAGAAGTCGAGATATTCGATGGGGTGATCCTCGGTGTGGACGGCGAGTCGGCGCTTTCCGCCCTCGAGTGGCGGCCCCTGCGGCACCGCCCATGACGCAAGGATGCCGCGCATCTCGAGCCTTACGTCCCAGTGCAGCCGCGTCGCGTGATGCCGGTGCACGACATAGCGACGGGTAGGCTCCGCCTTCGGGCGCTGGCCCTTCGGCTCAGGCGTCCGCTTGAAGTCGCGTTTGCGCTGGTATTCCTCGAGGCTCACGCTTACGGCTCCAGCCAATTCTCGTGGAGGTGCGACCGTGCCGTCGGCGTTCGGCTCGCTTGTCGATTCGTTCCTGAAAGAGGAGTACGAGGATTCCCCGACCCTCGCCTCAAGCCTCGGCCTCACCGAATACGACGAGCGCCTCGACGACACGAGCGCCGCCGCCTACGAGCGGCGCCGTGCGTCCGACCTCGAGTGGCTGCGGAAGTTCGGCGCGGTGGCGGATGACGGGCTTGGCGCCGCCGAGCGCATCGACCGGGACCTCCTCGTGTCGGTCCTGCGCGGTCGCGAGCTCTACCAGCCGCTCGAAATGTGGAAGCGCCAACCGAACTACTACCTCAACCCCGGGCTCAACGGCGTGTTCTCGCTGTTCCTCCACCGGCTGCGCCCCGAGCGCGAGCTCGCCGCCGCCGCGGCGAAGCGGCTCGAAGGCGTGCCGACCAACATCCGCGACGGCGTCGCGAATCTCGACTTCGCGCGGACGCCGCGCGTCTACGCCGAGCGCGCGATCGGCCAGGCGAAGGCCGCCGCGCGCTACGCGCGCGAGCTCGTGCCCGCGGAGGTCAAGGACGCTTCTTCGAAACAACGTCTCACCGAGGCGGGAGGGAAGGCCGCGCGCGCGTTCGACGAATTCGCGGCCTACCTCGAATCGAACAAAGAGCGCGCGACGGGCGACTGGGCCATCGGCGAGGAGCTCTACAGCGCGCTGCTGCGCGAGAAGGAGCTCCTGCCGTTCGGCGCCGCCGAGCTTCGCGAAAAGGGTCGCGAGCAGCACGCGCTCCTGTCGACCGAAGCGAACCGCATCGCGACAGAGATCGACGGCTCGGGCGACTGGGCGAAGACCTGCGACCGGCTGAACAAGATCCACGCGCCGACGCCCGACGCGATGCGCGACGAGTACGCCGAATGGACCGAACGCGCGCGGTCGTTCCTGCGCGATACACAGCTCGTGACCCTGCCGCCGGGCGAGCAGTGCACGGTCGAACCCTCGCCGCCGTTCCAGCGCCCGGTGCTCGCGGTCGCGTCGTACCAGCGCCCGCCCGCGTTCCGCGACACGCTCCACGGACATTTCTTCGTGCCCTATCCGCCAGATGGCACGCCACCCGAGGAAGTCCAGAAGCGCCTCGAGGGCAACTGCAGCGCGGGCATCCCCACGACGGCCGTCCACGAGGCCTATCCCGGCCACCACTGGCACCTCGTGATGGCGAAGGCCAACCCGTCGCACGCGCGGCGGATCTTCGGTACGCCGTACTTCAGCGAGGGCTGGGCGCTCTATGCCGAGCGCGTCATGCGCGAGCAGGGCTTCTTCACCGATCCGAAGCATCTGCTCTACCAGTACGAGGCCACGATCTTCCGCGCGGCGCGCATCGTCGTCGACACGAGCCTGCATATGGGCGAGATGACGTTCGACGAGGCGGTGCGGTTCATGGTGGGGAAGGGCAATCTCACGGAGCCGAACGCGCGGGCGGAGGTCGGCCGGTACTGCAGCTGGCCGACGCAAGCGTCGAGCTACCTCACCGGCATGCTCGAGATCATCGACATCCGAACGCGCTGGCTCGCGCGACGCGGCACGTCGGACCGCCCTGCGCTCCGCGCCTTCCACGACGCGATCACGTCCGCCGGGATGTTGCCGACGACGCTGGCGGAGAAGGCGATCGCGTGACGTGCGAGCGCGCGCTCGCACGCTGATCGGGCGGGCGCTCAGGCGTCCGAGCGCTCTGTGATCAAGTGCTGCTAATACATGCGCTCGTATGCCACCCAGCATCTTCGACGCGCCGCTCTACGTGTTCGTCGTCGTCCTCGGCGTCGCGCTCATCGTGCTCGCGCGGTGGGCAGCGCGCCGAAAAGGCACGCGGTGGGAGTCATTCGTCGCGCTTCGTGTGGGCGACGTGCTGTTCACCGAGCTCCTCGGCGCGTTCCTGATCGGCTTCGGGATCGGTGCCCTGGTCGCACCGCAGCTCGACGCCCCCGGACAGCCCGGTCCGCCCGGGCGCCCCGTCCCACCATCGCGTTTCGGCGGTGCGCTGGCCGGCAGCCGATTGCCATTCCTGCTTGGGATCGTCTTCGCGGCCATCACCGCCGCACTGCGGATCGATTGGACCGACCACCTGCTGCGTGGCCCGTCGAAAGGGAACTCGCTCACGACATACATCGGGTGGGACGCGAAAGTGGTCGCGCCGATCCGGGCCGGCGAATTCGGTGAGATCGCGATGCCCGACGGATCCGGGAATGTGATGTCGGTCGTCGCGACCGCGGACACGGACATCGCGCTCGGCACGCGCGTTCGCGTTACTGGAACGAAAGATCTGAACCTCGTCGTCGCACCCATCACCTCAAGCTGAGAGGTCGTGGCAACGGCAGCCTACCTGCGACGTGAGACAGCGGGCGCGTCGCGAACGAGAGTCGAGACCGCGGTATCAGCGTCCAGGAACGTAGGCCGAAGGAGCGGGCCCGTTTTCGAGAGAGCGACGCGCCCGCTGTCGCACTCCAAGGCAGCCCTTGACACGGTCCGTTACGCTTCGCGCGGCAGGCCGCGCGCAAAAGAGAACAAGCGGCTGGGGGTGGCGAATGCCTCGTTCGATCTGGCGTGGCGTCATGAGCTTCGGGATGGTCGCCATCCCCGTGCGGCTCTATCTCGCGACGGAGAGCAGCAGCAAGGTCTCGTTCAACCTCCTCTGTCCCGAGCACAAGTCGCGCATCAAGAACAAGCGCTGGTGCCCCGAGGGCGATCACGAGGTCGCCTGGGGCGACGTGGTCCGCGGTTACGAGTACGAGAAGGGAAGCTACGTCGAGCTGACCGACGAGGATCTCGAGAAGCTGCCACTGCACAGCAGCAAAGCGATCGACATCGCGGGCTTCATCGAGAACAAGGAGCTTCCAGGCGAGCTCTATTTCCAGTCGGCGTACTACCTCGAGCCCGAGAAATCCGCCGCCAAGCCCTACGCGCTCCTCAAGAAGACGCTCGAGAAGACGGAGCGCGTCGCCATCGCGAAGTTCGCCCTCCGGGATCGCGAGCGACTGGTGTCGGTGCGCTCGCACGACGGCGTCCTGGTTATGAATATGCTCCACTGGCCGGACGAGATCCGCTCGACCGAGGAGCTCGAACTTCCCGAGGACGTGAAGGTGAGTCCGCCCGAGATAAAGATGGCCGAGAACCTCGTCGGCATGATGGCGATGAAGTTCGAGCCTGACGAGTTCAAGGACGAGTACAAGAAGGCCGTCATGGAGCTCGTCGAGGCCAAGGTCGAGAAGCGCCAGATCATCGAGGCGCCAGAGCCCGAGGCCGAGACGACGGTGGTCGACCTCATGTCAGCGCTCAAGGCGTCGGTGGAGAAGGCGAAGAAGGGCGAGACCGCACGGGGCCGCGAGAGCCGCGGCGGGCACGAGTCCCTCGTGAACAAGAAGGCCAGCGCGGGCGAGAAGAGCGCGCGAAAGAAGGCCTCCTAAGCAAGGTCCGCTCGATATGCTCGGCGAGTGCGTCGTGACACGCGCTCGCCGGGCGGCGAGCATCCCACACTCCTCGATGTCGGCGATACGCAGGCCGCGCTCCCACACGATCTCATCCCGATGCGACCGCGCCTCGCTGCGAACGCGTTCAACTCGCCCGATCATCTCTTCGAGCTGAAGTGGGACGGCATCCGCGCCCTCGCCTCAATGGACCGTGGGCGCCTGCGTGTGGTCGATCGCGGCGGCGGTGACCTGCTACCGCTGGTGCCCGAGCTCGCGGAAGTGCCGGTACCTGAAGGCACCGTCCTCGACGGCGAGATCGTCGTGTGCGACTCGCGAGGGCGTCCGAGCTACGACCTTCTCTCCGGCCGGCTCGGCCCGAAGGCCGCCAAACGCGGGCGCGGGCCGGTCTTCGTCGCGTTCGACCTCCTGTACGAAGATCGCCGTCCGCTGCTGGGCCGCACGCTCGAGGAGCGCCGCCGCCGGCTGGTGGCGCTGGGTATCCGCAGCCGTACGGTCGCGGTGCCCGAGCACCTGGATGAGGACGGCGAGCCATTCCTCGACGTCGTCGCTGAATACGGTCTCGAGGGGATCGTCGCGAAGCGCCGCGACAGCCCCTATATCCCGGGCACGCGCAGCAGTGACTGGCTCAAATGCCACGTCACGCCACGCGCCGACGTGGTCCTGGGTGCTCTTGTCGAGGACGAGCGTCGCGGGGCGGTCCGCGCGCTGTGCGGCATGTACACCGGCGACATCCTCTCGTTCGTCGGCGAGGCCTACGTGCCGCCGTATCTCGGCCGCTGGCTCGACGAAGCCACGCGCGACTTCAGCGCCGATGTATCGCCCTTCGCGACACCGCTGCCATTACGCACGGGCCTGCGCTGGCTGCGTCCGCGCATCGTCGCGATCGTCGAGCACGCCGGCGAGACCGGCGAGCTGCGCGACGCGCGCTTTCGTGCCCTGCGATTCGATGGGCGGCTCGACGATTGCCGCGTCGATGAGCCGATCGAGATGGAATCCGCGCCTCCGCGCGCCGGAAGCGAGCGCCCGCGTCTCATGGTGCTTCATTCATTGCCATTCGGACCGGAGTGACGCTGTCCGTTACCATTAGAAAAACCCCGGAGGTCACTTGAGCGTGCCGAAGTTCGTGTTCGTGACGGGCGGGGTCACCTCCTCCCTCGGCAAAGGCATCACCGCAGCTTCACTTGGGCGCATCCTCGCCGCGCGCGGTCTCGCGGTCGCGTCGCTGAAGATGGACCCCTACCTCAACGTCGACCCTGGAACGATGTCGCCGTATCAGCACGGCGAGGTCTTCGTCACCGAAGATGGCGCGGAGAGCGACCTGGACCTGGGTCATTACGAGCGCTTCATCGACCGCAACGTCACGCGCGCGTCGAACCTCACCACCGGGCAGATCTACAACGCCGTCATCGCGAAGGAGCGTCGCGGCGACTACCTGGGCGCCACAGTGCAGGTCATCCCGCACGTCACCAACGAGATCAAAGAGCGCATCCACCGTGTCGCGCGCGAGCAGCAAGCCGAGATCGTCGTCGTCGAGGTCGGCGGCACGGTCGGCGACATCGAGTCGCTCCCCTACCTCGAGGCGATCCGCCAGTTCCGCAACGACGTGGGCCGTCAGAACGTGCTCTACATCCACCTGACGCTTCTACCACGCGTCGCGACCGGCGAGTTGAAAACGAAGCCGACGCAGCACTCGGTGAAGGAGCTGCGCTCCATCGGTATCCAGCCGGACGTGCTCATCGCCCGGGCGGACGAGGCGATCGACGAGGAGCTGCGCGAGAAGATCGCGCTGTTCTGCGACGTCAAGATCGACAACGTGATCTCGGAACCCAACGCCTGGTCCATCTACGGTGTCCCGCTCATGCTCGAAGAGGCCGGTCTCGGTCGCATCGTCGTCGAAGAGCTTGGCCTGGGCGAACGGGCGACGGAGCCGGACCTCGCCGAATGGCGCTTCCTGACCGACCGCATCCGCAACGCGCGGATCCCACTGACCATCGGCCTCGTCGGGAAGTACATCGAGCTGCCGGATGCGTATCTGTCGGTCGCCGAATCCGTGAAGCACGCGGCCTGGGCGGCCGGCTGCAATGTGAAGCTGCTCTGGATCGACAGCGAGAAGCTCGAGCGCGACCGTGACGTCGAGCCGCTCATCGGCCTGGACGGCATCGTGGTGCCGGGGGGCTTCGGCTACCGCGGTATCGAGGGCAAGGTGCAGGCTGTGCGCTTCGGCCGCGAGCGCAAGGTGCCGACACTCGGCCTCTGCATGGGTATGCAGTGCATGGTCATCGAGCTCGCGCGGACGGCCCTGGGCACCGAGGACGCCAACTCGACCGAGTTCGACGCGTTCACACCGCATCCGGTGATCGACCTGTTGCCGGAGCAGCGCGATGTCGCGGACAAGGGTGGCACGATGCGTCTCGGCAGCTATCCCTGCGTGCTGGAAGCCGGTTCGCTCGCGGCCCGCGCGTACGGACAGCCGATCGTGCTCGAGCGGCACCGGCATCGCTACGAGTTCAACAACTCGTACCGCGAGCTCCTGGCCGCGCACGGTATGACGTTCACCGGCCTGTCGCCGGACGGACGGCTGGTGGAGATCGTGGAGATCGCGGACCACCCGTTCTATCTCGGCACGCAGTTCCACCCTGAGTTCAAGTCGCGGCCGAACCGGCCGCATCCGCTCTTCGCGAGCTTCATCGAGTCGGCGCTCGCCTTCGCGCGCGCGAACGGGCGCGCTGAGGCGTCGGCACCATTGCTGCAGGAGACACACCGATGAAGCTCTACCTCGACACGGCCGAATACGACGACATCAAGACGGCGGTCGAGTGGGGCGTCATCGACGGCGTGACCACAAACCCGACTCTGATCGCGAAGGCCGGACAGGATCACGAGACGCAGGTGAAGAGGATCTGCGGGCTCATCGGCAACGTGTCCGCCGAGTGCGTCAGCGAGAAGCGCGACGACATGATCGTGGAAGGGCGCGGCATCGCCGCGTGGCACAAGAACGTCATCGTCAAGGTGCCGCTCACGCCCGACGGTCTCGGCGCCGCGAAGATCCTCGCGGGCGAAGGGATCCGCATCAACATCACGCTGTGCTTCTCGGTGAATCAGGCGCTGCTCGCGGCCGCCGTCGGCGCGTACATCGTGAGTCCCTTCGCGGGACGGCTCGACGACATCAACGAGGACGGCATGCGCGTCGTGGCCGACATCGTCTCCGCGTATCGGCAGCAGGAGCTTAAGACGAAGGTGCTCGCGGCGTCGATCCGCAACCCGATGCACGTGACGCAGGCCGCGCTCGCCGGGGCGGACATCGGCACGATGCCATTCGCCGTGCTGAAGATGCTCTTCAACCATCCGCTCACGGAAGCCGGACAGAAGAAGTTCCTCGAGGACTACCGCAAGACGCAGGAGGCGAAGCCTGCGGCCCCGGCCGGTAAGCCCGTAACGCCCGAGGCCGCGACGAAGCGCTGAAGATCGACTAGTACTTCCGGCGTCGCGATCTGCTAGCGGTCCGACACCGAGGCGCGCACCGTCCATCCATAGAGTCGCGCCACATGGCAGCGAAACGCTGGGACTTCCGCGACGAGGATCTGCGCCGTTACTCCGTCGAGCTCGAGCACGCGGTCCTGTCCGGCGACCGACGGATCATCGTCAACGGACGCGAGGTCTTCCACGGCGGCAAGTTCTTCGACACCTCCGGCGAGCATGCCTTCGACGTCGACGGTCACAGCGCACGTGTGCGCATCGGCAGCAACGGATTTGGCTACACCTACCACCTCACCGTCGACGGCCTCGCTATCCCGCCAGAGGGCGCGACGATCCCGCGTCCGCCGAGGTCCGCGCTCGCCGAGGCCGCGCCACCGGCAGCACCCGGCCGCGCTTCAGCGGAGCAGCCCGTCCACGTCGCGCTCGCGGCGGGACCGGACCAAGCGACGCTGGCGCGTGTCGCGCTCGTGAAACGTGTGGAGAGCGGCGGCCGCTGGTTCTACTGGATCGCGGCACTCTCGGCCATCAACTTCGTCCTCTTCTTCATGGGACGCAACATGGGCTTCGCGCTGGGTACCACGATCGACTGGGTCCTCCAGGGGATCCTCGAGGAGCTCGCCGACCCATCCGTGGCCTGGATCGCGCATGTCGTGGTCATCGCGTTCTTCGCGTTCCTTGGCGTCCGCGCGACGGCCGGCGCGCAGTGGGCGTTCGTCCTCGGCGGTGTCGTGTACGCCATCGACGGTCTGCTCCTGCTGTCGTTCGGCGACTGGATCGGGATCGTCGTCCATGCCATCGCGCTCTTCGCGATCGTGAGCGCGATCGTCAGCCTTCGTCGGCTGCGCTCCACGCCCGCGGTGGCCTCGCTCCCGTCCTACTGACCGCGTCGCGCTAACCGCGCCGGGGCGCCTCCGTCAGCAGCAGATCGCGCAGGTCCGCGCCCGCGACGCCGCACAGGTCGAGCACGCAGAGCAGTAAGGCGGCCTCGTCCGACTCGGCGCGTCCGGTCTTGATCGAGATGTCGGTGGCATAGAGCGATTCGTACGCGCGAGCGATATCCGAGCGGCTCAGGCCCCGCGCATGCTGCACGTAGCGAAGGATCGCGCCCGGTGAGGATCGGATCGCCTTTGCCTGGCGCTCCGCGTCGGCGCTCGACGGCGCCGTGGACGCGAAGAGCAGCACGCGGAATTGCCACAGGAGCAGCGCAAGGATCTGCTGCGGCGCGTTCCCTTCGGCGAGAAGCCGCTCGAGGAGGGGCACCGCTTCGCGGTGGTTCCGGCGAACGACGGCTTTCGTGAGCTCGAAGATGTCTGACTCGATCGCGCCGCTCACCAGCGCGCGCACGTCCACAGCGGTCACCGGCGCGCCATTCGCGTAGGCGCCGAGCTTCTGCACCTCGTTCTCGATGCGCTCGGTGTCCGGACCGAGGGCGTACGCGAGCGCGTCGATCGCGTCCGGCTGCAGCGTGACCCTGTGCAGTCGCGCCCGGGCGCCGATCCAACCCTTCACCTCGAACGGCAAGAGGCGCTCGATCCGCTGCGCGCGACCGCCGATCTCCCGGACCGCATCCGGCAGCGCCACCTCCACCGGCGCGCCGGCCTTCGCGCGTCCGCGCGCTCGGCCACGACCGGCACGAAGCGCCTCGACGGCGACGAGCACGAGCGCGGACTCGCTCGGAAAGGACGCCAGGAACTCGGAGCTGGTGAGCGCCTCGGCGTGCTCGACGAGCACCACCTGACGCTCGTCCACCGCCGCGAACAGGCCCTGCGACTGCCCCGCCAGCGTGATGGCAGCGAGCGGATCCGAGCGCGCGTCGATCCGCGTCAGCCCGAGCGCACCGCCGAGCTGCGGCGATCGCCGCTGCGAGAGATCGCCGGGCTCACCGACCCCGCCGGCGAGCAGCGACTCGACGAGCTCACCGACCCGCAGGCGCGTACGGAACGGATCCTCGCCGTGGAGGAGGAAGACCATTCGCGTGGGCGCGGACCACGAGGCCTGGGCCATCGAGCGTGACCTCCACCGTCCCGTCGCGATCGGTCCGGAACGTCGTGATGCCACGGAGGGCCGCGAGCGTTTCCGGCGTGGGATGACCATACCGGTTCCCGGCCCCGACCGAGATGAGCGCGACCTCTGGCCGCACCGCGTTGACGAGGGCGACCGCATGTGGTGTCGCGGCGCCGTGGTGCGGCGGCACGTAGACGCGCGAATGCAGTCCCTCGGGATGCAGCAGCAGGTCCGCGAGCGCCTCATCGGTCGCGTCACCCATGAACAGCGCGGAGAAACGGCCGCGCTCGACGCGTAGGATGAGCGAAGGTGTGTCGACGCGTGGATCGGTCTCGGGCGAGAGCACGGTGATCACGGCGCCGCCGACATGCAGCCGCTGTCCCGCGCGCACCGCGCGTCGCTCCGCATGCGCGCGCGCGATGCCATCGGCCCAGAAATCCGCCAATGGACCAGGGTTGAGTCCCACCGGCTCGAGGGTCATCCCGACCTCGTAGCGATCGAGCGCGGCGATGAGCCCCGCGCCGTGATCGAGGTGCGCATGCGTCAGCGCGATCACGTCGATGCGGCGCCGCCACGGTGGCAGGCTCGCGCCGAGCTCCTCCATGAGACGCGTGGGATCGGGACCGCCGTCGATGAGCAGAGTCGCGCCGCCGATCTCCACCAGATACGCGTCGCCCTGCCCGATGTCGAGGGCTCGCACGCGCACGTCCGGATCGGCGCTCGGCCAGGCGAGCGCGCCCGCGACGACCAGCGCGGGCACGGCGAACAGCGCGGCGCGCGGCGCGCTCACGGCAGGCAGCGCGATCCGCGGGACATGCAGCTGACCGCGGACGAGCGGCGCGCCGCGCACCACCGCGACCAGCGCCAACGCAACGACAGCGCCGGTCAGCGGACCCGACGGCACGCTGACCGCGGCGACCGGCAGTCCGGCGAACGACTCGACGACGATCCGCAGGACCAGCGCGCATCCATACGCGACCAGCGCGACAGGCCGCGCGAGATCGAGCGACAGCGCGCCGACCACGCTCGTGAGCGCGCCCGCGAGCATCAGGGGTGGAAAGAGCGGCACGGCAACGAGGTTCGCGATCGGCGAGACCAGCGACACACGCCCGAACGCGGCCGCGACCACGGGCAGCGTCGGCGCGCTGGCGGCGAGCGTCGTTGCGAGACCCTCGCGGACCGCGCCCGGCAGTCGCGCGAAGCGCGCGGCGAGCGGCGCCTGCCACAGCACCAGGCCCGCGGTTGCGCTGGCGGAGAGCACGAAGCCGAGATCCGCGATCGCGGCGGGGTCGGCGAACAGCATCGCCGTGACGGCGACGCAGAGCGCGTTCGCGGTGGCCGCGCGTCGGCCTGAGGCGAGGCCGCACGACGCGACCGAGGACATGAGCGCGGCGCGCATCACGCTCGGCGCGAGCCCGACGAGCAGGCTGTACGACACGATGGCGGCGACCGTCGCGGCCGCACGGGCCACCGGACGCGCTCGGCCGCGCAGCGCGAGCGCGACCGCGGTGCCGACGAGCGTCATGTTGAAGCCGGAGATCGCGAGGAGATGCGTCGTGCCGCTCACCGCGAAGGCGTACGCGAGATCCGGTGAGACGCTCGCGCGCTCGCCGAGCACGATCCCGAGCAGGATGCCGCTCTCCGGCTCGGGCACGAGCAGGCGAAGGGGGCGCGCGAGGTCCGCGCGGAGTCCATCGAGGGACACGAGCTGCGCGAGATCGACGCCCGGTACGGGACCGAGCACGAGGCGAAGGGCCACGCCGACCGCGGCCGCCGAGGCGCAGGCCCATAGCGCTCGTCGCGGGCGATCGGCGCTCGCGAGCGCCAACGCCGCGAACGCGAGTGCGCTCACCGCGCCGAGCACGAGCGCGAGTGGGATCGACGCCCGCGCCACGAGCGCGACAGACGTCGCGGCGAGCGCGGCGGGAAGGAGCGGCGCGACGAGAAGCAAGCTCACTGCCGGGCGTTACCGGGTGGTGATGAGGTCGCGGATGTCCGAAAGCACGCGAGCGGTGACGAGCCCACGCGTTTGGAGCTCCTCCACCTTGGTGAAGGACCGCAGCTCACGCGCGCGGACGATGCGTGCAGCCGTGCTCGGTCCGATGCCGGGCAGCGACTCGAGCTCCGCCGCGGAGGCCTGGTTGATATCGACCTTGCGTTCCGATTCGCTGCCAGCGCTGCCCGCGGGCGGCGTCTCGCCGTATCGGGGCACGTACACGCGCGCCCCATCACGAAGCGTCGCCGCCTTGTTCAGGGCGGCGGGGTCGGCATCCGGAGTGGTCCCACCAGCTACGGCGAGCGCGTCGGCGACCCGCGCGCCGGAGGCGAGGCGGACGACGCCGGGACGCGCGACCGCTCCCTCGACGTCCACCACGATGAGCGGCGGCGGTGTCGGCTCGGGCGTCGCCTCGACGACCTCGACCGGTACCGGGGCGGGCGCACGCGCGCGGACGACCATGACGAGCGCGCCAGCGGCGACGGCGACGACGACGGCGATGACGAGCGGTCGGGGCACACCCCGGAGGTTGGCCGGGTCGCGGCGCCGTGGAAAGACCTCGCGGCTCGAAAGCCGTCACACGTTTGTGTGACGAGGCCGACTAATTCACGCGACCCGCGTTGCGCGACGCGACGCGCGACCCGCTAGACGATCCCGCGCGCGGCCCAAGCGAAGCTGACCACCTCGAACGGCGCCGGCGGAAGCAGCTCTTCGCACCGCTGGCGCAGACGTGCCCTTTGATCCGGATTCAGTCCCAGGAAGACCTTGCCGGCCGGCCCGACGCCGAAGGCAAAAGGCTCCCACCAGCCGTCGAAGCTCGCGTACGCGACGCGCGCCCCCAGCACCACATCCTCGACCTTCCGTAGACCGGACTTCTTGAAGAGCTCGACCAGATGACCTTCGCGGACGCCGGCCAAGCCGGACTCGTCCTGAATACCGAGGCCCAGGTCGCGAGCCGCCCGCCAGAACACAGCGATCGGCGACCGCTCGCCCACGTGGTCCCATACGCATGCCGCGATGACCCCCTCGCGTCGCGTGACTCGCGCCATCTCGCGTAGGCCGCCGACCGGATCGGTCATGAAGTGAACGACAAGCTGCGCGAGCGCTGCGTCGAAGGCGCGGTCGGTGAACGGCAGCGCTTCCGCCGAAGCGCGGCGAACGTCGACGCCGGGGTGCCGCGCACGCGCGGCCGCGACAAACGATTCGGACGGATCGACAGCCGCGACCGACCCGGCCCCAAGGCGCGCGACCAACTCGGCCGTGAGGGCACCTGGACCACAGCCGACGTCCAGTGCGCGATCGCCGGAACTCAGCCGCGCGAGATCGACGAGCTGGGGAGCGAGCTGCCGAGAGTGCACGCCCATGAAACGGTCGTAGGCCGCGGCGGGAACTGCGAAGCTCACGCGACGACTCTAGCGCCGCCATGACGCCGACTAATTCGCGCGACGGCGCTCCCCGGGCGGCTGCATCTGCACGATCGAGACGGGAAGACTGCCGACCGCCTCGCCGTCGACCGTGAGCTCGAACCGGTGCATCCCGTAGGTCGTGAAGCTCATGTTGTTGAGCTCGACGATCACGTTCACATCCTGTCCGGCGACGGCGTGAACGCTGATCTCCGGCGGGTTCGGCATCGACTGCTGCCCGTCCGGCCGCAGGAGCCGTACGACGACGTTGTGCGCGCCGACCTCGAGGCCGAGGATCGCAACGAGGAACATCCGCGGGTGCTGCGCGGGCAGACCACTCACGCTGATGTTGCGGAAGATCCCCAGGAGGCTCACTTTGCCGTCCTGCCCAACGAGCGCGTGATCGCACAACGCGCCCAGCCGGATCTCCCCGCTCATTTCGTCACGATACTCACAATGCGGTCCGCGACGACGATCACCTTCGCCGGCTTCGTGCCGTTCAACGTCGCTTGCACCTTTGGACTCGCCAGCGCTTTGCGCTGTACCTCGGCGTCCGGCAGACCCGCGGGCATCGGGATCCGATCGCGGACCTTTCCGTTCACCTGAACGACGATCGTGACCTCGCGCGGCGCGGCGACGGCCTCGTCGTACGCCGGCCAGCGCTGTTGATGTACCGAGCCCGTCCCGCCACGGCGGTGCCACAGCTCCTCGGTGATGTGCGGCGCGAATGGCGCGAGCAGCAGGACCAGCGTCGCGACACCGTCGTTGCGGCTGGTGCCGCTCGCGTGCTGCAGCGTGTTGGCCAGCTCCATCATCGCCGCGACCGCGGTGTTGAAGTGATAGTCGCCCAGGTCCTCGGTGACCTTCTTGATCGTCCGATGCACCGCGCTGTCGACGTCGACGTCGCGCGGGCTCGCCGCATGAGGATCCGTCAGCGCCAGCTCCCACACCCGCCACAGGAACCGATACACACCTTCGATGCCGGACGCGTCCCAGTCCGCGCCGTCGACCCAGGGTCCCATGAACATCATGAACAGGCGCAACGTGTCGGCGCCGTAGCGCGCCACGTACTCGTCGGGCGTCTGCACGTTGCCGCGCGACTTCGACATCTTGCGGCCCTTGAAGACGATCGTGCCCTGATAGCGGAATCTGATCGCCGGCTCGTCGAAGGGCAGCTCGCCCAGATCGCGCAGCGCCTTGGCCATGAAGCGCATGTACAGCAGGTGCAGGATCGCGTGCTCGACGCCGCCGGTGTACTGCTTCACGGGCAGCCACTTCCGGCCGACGGCCTTGTTCATGAACGCCGTGTCGATCTTCGGATCGACGTAGCGGTACATGTACCAGGAGGAATCGACGAACGTGTCCATCGTGTCCGTGTCGCGACGTGCCGGCTTGCCGCACTTCGGGCAGGTGGTGTTGACGAACTCGGGCACGTGCGCCAGCGGCGAGCCACCGCGGCCGGTGAACTCGACGTTCCGCGGCAGCTCGACCGGCAGCTGGTCGTACGGCACCGGAACGACGCCGTCGGTGTCGCAGTGCACGATCGGGATCGGCGTGCCCCAGTAGCGCTGCCGCGAGATCAGCCAGTCGCGCAGGCGGTACGTGACCGCGGCCTTGCCGATGCCGCGCTTCTGCGCCTCCTCAGCGACAGCGTGCTTCCCCACCTCGCTGCGCGTTCCGTTGAACCGCCCGCTGCGCACCATCACGCCCTCTCCGACGTAGGCCTCCCTTAGCGGGTCGTGCTCCTTCCCGTCGGGCGAGATGACCTCGCGGATCTCCAGCCGGTACTTCTTCGCGTACGCGAAGTCGCGCTCGTCGTGGCCGGGGACGGCCATGATCGCGCCGGTCCCGTACGTCGCCAAAACGTAGTCGGCGACATGGATCGGGACCCGCTCGCCGGTGAACACGTTGCGCGCGAACGCCCCTGTGTCGACGCCCGTCTTCTCGCGCTCGGCGGAGGTGCGCTCGATCTCACCCAGGTTCCGCGCCTGCTCGACGTAACGCTCCACCTCGGCGCGGTGCGCGGGCGCCGTGATCTTCGCGACCAGCGGATGCTCCGGCGCCAGCACCATGAACGTCGCGCCGTAGATCGTGTCGGGCCGGGTCGTGAAGAAGCGGATCTCGTCTCCCGCGTGGCCCTCGACCGGGAAGGCGACCTCCGCGCCCTCAGACCGACCGATCCAGTTCGTCTGCAGGACGCGCACGCGCTCGGGCCAGTCCAGGCCCTCGAACTTCAGCAGCTCGTCCGCGTAGTTCGTGATCTTGTAGAACCACTGCGTCATCTGCCGCTTCACGACGATCGTGTCGCAGCGCTCGCAGCGACCGGCGATGACCTGCTCGTTGGCCAGCACCGTCTCGTCGCGCGGGCACCAGTTCACCGGCGCGTCGGCTCGATAGGCCAGGCCCTTCTCGAACAGCTTCAGGAACATCCACTGGTTCCAGCGGTAGTACTCGGGGTAGCAGGTGACGACCTCGCGCCGCCAGTCGATCGCCGTTCCCATACGACGGAACTGGTCGCGCATGTGCGCCATGTTCTTTTCCGTCCACACCGCGGGATGGATCTTGCGATCGATGGCTGCGTTCTCGGCGTTGATCCCGAACGCGTCGAAGCCCATCGGAAACAGCACGTTGTGCCCGCGCATCCGCAGGAACCGCGCGGCCGCGTCCGGAGGCGCGAACGCGTACCAGTGGCCGACGTGGATCTCGCCCGACGGGTACGGGAACATCGTCAGGAAGTAATAGTTCGGGCGATCGCTCTCGTCCGGTACATCGTGGAGGCCGGAGCGCACCCACTCCTCCTGCCACTTCGCCTCGATGCCGGCCGGCTCGTATTTCTCGATCCGTTGCTTCGCCACCGCCACGTGCCGCCTCCGTTCGCCCGAATACAAAACGCCCTCCGCCCCGCCGGCAACTGCCGGACCCGGGGACGAAAGGCGACTTCCGCGGTACCACCCCTCGTTGAGAACGATGTTCCGCTTCGCGGTGGAGCTGGCGGGATTCGAACCCGCGACCCCCACACTGCCAGT
>Ga0207646_10002259_pt1 | contig 22909 bp, 21 predicted proteins | sample KBSK5502metaG_FD_184343 | JGI IMG/M metagenome (GOLD analysis project Ga0207646, IMG submission 184343) | Corn, switchgrass and miscanthus rhizosphere microbial communities from Kellogg Biological Station, Michigan, USA - KBS K5-50-2 metaG... | ecosystem: Host-associated > Plants > Roots >... | reverse complement strand
CGCCAGCCTGATGACATCAACGATCTGCTGCTGCGCACCTCGCTGCTCGACCGCGTCAACGGTGAACTGGCCGATCTGCTGACCGGCCGGCCGGGCTCGGAACGGATCCTGCTTGATCTCGAGGACGCGAACGCGTTTGTGGTGTCGCTCGACGCCGAGCGGACCTGGTTTCGCTACCATCACCTGTTCGCGGATCTGCTCCGGCTGGAGCTGCGCCGGGCGCTGCCAGAAGAAGTGCCGGTGTTGCACCGGCGGGCCGCCGGATGGCTTATCCGGCATGGCCAGGTGGCCGACGCGATCCGGCACACCCAGGAGGCGAGCGACTGGCCGGAGGCGGCCCGGCTGCTCGCCGACCATTCGTTCAGGCTCACCATGGACGGGCAGGCGCAGACCGTCCGGGCACTGCTGGGAGCCTTCCCGCGGGGAGCCCCCGCCGATGATCCCGAGCTGGCTCTGATACGCGCGGGGCTGAACCTCGCCCACGGGCGCCTGGACGAGGCGGCCGCCCACCTGGCGGTCGCCGAGTCGCACGCCGAGACGACGCCACCGGATCGCCGGCGCCGCCTCTGGGTGGCGATCGCGTCGCTGAAGCTGTCGCTGGCTACGCGGCGCGGTCACCTGGCCGGCGTTCTGGAAGAGGCCAAATTCCTTGACGCTCCGGTGACCGGCCAGTCCGACGAAGACATCGCGCTGGAGTCCGACTTGCGCGCGGTGGCGCTGATGAATCTGGGGACCGTCGAGGCGTCCCTGGGTCTTGCCGACGCCGAACGGCACCTCACGGAGGGCGCCGCCCTGGCCCGGGCGATCGGCCGGCCCTACCTTGAAGTCAGATGCCTGGCGCAGCTCGCGTTCGCATCCAAGATCCACCCGTTCGCCACCACCCGGCGGCGCTGCCGCGAGGCGATCGCGCTCGCCGAGCGGCACGGCTGGGGCGCGGAACCGTGGATCGCGCCGGCGCTGATAACGCTGGCCGCGAACCTGATCTGGACGGGTGAGTTCGACGAAGGCGAGCGGTGGCTGCAGCGCACCGCACGAGTCCTGCAAACAGACACCGGGCCGGACATCACGCTGCTTGTGCACATCGTGAGCGGAATGCTGCAGGCCGTCCGCGGCCGCCAACACGAGGCGCTGGCGGAGTTCAGCGCGGCCGAATACCTGGGATCGCAGCTAGCGGACTCGCACGCGCTGGCGAGCCAGGTTACCGGCTGGCTGCTGGCCACGCAGGCCCGCGCCGGGCTGCCCGGCGACGCCCACGCCAGCCTGGCGGCGCTCGATGACGAGCGGGCCAGCACGGGCGAAGTCGGTAACGCGCGCGCGGTGGTCGGCCTCGCGGAAGGCGATCCGGCCGCAGCCCTCGCCGCCGTGGCCGATGTTCTGGACGGCACGGCACCGGTCATCGGTTACGTTACGGTCGTCGAGACCCACCTGCTGGCCGGGCTCGCGCACCGGGAACTGGGTGACAAGCGGGCGGCGAACCGGGCCGCCGAACGCGCGCTGGGCCTCGCCGAGCCGGACAGGCTGATTCTGCCGTTCGCGATGACGGGCGCAAGGGAACTGCTCGAGGCGCTGCCGCGGCACGAGACGGCTCATGCCGCGCTGCTCACCGACATCCTCGACGTGTTGCACGGCTCACCCCTGGCGGCCAAGGATCAGTCCCCGGCGCCGCAAACGGAGGAGCTCAGCCCAACCGAGCTCAGGGTGCTGCGGTATCTGCCGACCAACCTGTCCAGGCCGGAGATCGCCAGCGAACTGTCCGTCTCGGTGAACACGGTCAACACGCACGTCCGCAACATCTACGCCAAGCTCCAGGCCCGTGACCGCACCTCGGCGGTGCAGCGCGCGCGAGAACTGCGGCTGCTGTCGGCGGGCCCCACGCGGGGCGCCGGCGCCCTCACATGAGCCGGCCCGCACGATCCGCTGCTACCTATGCCGTCCCCGGCGCCTCACCTGATCCTGGTGATGAGGGCTCACCTGCCAGCGCCCGACCATGGCGTCATGGACTCAGCGCCCGCCCTGTACGCGATCAGGATCCACGGCCACCTCGGCGCGACCGTGCTGTCCGCGTTCCCAGCGCTGGTGCCGCGGTGGCACGGTGCCGACACCGTGCTCACCGGCCTGCTGGACCGGTCGGCACTCTACGGCGTGCTGGCCGAGATCGAAGCGCTCGGGCTCGACCTTGTCGAGATGCGACAGCTCACCTCACAACGGAAATCACCAGAATCTGGTGACAACCGCTCACCGTGATGGCCACTAGCTTCGGGCGCACCCAATCCTGCTACGAGAAGGTGCCGCTTCCATGGCCAGTGCCCCCGTGCGCGACCCGCTCGCCGACCACCTCATCACTCCGCAGAACGCGGCTTTCCTGCTCATCGACTTCCAGCCCCAGCAGCTCACCGCCGTCCGCTCGATGGACCAGGCGCTCATGGTGAAGAACGCCGTGTCGACGGTCCGGCTCATCAAGACGTTTGGCGTCCCGGTGGTGCACTCGACCGTCAACGTCTCCAACGGCAGGGAAGGGCCGACGATCCCCGAACTCGCCGACCTGCTGGCCGACGACAAGCCGCTCGACCGGACCTCGATCAATTCCTGGGAGGACATCGAATTCGTGCAGGCCGTCCACGCGACCGGCCGCCGCAAGCTCATCTTCTGCGCCCTGTGGACCGAGATGTGCATGGCCTTCGCCGCCCTCGACGCGCTGCGCGAGGGGTACGAGGTCTACCCCGTCACCGACGCCATCGGCGGCACCTCGCCCGAGGCCCACCGGGCCGGCCTCGACCGCGTCGTCCAGGCCGGCGGGCAGCCGGTCACCTGGGTCTCGCTCGCCGGCGAACTGCTGCGCGACTGGGCCCGCCCGGAAGCCGCCGCGACCGCCGGGATCGTCGTCACCGACCGCCTGGCGAAGGAGCAATAGCCCGGCTGCCGGGCCCCGCACCGCCAGTAGCCGAAGAGAAGAAGGTCGTGAATCCCATGTCGGATGCCGCCTCAGTCACCACCTCCGTCACCACCTCCGGAGACCGGCGCTGGGCGATCCTGGGCGTGATCGGCCTGGCGCAGGTCATGGTGATCATGAGCCTCACGGTGATGAACATTGCGCTGATATCCGCGCAGCGGGCGCTGCACTTTTCCACTGTGGACCGGCAGTGGGTGGTCACCGCCTACACCCTGGCGTTCGGCAGCCTGCTGCTGCTCGGCGGCAGGCTCGCCGACCTGCTCGGCCGGAAGGTCACGTTCCTGACCGGCCTGGCCGGCTTCGCCGTCGTCTCGGCCATCGGCGGCGCCTCGGTCAGCTTCGCCATGCTGATCACCGCGCGGGCCTGCCAGGGCGCGTTCGCCGCCTTGCTGGTCCCGTCCGCTTTGTCGCTGCTGACCACCACGTTCACCGAGCCCAGGGACCGCAGCAGGGCGTTCGCCGTCTACGGGGCGATCGCCGGGGCCGGCGGCGCGCTGGGCCTGCTGCTCGGCGGCGCGCTGACCGAATACCTGTCCTGGCGGTGGACGCTGTACGTGAACCTGCTCTTCGCCGGCGTGGCCTTCACCGGCGGGGCGCTGCTGCTGGCCCGGCAGCCGTCCCGGGCCAGGCCCCGGCTGGACATCCCGGGCGCGCTGCTGGCCTCCGGCGGCATGTTCTGCCTGGTCTACGGGTTCTCCAACGCGGCCAGGCACAGCTGGTCCACGCCGTCCACCTACGGGTTCCTGGCCGCTGGCGGGGTACTGCTGGTGGTGTTCGCGGCCTGGCAGGGCCGGGCGGCCCACCCGCTGCTGCCGCCCCGGGTGGTGCTGGACCGCAACCGGGGCGGCGCCTACCTCTCGATGCTCATCGCGGCGGCCGGGCTGTTCGGGATCTTCTTGTTCTTGACCTACTACCTGCAGCAGACGCTGGGCTATTCGCCCCTGCTCACCGGCGTGGCATTCTTGCCGATCAGCGCCGGCTTGGTGGTCGCGACCAATGTGTCCACGATCGTGCTGATGCCCCGGGCCGGCCCCAAGCCGCTGGTCGCGTCCGGGATGCTCGCCGCGGCGGGCGCGGCGGCCTGGCTGGCCCAGCTCGGCCCGCACACCGGTTATGCCGCGGGCGTGCTCGGCCCGCTCATCCTGGCCGGAATCGGCCTGGGCATGGTGATCGCCCCGGCGATCAACACCGGCACCTTCGGCGTAGCTCCCCAGGACGCGGGGGAGGCGTCCGCGACCGTCACCGTCGGCCAGCAACTCGGCGCCTCGATCGGCACCTCCCTGCTGAGCACCATCTTCGCCGCCGCCGTCACCTCCTACATCGCCACGCATCTCGCCTTGGCCCGCGTGATCGGCCGCCAGGCCCTGGCCGGCCTGGCGCTGGCACACGGCTACGACACCGCGTTCTGGTGGACCGCCGGCATCTTGGCCGGCGGCGCGGTCGTCGGCGGCGCCCTGCTCCGCCGCGGGCCGCTGGTTCAGAAGCGCACGCCGTCCCCGGCAGACGGCCGGGTAACAACGGCACGAACCGGGCCGAGCGGGGAGCGGGCCCAGTGACCGGGGACACCAGCCGCGCGGTATGGCTGCAGCAGGCGCGTTCCCGCCTCAGCGACGCCGACCCGGTGCTGGCACGGCTGATCGACGACCGGCCGGACTTCGACCCCCGCGCGTGGATGGACCAGCTGCCGCCGATGGACCTGTTCGGCGCCCTGCTCTTCCAGGTCACCGGGCAGCAGCTGTCCGTTGCGGCGACCCGGGCGACCGTAGCGCGCATCGAGGCCTTGTTCGGCGGCCGCCTCCCCTCCCCCACCGAACTGCTGAGCGTAGATCCCGGCAAACTCCGCGAGGCGGGGCTGTCGTGGCGGAAGATCAGCACGCTCCGCGACCTCGCTGAACGGCTCACCGACGGCCGCCTGAACCAGGACGCCCTCAGCAGCCTGCCCGACGACGAACTCATCGCGGAACTCACCACGATTCCGGGGATAGGCCCGTGGACCGTGCAGGGCGCGATGCTGGTCGCGCTGCGGCGAGAAGACGTCGTCCTGCCCGGCGACCTGGGCCTCCGCAAGGCCGTCCGGGCCGCGTACCAGCTCGGCCACCTCCCCACCCAGCAAGAGGTCCTCGACATCGCCGACAGCTGGCGGCCCTACCGCAGCCTGGCGACCAGCTACCTGTTCTCCGCCGCTTTCGAGCCGGCCGAGTCACGGCCGGCTTCTCCCGGAAACCACGTCAAGAAAGGTGAACCACAGTGACCATCACGGACCGCACGGTTGCCATCATCGGCACCGGCAACATCGGCAGCAGGCTCGCGGCGAACTTCGCCGCCGGCGGTCAGGACTTCCTCCTGGCCGACCGCGACCTGGAGGCCGCCGCCAAGGTCGCGACCGACCTGGACGGCCGCGCCGAGGTGGTGAGCATCGACGAGGCGGTCGAGCGGGCCGGCGTGCTCGTGTTCGCCCTCTGGATCGACGCCTTCGAGGAGCTCATCGCCCGGTACGGCGAGCGGCTCGCCGGCAAGGTGATCGTCGACCCGTCGAATCCGGTCGGACCGGACGGCGAGGGCGGCTACCGCAAGGTCATCGGCGAGCAGGAGTCCTCGGGGCAGATCTTGGCCGCGCTGCTGCCGGCCGGGGCGCGGCTGGTCAAGGCGTTCGGCACGCTGTCGGCCCCCAGCCTGTCCGCGGCCGCACGGCGGGAGCCCGAGCGCGCGGTGCAGTTCTACGCCGCCGACGACGCCGCCGCCGGCGAGCTGGTCGCCAACCTGATCCGCACCGGCGGGTTCGAACCGGTCCGGGTGGGCGGCCTGGACCAGTCCATCCGCATAGAGATGTTCGGCGACCTGCATGAATACGGCGCCCTGGGCCACGTTGTGACCAGATCGGAAGCGCTCAAGGCGATCTGACCTGGCCGGCCCGACCGCGGCCGCTGGCCTTCTCGCCCCGAAACGCGAAAGATAGAGTGACGTGTGTGAACAGGCTGGGCGAACTTGAACGCGCCATTATGGACGTGCTCTGGGACAGCACCGAGCCGCTTACCGTCCGCCAGGTCGGTTTGCGCCTTACCAACCGTGATCTGGCCCACACGACCGTGATGACCGTTCTCGACCGCCTGGCGAAGAAGGGGTTCGCGCGCCGACAGCGGGACGGCCGCGCGTGGCGGTACCGGGCCGCGGCGAACAGGGAAGCGTACGTCACCGAGCTGATGCTGCACGCCCTCGACCAGACCGGCGACAGGTCGGCCGCGCTCGCGAGCTTCGCCCGCCGGGTTTCCGACTCGGAAGCGCAGGTGCTCCGCGGCGCGCTCGAATCCCTTGGAGAGACCCCCCGGGACTGACCGCCAGTGTTTCCCCCCGTGATGGTTCTCGCCGCCGTTGCCGTCGGCACGGTACCCGGCGCGGCCATTTTGGCGTCCGCGCGCTGGCCGTACCGGTCCCCGGCCGCGGCCATCCTGCTGTGGCAGGCGCTCGGCCTGAGCTGGGGCCTGGCCGCGGTGGGGGCGCTGGCTGGGCTGGGCGCGGTCCCCGGCCGTTACGGCGTCGCCGGCGGCGCGCTCTCCGGCGCCTCCCGGGCGTTGCGCGGCGCCGCGCTGGGGTTTGACGCGGACACCCTGGGCGCGGTGGCCAGGCTGGCCGTACTCGGCGCGAGCGCGGGGCTGCTGACCCTGCTGTGCTGGGTGCTCGTGGCCGCCACCGCCGCCGTGCTCATCGCCAGGCACCGGCACCGCGCCCTGCTGCGCCTGCTGGCGCACGGGGACCCCAAGGTGCCCGGTGCCCTCGTGGTGGACCATCCCGCGGCGGCCGCGTACTGCGTGCCCGGCCTGCGGTCCCAGATCGTGATCAGCGCGGGCACGCTCGACCTGCTGGACCAGGCCGAGCTGGCCGCGGTCCTCGCCCACGAACGGGCGCACCTGCGCGCGCGGCACGATCTGGTGCTCCTGCCGTTTTGCGCGCTCGCCCGGGCTTTCCCGAGGTCACGGCTGGTGCGCCGGGCACACGCGACCGTGGCCCTGCTGGTCGAGATGCTCGCCGACGACCGGGCGCTGCGGCAGCGTCCGGCCAGGGAACTCGCCACAGCGCTGCTCCGGGTGGGCGCGTCGGGCGCCGGGCGGGCACCCGCCGGTGCCCTCGCCGCTGGCGACGACGAGGTCGTGGCCCGGGTCACCCGGCTGCTGACCCGGCCGGCCCGCCTGCCGGTCCCGACCCAAGCTCTGATCTGCTCGGCCGCCGCGGTCCTAGTGGCGGTCCCGGTAACGCTCCTGCTTTTTTCTCTCTAAACGGAAGCTCCGGGGCAGCCGTAAGCCGTGCTGCATCACGCGTTCCGCTCCACAACTCACCCACATATCATCGTTTCCGCACAAAACGGGGACGAACCGGACGCCAGCCCGTGCGGAAGTGAGGATAAGTGGCGGAGACCGCGTAGCGATACCACACATACCGGACAAACGGCGACCGCGACGAATGAGGAGCCGTTGTGGCCTCGGGGCCGGCGGGTTCAGTCGGAGACGCGGATGCGGAGCCGGCGGAAGCCCTTGCCCTTGTTCTCGATCTTGACGACGTCGATCCGCCCGATCTGGCTCGTCGTGGCCACGTGAGTGCCGCCGTCGGCCTGCTGGTCCAGGCCCACGATGTCGATGATCCGGACCTCCTTGACCTCGGGCGGAACCAGGTTGGTGGCGGTGCGGATGATGTCGGGAACGGCGAACGCCTCGTCCCTGGGCAGGACCCGTACGTCGATTCGCCGGCCGGCGGCCACCTCGGCGTTGCACGCGGCCTCGACCGCGTCGCGGAACCCGGGAGGCACCTCGGGCAGGTTGAAGTCCATGCGCGCGGTGAGCGGCTCCATGTTCCCGCCGGTGACCAGGGCGCCGAAATCGCGGAAGACCACGCCGCACAGCACGTGCAGGCCCGAGTGCGTGCGCATCAGCGCGGTTCGCCGGGCATCGTCGACTGCCCCGCGTACCGCGGTGCCGACGGGCGGCAGTGGGTCACCCTCAGCCGGGATCAGGTACAGGTCGTCGCCCTTGCGGGCGCCGACGATGCGCGTCTGAACCCCGCCCCACAGCAGGACCCCATGGTCGGGAGGCTGGCCCCCGCCGCCCGGGTAGTAGGCGGAGGTGTCGAGGACGATCCCCTGGGGGTCCGAGGCCAGGACGGCAGCGTCCCACTCGCGCAGGGTCTGGTCGTCAAGTTCCAGCCGGTGCGTGCGCCACTGATTCTCACTCACCCCGGCAGCCTACTGCCCGATGCAGCCACGGCGCCGAACACGAACCGCGACCAGATTGGGCATACAAGCCAAAACCGCCGACCGGTACCGAGGGCGCGGGGTTCGGGGGCTCGGCCCCCGGGCTAGCACGCGGGCCGGGCAACGGCGAAGGCGGCTGAAGGCCGCCGGGCAGCCCGGCCGACCGGGCCGACTGGGCCGCTCTTACCAGGGGCCGTAGGGTCCGGAACTGGTCCCGCCGCGGAACTCCCTGACCTTCGGCCGCACGTCCGTCAGGTAGATCGCGGCGGCAACGAAAGCGGCCAGCGGCAGGATGCTGATGAGCGTGAAGCCGCCCAGCGCGCTGGAGCCGAGGCCGACCACCGTGGCCACGCCGAGGATGATCAGCCAGATCGGCTTGGTCTGCTTGCCCGCCGCCAGGAACGCCGGGGCCGGCCGGCGCAGCGCGTCGACCAAGGCCCACGCTTCGACGACGAGCGCCGCCAGCGAGAGGGCCTCGAAAAACCAGAAGAGCGGCGTAAGCGCTCCTGAGCTAACGAACACGGGTCCAGGTTATCCCTTGATCAGCACCATCCGGGCCGTTAGCGGGTCAGTCACGCACCGGCCCGGCGGGGGCTGGGTGCGGGCGGGCGTCCACGCCCGGCCCAGCCCCGCCCCGCTGGGTCACTTGCTCTTGCTGCCGCTCGTGGTCTTGCTGCCGCTGCTGCCGGCCGGCCTGCCGTTGAGGGCGTTCGTAGCCGACGCGCCACCCTGGCCGTCAAGGACCTCCTTGCCGCGCTTGGCGAGCATGTCGTAGCCGTCCGACGCCTTGGCCCGGACGGTCTGCACGTACCCGGTCGCCCGGGACGGCAGCGACGTCACCGTGCCGTCGAAACCCCACCGGAAGAGCTGGCCCGGCAGCCGCCTGAGCGTCTGCGTCGCCAGCACGCCGGCGCCCGCCGCCGCGTACACCGGCTTGCTGCTGGTGATCTTGCGGACCTCGGTCCTCACGTCAATGTTGCGTACCATCGCGGTTTCCTGCCTTCCTTGCCTGCCGTTCCCCGGCAGACGCTCTTGTTTTGTGCGCCTTCTCGCGCACGCCGGCGCGCACGCCGGACGCTTCTTGGTGAATCCGGTATTGCCCCCGGCGAGCGCTCGCCGGATCAGGGCGGGTGGCCTCGGTCAGCTCCCTTGCGCCGGGCCCATCGCATCGGCCGCTGCGGCATCAGCCCATGTATCGGACGCTGAGGCACCCTCGTCCGCGGCGTCAACCGTCACGGCGTCACCGGCCGAGGTGTCAGGCTCCTCAGCGCCTTCCGCGCCCCCGGCCGTCTCCCTCCGAAAGGACTCGTAGATCTCCAGCAGGACCTGCTTCTGGCGCTCGGTCAGCCCCGGGTCAGCGAGCACCGCCGAGCGCACGCCCGAGCTGGAATGCCGGTCTTCGAGTATCCCCGCCTGGACGTAGAGCGCCTCCGCCGAGATGCGCAGCCCCTTGGCTATCTGCTGCAGGATCTCGGCGCTTGGTCTGCGCAGCCCCCGCTCGATCTGGCTGAGGTACGGGTTGGAGACACCCGCCTGGGAGGCGAGCTGGCGCAGCGAGATGTTGGCCCGCTCGCGCTGCTGGCGGATGTACTCGCCGATGGAACCGACTTTCATGGGCACACCCACAGTCAACCACAAGGTGCTTGCAATTGCAAACGCCCAGCAAGCACCGCAGCCAGGGCCGACTGGTAACCAGACAAGCCCTGGTACCGCAGCCGGAGCTGGCCTGGTATCAGGCAAACCCCGATTCCACCCCCGACTTATCCTCGGGATAAGTCGGACCTCCGTACGTGGTCAGCGTTGCGAGCAGGGCTAGCCACGGTGCGGGTAGCCCACGGTTGCCCGGATCCGTCCAACCACACGCTCGCCGCCGTAGACGGGCAGGTCGGCGACCCGGTCCAGCGCGCCGGGCTCCGCCTCGTCCCAGCCACCGAGCAGGCGCAACAGCGCCACGGTGATGGCTGGGACCGCCCGGCCGGCCCCGTCCTCCACCTTGACCGCTGCCGCACGGCCATCGGCGAGCGCGAACGCCTGAACTCCCTCCGCCCCGGACTTCACCAGCAGCCCGGGAACGGCCATCATCAGCGCCCGTTCCGAGCGGGCCGACCCCGAAGTCCATTCGGGGTGCGCACGGACGGCATCGGCGACGCTTCGTTCTGCAGAAGAGGGGGCGGCAAGCACCAGGGAGCGGAAGGCGCGGGCGAGACCGGTCAGGGAAACGGCGAATAGCGGCGCCCCGCAGCCATCCACCCCGGTCGCGGCGACCTTCTCCCCGGACAGCCGCTCCAGCGTCGCCCTGATCTCCCGCTGCAGCGGATGGCCGGGGTCGCGGTAGCTTTCGGTGGGCCAGCCGGCCGTGACGCAGGTAGCGAGCATGGCCGCGTGCTTCCCCGAGCAATTCATGTGCACCCGGTCCGGCCCGCCGCCGTCGCGAAGCAATCGCCGCATCGCGGCCTCGTCGAGCGGCAGGGCGGGCGGGCACTGCAGCGCGTCTTCGGTGAGCCCCGCGCTGGCCAGGATCTTGCGCACCCCGGTGACGTGGAATTCCTCCCCGGAGTGGCTCGCGGCAGCGAGCGCGAGCAACTCGCCGTCCAGGTCCAGCCCGCAGGAGCGCATCGCCGCTGCCTGCACTGGCTTGTTGGATGACCTGGGGTACATGGGGGCGGTGACCTCGCCCGCGCTGAAGAGCACCTCCCGCCCGTCGGCGGCGAGTACCACGGCCGAGCCGTGGTGCCGGGACTCGGCGAAACCCGACCGGACGACCTCGGCGAGCACCGGGAGTTCAGTGACGTTCACTCAACCCCAAGCATGGCGCGGGCCTGATCGGGCCGCATCGGGGGGCGCTGGGTGAGGCCGGCCAGCGTGGCCGCGCGCTCGACCAGCTCCAGGTTGCCCGTGACCGGGCGGCCCCGGGCGAAGGAGATCGTGTCGGTTGCCGGGTTGTTGCTCATGACGAGAGCTTCCCATATCGGTCAAGACGGGGTGGGAAGCGCTCCCTTGGGGTCGGCGGCCAGATGGCGGCGGGTGAACTCGAGCGCTTCGGCCAGGTCCGCGAGCCGTTCGTCCCGCGAGGTGGCCCGGCGGGTGTTGACCTCAAGGACCACGACGCCGGAGTAGGAGTCCGCGGCGAGCTTCTTGAGCAGCGGCGCGCACGGCTGGGTACCGCGCCCGGGGACCAAGTGCTCGTCCCTGGGCAGCCCGGTGCCGTCCGCCATGTGCACGTGGGCGAGCCGCGTCCCGAGCTGCTCGGCCATGGCGTAAGCGTCGGAACCGGACACCGCCGTGTGCGAGAGGTCCAGGGTCACGTAGGGGCAGTCCATGAGCACGGGGTTCCAGTGCGGCGCGTAGGTTGCCAGCTCGGCGCCGCCCGCGCGCAGCGGGAACATGTTCTCAGCCGCGAAGAGCAGGCCGGATTCCTCGCTCATCCGCGCCAGCCCCTGGGAGAAGTCCCTGGCGTAGTCGCGCTGCCAGCGGAACGGCGGGTGGACCACGACGACCCGGGCGCCGAGCTGCCCGGCCACTTCCTCGGACCTGACGAGCTTCCCCCACGGCTCGACGCCCCATACCCGCTGGGTGACGAGCAGGTTGGGCGCGTGCAGGGCCAGCACGGGCATGGCGTGATAGTCGGCCAGCCGCCGGAGCACGTCCACGTCCTGGCTGACGGCGTCGGAGGTGACCATGACCTCGACGCCGTCGTAACCGAGGCGCGCGGCGATCTCGAACGCGTCGGGCACCCGGTCGGGGAACACCGACGCGGTAGACAGCGCGACAAGGGTCCCGCCGGACCTGGTGCTCACCTACTGCTCCTTCCCCCCGGCGACCTGCCTGGGGCACCCTCGCTTGGCCAGCTTATGCGCACCGGTGGGCTTGGATGTCCGACCCCGCCGTTACGGTGCGGGGCATGGGGAATTCCTCGTCCGTTTCGCTGTACCGGTGCGCTGACTGCGGCTGGCGCAGCACGAAATGGACCGGGCGCTGCGGCGGCTGCCAGGCGTGGGGCACCGTCGAACAGGCCGCCATCCCCACCCTGGCCCGGGCCCGGCTGCCGGCGGCGCGGAACGCCGGCCCGCTGGCCGCCGGCCGTGCGGTGCCAATCACCGATGTGGATGCCCGCGCCGCGAGCGCGCGGCCCACCGGGCTTGACGAGCTCGACCGCGTCCTGGGCGGCGGCCTGGTTCCCGGCGCGGTCGTCCTTCTGGCGGGCGAGCCCGGCGTGGGCAAGTCCACGCTGCTGCTCGAGGCGGGCGCCCTGGTGTCGGAGTCGGGCCCGGTGCTTTACGTCACCGGCGAGGAGTCGGCGGCCCAGGTGCGGCTGCGCGCGGACCGGATCGGCGCCCTGGGCCGCAATCTCTATGTCGCCGCGGAGACAGAACTGTCGGCGGTGCTGGCCCACGTGGAGGCGGTGCGGCCGGAGCTGCTGATCGTCGACTCGGTACAGACGATCATCGCGCCCGGCGTCGAGGGAACCCCGGGCGGCGTGACCCAGATCCGCGAGGTCACCTCCGCGCTCATGGCCGTGGCCAAGCAGCAGTCGCTGACGACGATGCTGGTCGGTCACGTCACCAAGGACGGGGCGATAGCCGGCCCTCGCGCGCTGGAGCACCTGGTCGACGTGGTGCTGCACTTCGAGGGGGACCGGCACGCGCAGCTGCGGATGGTCCGGGCGCTCAAGAACAGGTTCGGGCCCACCGACGAGGTCGGCTGCTTCGAGCTCGGCGAGAGGGGCCTGACCGGGCTGCCCGACCCGAGCGGCCTGTTCCTGTCGCAGCACGCCGGCGACCACGTGCCCGGCACCTGCGTGACGGTCGCGCTGGAGGGCCGCAGGCCGCTCATCGCCGAGGTGCAAACGCTGGTGGCCCCCTCCTCGGCGACGGAGATACCGCCGCGCCGGGTCACTTCGGGCCTGGATTCCGCCCGGGTCGGCATGATCACCGCGGTCCTGCAGCGCCGCGCCGACGTGAAGATTGGCAGGCATGACGTGTACGCGGCCACGATCGGCGGGGTCCGGCTGACCGAGCCCGCCGTGGACCTGGCGATCGCGCTCGCCCTGGCCAGCGCCGCCGCCGACCTGAGCGTCGCGGGCACGGTGATGGCGGTCGGCGAGGTAGGGCTGGCCGGTGAGGTGCGGCGGGTGCCCGGTGTCGCGCGCCGGCTCGCCGAGGCGCAGCGGCTGGGATTCCGGCGCGCCATCGTTCCGGCGGGCTGGGCGACCGCCCAGAACGGGGCGGCTGCGCCGGAGCCGCGCAGCATTGGCCGGGGCGCCCTGGCCGACGTGCGAGAGGTCAGCTCGATCAAGGAGGCCATAGCGGCAGCCCTGGGCGGGTCATAAGGCGGCGGCCCGGTTCCTCCGGCGTTCCGGCGTTCCGGCGTTCCGGATGGCGGCCGGTCCGGCGCTGTCCTCCCGCTGTGCGACAATCCGGGTGTCATGGCGAACGGGCAGGCGGCGGCGCTCCTGCGCTGGTACGCGTCGCACGCGCGCGACCTGCCCTGGCGCCGGCCAGGGGTGAGCCCATGGGCGGTCCTGGTCAGCGAGATCATGCTGCAGCAGACGCCGGTGGCGCGGGTGCTGCCCGCCTACGAGGCCTGGCTGGCACGCTGGCCCGCCCCGGCCTTGCTCGCGGCGGCCTCGCCCGCGGACGCCGTCCGGCAGTGGGGGCGGCTGGGCTACCCGCGCCGCGCGCTCCGGCTGCACGCCGCCGCCAGGATCATGGTCAGGGAGCACGACGGGGCGGTCCCCTGCTCGCTGGCCGACCTCAGGGCGCTGCCCGGGGTTGGCAGCTATACCGCCGCCGCCGTCGCCAGCTTCGCGTTCGGGCAGCGCCACGCGGTCCTGGACACAAACGTCCGGAGGGTTCTCGCCCGGCTCGTGACCGGTGTCCCGCGCCCAGCGCCGAGCCCCAGCGCCATGGAGGTCAAGCTCGCCGAATCGCTGCTTCCAGCAGAGCCCGGACTGGCGCCCCGCTGGTCGGTCGCGGTGATGGAACTCGGCGCGCTGGTATGCGTCGCCGACCGGCCCCGCTGTGCGGACTGCCCGGTGGCCGCGACGTGCTCCTGGCGCCAGGCAGGCTTCCCGGCCCATGACGCTTACCGGGCGCGCCGGGGCAGCCAGGGCTACGAGGGCACCGACCGGCAATGCCGGGGGTGCCTGCTCGCCGTGCTCCGCGACGCGGACGGGCCGGTTCCGGCGGCCCGGCTGGACGCGGCGTGGCCGGACGCGGAGCAGCGCGGCCGCGCCCTGGCCAGCCTGGTCGCCGACGGCCTCGCCGAGGCCCTGCCCACTGGCTCCTACGCGCTCCCGCGCTGAATCCCCGCCATCCCCAGCACCGACGGCCCGCCCGGAATAGCCGGGGCGGGCGTGACGAGGTCACCCGTCAGGACTCGTCCGCAGCGCTGCCGCTCAGCACGAAGCTCGTGCTCTGGCTGTGAACCTGACCGTCAAAGACCGCGGCGGTGTAGGTGCCGGCCCGCACCGCTCTCCCCTGACCTGTGCAGCCCGACAGTGAGGTTCTCCGGTCCCAGCTGACCTGCAGGAAGGCCGGGACGCCGCGCCTCATCGTGACCACCCGGGAGCCGGTGCCGCGCAGGCAGCTGGACGAGTCCCAGATGGGCGTGCCACCGGACGCCACCACCACCGACACGAACCTGGATCCAAGGTTGATGGGACAAGGCCTGGTCCCGGTGTGCACCGCGCGGACCACGAAGGTGGCCGGCTGGCCTGGCCCGTAGCTGCCGTGGACAGCGCGGAGGGTCAGCGTCACAGCGCTGCTCAGGCAAGCATGCGGCCCAGCCCCCGGGATGTGCGCGGCAGTAGCTCTGGGCCGAGGCGCTGGCGGCCGAGGATGCGGCCGCTGTTGCAAGCCCAGGGCCACCGTATCCCCGGCCAAGGCCTGCCGGTGTCCCTCGGCCCGCGCATGCGAACTGGGACCCGTCACGTGACGAGCGGCCGCGCGCGGCGATCCCTGGCCCGCGGCCCGGCTGCCGCCCAGCGCCACGTTCACCGCCCAGGTGAGCAGCGTGAGCACCGCCAGGCCCGCCGCAAGGGTGACCACCCGGCGGCGCCAGTAGGTAGCGGGGGAGACCAGTTTCTGGCCCACTAATCGATTATGCAATCGAGCTACTCAATGTAGCCGAAGGCTCGCCGGCGGCTTACCCGGATACCGGAGCGGGGCCGGCTGTACCGGTGCTCGCCGCGGCCCCGCGGGGGCGGCGCCGCAGGCCGGTGAGTAACTGCCGCGCCAGGAAATGAGCAACGGCTACTCAGGCGGCCCATGCGGCAGGTGGCCTACAACTGTGCCAGGGCGGGCCCGATTCGGGCCCCGCCGACACAGAAATATGAGATTGGAAACAATGACCATGAAACTGATGAAGGCTGCCGCGGTGGCGCCGCTGGGCGCCGCGCTGGGCGTTCTCGCCGCGGTGATCACGGCGGGGCCGGCGAGCGCCTCCTCGGGTGACTGCGTGACGGCCGGCAAGGTGACCACCTGCACGTTCACCTTCACCGGCGGCGCGCAGACCTGGACCGTCCCGGCCGGGATCAAGTCGGCCACCTTCACCCTCTACGGCGCCGAGGGCGGCACCGCGGTGGGTGGCACCGTGGGCGGCGTCCCGGTTCCCGGTGGGCCGGGCGGGCTCGGCGCGCAGGTCACCGGCACCCTGTCGGTCACCCCCGGATCCGTGCTACAGATCAACGTCGGCCAGGCCGGGGCCGGCAACGGCGCCGCCACGTTCGGCGGCGGCGGCAGCGCGAGCGGCATCTACAGCGGCGCGGGCGGCGGGGCCAGCGATGTTCGCAGCCCGGCCGGTGGCTACTCGCTGGCCGACCGGCTGCTGGTGGCCGCCGGAGGCGGGGGCGGCGGCGATGGCAACGTGGGCCAGTCCTCGTTCGGCGCCGGCGGGGCCGGCGGGAACGCTGACTCGCTCGGCGCCAACGGCCAGTCGATCACTATCACGGGCGCCGTCCTCGGCGGAGGCGGCGGCGGCGGGGCCGGCACCACCACTGCCGGTGGCAGCGCTGGCGCCGCCGGCGTCATCACCGGCACCGACACCTGCCCGTCTGGCAGCTTTAACGGCATCGCCGGCGCCGCCGGGATGCTGGGCGCCGGCGCCGACGCTGTTCTCGGCACCAGCGGCGGCGCAGGCGGCGGCGGCTACTTCGGCGGCGGCAGCGGCGGCTCGGGCGCGGATGATGGCTGCCTCAACCTTGCCGGGCCGGGCGGCGGCGGCGGTGGCGCCAGCTACACCGGCACGGCCACCGGCGCTTCGGTCGCCGACGGCGTGCTCGCGCCCGGTGGCTCGCCCAGCGGCGAAGTGATCATCACTTTCCACAAGGGGAAGTAACCCGTCCCGCGGCTGTTATCCGGGAGCCGCGTTCACATAACGCATGAACCCCCAGGGTCGCCCTGGGGGTTCATGCGTTGGGGTCGTGGTCAGTCCTGCTGCTTGGCCGCGCTGGCCTCCGCCTCGGCCATGGCCGCAACGGGCACCGCGTCGGGCTTCGGCACGCCCTTGAACACGAACACGGCTTCCTCGCCCTCGCCTTCGGCATCGACGATGACGATCTGGCCGGCCTTCAGCTCGCCGAACAGGATCTTCTCGGACAGCATGTCCTCGATCGATCGCTGGATGGTCCGCCGCAGCGGCCTTGCCCCGAGCACGGGGTCGTAGCCGCGCCGGGCGAGCAGCGCCTTGGCGGTCGGCCGCAGTTCCAGGCCCATGTCGCGGTCCTTGAGCCGCTCGTCCACCTTGGCGATCATCAGGTCGACGATCTCGACGATCTCGTCCTCGGTGAGCTGGTGGAAGACGATCACGTCGTCCACCCGGTTGAGGAACTCGGGCCGGAAGTGGTGCTTGAGCTCCTCCTGCACCTTGTTCTTCATCCGCTCGTAGGTGCCGTGCGCGTCGTTCTCCCGGGTGAACCCCATCCGGAGTCCCTTGGAGATGTCCTTGGTCCCGAGGTTGGTGGTCATGATGATCACGGTGTTCTTGAAGTCCACCGTCCGGCCCTGGGCGTCGGTGAGGCGCCCGTCCTCCAGGATCTGCAGCAGCGAGTTGAAGATGTCCGGGTGGGCCTTTTCGATCTCGTCGAACAGGACCACGGAGAACGGCTTGCGCCGCACCTTCTCGGTGAGCTGGCCGCCCTCCTCGTAGCCGACGTAGCCGGGCGGGGAGCCGAACAGCCGGGACACGGTGTGCTTCTCCATGTACTCGCTCATGTCCAGCTGGATCAGCGAGTCCTCGTCGCCGAACAAGAACTCCGCCAGCGTCTTGGACAGCTCGGTCTTGCCGACCCCGGACGGCCCGGCGAAGATGAACGACCCGCCGGGCCGCTTGGGGTCCTTCAGCCCGGCCCGGGTCCGCCGGATCGCCTGCGACAGCGCCTTGATCGCGTCGTTTTGCCCGATGACGCGCCGGTGCAGCTCGTCTTCCATGCGCAGCAGCCGCTGCGACTCCTCCTCGGTCAGCTTGAACACCGGGATCCCCGTGGCGGTGGCGAGCACCTCCGCGATGAGGTCCTCGTTCACCTCGGCGACGACGTCCATGTCGCCGGCCTTCCACTCCTTCTCCCGGGTGTCCTTGGCCGCGATCAGCTGCTTTTCCTTGTCCCGCAGGGCGGCGGCCTTCTCGAAGTCCTGGGAGTCGATCGCCGACTCCTTCTCCCGCCGCACCTGGGCGATCTTCTCGTCGAACTCGCGCAGGTCCGGCGGCGCGGTCATCCGGCGGATCCGCATCCGCGACCCCGCCTCGTCGATCAGGTCGATCGCCTTGTCCGGCAGGAACCGGTCGCTGATGTAGCGGTCGGCCAGCTGCGCGGCGGCGACGAGCGCGCTGTCGGTGATCGACACCCGGTGGTGCGCCTCGTACCGGTCCCGCAGGCCCTTGAGGATCTCGATCGTGTGCGAGATGGTGGGCTCGGCCACCTGGATCGGCTGGAACCGGCGCTCCAGCGCGGCGTCCTTCTCCAGGTGCTTGCGGTACTCATCCAGCGTGGTCGCGCCGATCGTCTGCAGCTCACCCCGGGCCAGCATCGGCTTCAAGATCGACGCGGCGTCGATCGCGCCCTCCGCGGCGCCCGCGCCGACCAGCGTGTGCAGCTCGTCGATGAACAAGATGATGTCGCCGCGGGTCCGGATCTCCTTCAGCACCTTCTTCAGCCGCTCCTCGAAGTCACCCCGGTACCGCGACCCGGCCACCAGCGCGCCCAGGTCGAGGGTGTACAGCTGCTTGTCCTTCAGCGTCTCCGGCACCTCGCCCTTGACGATCTTCTGCGCCAGCCCCTCCACCACCGCGGTCTTCCCCACACCCGGCTCGCCGACCAGCACCGGGTTGTTCTTGGTGCGCCGGGACAGCACCTGCATCACCCGCTCGATCTCCTTCTCCCGGCCGATCACCGGGTCGAGCTTGCCCTCACGCGCGCCCTGGGTGAGGTTGCGCCCGAACTGGTCAAGCACCAGCGAGGTCGACGGCGCCGCCTCCGACGGCGCGCCCGAGGCGGCCGGCTCCTTGCCCTGGTAGCCGTGCAGCAGCTGGATCACCTGCTGGCGGACCCGGTTCAGGTCCGCGCCGAGCTTGACCAGCACCTGGGCGGCGACACCCTCACCCTCGCGGATGAGGCCGAGCAGGATGTGCTCGGTGCCGATGTAGTTGTGGCCCAGCTGCAGCGCCTCCCGCAGCGACAGCTCGAGCACCTTCTTGGCACGCGGGGTGAACGGGATGTGCCCGGACGGGGCCTGCTGGCCCTGGCCGATGATCTCCTCGACCTGCTGCCGCACCGCCTCCAGGCTGATCCCCAGCGACTCCAGCGCCTTGGCCGCCACGCCCTCGCCCTCGTGGATCAGGCCCAGCAGGATGTGCTCGGTGCCGATGTAGTTGTGGTTCAGCATCCTGGCCTCTTCCTGAGCCAAGACCACAACCCGCCGCGCCCGGTCGGTAAACCTCTCGAACATCTCGTTGCTCCCTCACGCAAGCGGTTGGGGAGGCCCGATGTCCGGCCCCGTCCCTCCGCATGGTAGCCCGCATGCCCGGATGACGCGGTGCACGATTTGTCGTGCATGAAACGTTCCCCGGCAGGAGGGCGTTCATCCCATCCAACCCGGTGAGGGAAGAGCGTGTTCCCTGCTACGCCGCAAGCGAACGCCGTCTGGGCGGCGGTGAACAGGGGATTCGCCACGCCGTCAACTCGGTCCGGCGGGCTGGTGTTCGCTATAAGCAGTAAAGCAATCGGCGGGCGGAGGGGGGCTAAGGCCCGCACGCGGTACTGAAGGCGGGGCTAATAGTGGGCACCCGCCCGTAACTCACCTGCGGGCCGCCCCGGAGACCTAGTGGGAGGACTCGTACTCCGCGATGATCGCGGCCGGAATACGTCCGCGCTCGCTTACCTTGTGACCGCGCTGCTTTGCCCACGCCCGGATTTCCGAACTGCGCTCACGGCCCGGCCCACTCCGTGAACGACGCCGGCGGCCACCCGTGCCACCTGCCACACGGCGGGCGTGTTCAACGTACTTGCCGAACTTCTCGCGCAGATCCTTGGCGTGCGTGGAGCACACGTCGATCTCATAGCCAGTTCCGTCAAAGGCGAACGAAACCGTCTCTGTTCCCTCGATCTCACCGTCGTGCGGAAGGTCACACACGACCGTCACCACCGTCTTCTGTGCCATGCGGGCCAGCCCTTCTGCTGGGAAGCGATTTATAGGCTGACCGACAATATACCAAGACTGTTGAGTTTAGCAATTCTGTGCGCGAGGATTGGGTTCCCGGGGAGTTGGCACACCGCACGGAAGTGAGCCCGGCGCATGATTGGTGTAACTCTCCGTAATCAGACATCCGGGGGGCCTCCGTCAATCGGGCAGATGCTCCGTCGTTACACGACCCATCTTACTGTTCGATGTTGTGCGCGGCCTATACCTTATGCTGGCCCGCGGATGGGCCTTGGGCCGGATCGCCGGGATCCGCATTCCGGCCGTCGTCACTTATATCAGCCTCATCACGGTCATCTTCGGGCTGCCGGGACGAGCTCATCTGCCTGCGAAGGAAGAGAGCCACCGCGATCAGGAACGCGAGGCCCACGATGAGAGGCGGCGTCAGCGCCGCCAGATCGGCGAGCATGCCCGCCCTCCTTCCACGCCCCGGAGTTTGTCTCCGCTGACTCCTCTTGGCATTGTCGCTCACGCGAGCCAGCACCTCGTCCTGCTCCCCGGCCATAAGCGCCCGCGCGAACGAGCCAGGCCGCCGGCCGGACCCGGCGGACCCGAATCCAACCCGGGTCGCGGCCGCGACACGCCAGCATTTGTCCGCGCCGCGTGGCAGGATCAGGCGGCGTGTTCCACGCGGACTTGCATATCCACTCACGGTTCTCCCGTGCCTGCAGCAAAGACTGCGAGATTCCGAATCTTGCCTGGTGGGCGGCCCGCAAAGGGGTAACGGTGGTCGGCACGGGCGACTTTACCCATCCCGCGTGGGCGGCGCAGCTGGCCGAGTCGCTCGTGCCCGCGGAGCCGGGGCTGTTGCGCCTGCGCCCCGAACTGGAGTCCCGGCTCAGGCGCACCTCGCCACCGGGCTGCCACGGCGAGGTCCGGTTCCTGCTCTCGACCGAGATCTCCACCATCTACAAACGCGACGACGCGACCAGGAAGGTCCACCACCTTCTCTATGCGCCAACGTTCGAGGCGGCAAGCGCGATCACCGCGGCATTGGCCAGGGTCGGGAACCTGGCTTCTGACGGGCGGCCAATCCTCGGCCTGGACTCCAGGCATCTCCTGGAAATTACGCTGAACGGAGGGCCGGGGTGCTTCCTCATCCCGGCCCACATCTGGACGCCGTGGTTCGCCGTCCTTGGGTCCAAGTCCGGGTTCAGCACGGTGCCGGAGTGTTACCTCGATCTCGCGGATCATGTGTTCGCCGTGGAGACCGGGCTGTCGTCAGACCCGCCCATGAACTGGATTTGCTCCTCGCTAGATCGCTACCAGCTAGTGAGCAACTCCGATGCGCATTCACCGCCGATGCTCGGCCGGGAAGCCACTACCTTCGGCACCGAACTTGACTACTTCGCGATGTTGCGTGCGTTGCGTACCGGACAGGGACTTGAGGGGACGCTCAACTTCTTTCCCGAAGGTGGCCGTTATCATCTGGATGGGCATCGTAAGTGCGGGGTCCGGCTGTTCCCCGGGCAGACCAAGAGCCACGGCGAGATGTGTCCGCAATGCGGGAAGCCACTCACGATTGGCGTGCTGCACCGAGTGACAGAACTCGCCGATCGTTCCGCCGGGCGACGGCCCGATGGTGCGCCCAGCTACGCGAACATGGTGTCCCTTCCGGAGATCATCGGTGAAATTCGCGGAAGCGGCCCGAAGACTAAGGGGGTCATCATCGAGGTGGACCGGCTGGTCGCCACGCTCGGGCCGGAACTAGGCATCCTGTTCGACGCCGACGTCGCCGACATCAGCCGCGCGGGGGGCAGCGTGCTCGGCGAGGCGATCGCCCGGCTTCGCCGCGGCGAGGTGATCAAGGAGGCCGGCTACGACGGCGAATACGGCGTGATCCGGCTCTTCGAGCCGGCGGAACTCACCGGCGCCGCGGCACTGTTCGACTTGGCGGCGCCGGCCACGGTGTCACGGCAGGCCGCCGTGCCAGCCGAAGCCGGAACGCCGCCTGGGCTGACCGCCACAGAACTGGGCCAGGCGGACGGAGCCGGGGCGGTACCGGGGGCCGTTTGGCTGGAGGAAGGAGAGGCCGGCCGGGCGGTGCTGGCGGGTCTCGACCCGGACCAGCGCGCGGCAGCGGAGGCCCCAGGGCCGCTGATGATCATCGCGGGACCGGGGACGGGCAAGACGCGCACACTCACGCACCGGATCGCGGCCCAGGTGGCCGGGGGCGTGGCCCCGGAGGCGTGCCTGGCGCTCACCTTCACCCGGCGCGCGGCGCAGGAGATGCGCGACCGGCTGGCCGCACTGCTGCCGGCCCAGGCGGGCGGGCTCATGGTCACCACCTTCCACGGCCTCGGCCTGGCGATCCTGCGCGAGCACGGCGAGCGGGCCGGCCTCCGCCCGGGTTTCGGGGTGGCCGACGAGGCGGCCAGGCTCGCGGCCGCGGCCGGGCAGGCGGGCTCGGAGGCTGAGGGCCGCCGGCTGCTGGCGGGCGCGTCCCGCGACCCCGCGCTCAGGGCCACGATCGCGGACGCGCTCGCCGCCCGCGGCCTGGTGGACTTCGATGGCCTGATCGACCTGCCGGTAGCGCTGCTGCGGGACGAGCCCGCTGTGGCGGCGGCGCTGCGCGAGCGGTGGCGCTGCGTCAGCGTCGATGAATACCAGGACATTGACGCCGCCCAGTACGCGCTGCTGCGGCTGCTCAGCGGCGACGGCGCCGGGCTGACCGTCATCGGCGACCCGGATCAGGCCGTCTACGGGTTCCGCGGCGCCGATGTGGGGTTCTTCCTGAGGTTCGGGCGCGACTACGCCGGGGCGCGGACCGTCCAGCTGACCCGCAACTACCGCTCGTCGCGGGCCATCGTCACCGCCGCGCTGGCAGCCGTGGCGCCGTCCACGCTCGTGCCGGGCAGAAGCCTGCACGCCGTGGGCGGCAACGAGGGCGCAGCGCACGGGCGCCCCGGGTCCCGCCAGAGCGGGGGTGGGCGCGAAGCGCGGGGGCGGGACAAGCAGAGCGGGGGCGGGCGCGAAGCGCGGGGGCGGGACAAGCAGAGCGGGGGCGGGCGCGAAGCGCGGGGGCGG
>Ga0207646_10002258_pt1 | contig 22924 bp, 20 predicted proteins | sample KBSK5502metaG_FD_184343 | JGI IMG/M metagenome (GOLD analysis project Ga0207646, IMG submission 184343) | Corn, switchgrass and miscanthus rhizosphere microbial communities from Kellogg Biological Station, Michigan, USA - KBS K5-50-2 metaG... | ecosystem: Host-associated > Plants > Roots >... | reverse complement strand
AGTTGTCCATGGTGACAAGTTTTTGGGCGACGCTATTCAATGTGATCTTCGGTCTTCTCGCTGCATATGTTCTTTCGCGTTACGACTTCTGGGGACGCAATGCCGTCATCGTAACTATTTCTTTACCGACTGCGATACCTACTGCCGTCGCGGGTTTCGCCTTGCTGGCTCTTTGGGGACCTCAGGGAACGTTGGGGCGGTTTCTTTTCCCTCCCGAAGGTAAGCAGCAGTTGATGTTCACGGCTTACGCGATTATTCTGGCCAACATCTTCGTCACGTTTCCGCTGGCGTTCGGCGTGATCAAGCCGGTGTTCGATACGATGAGCCGTTCATTGGAAGAAGCTTCGGCAACGATCGGCGCCACGCGCTGGCAGACATTCTGGCATGTGACGCTGCCGAGTCTGCGCGGCGCGATCGTCGGCGGCGCGCTGCTAACTTTCGCGCGCGCAGTCGGCGAGTTCGGTTCGACGATTCTGGTTTCCGGCAATGTCGCGGGACACACACAGACGGCGCCGCTTTACATCTTTGCCAAGTACAATTCCCCAGAGCCTGGAAGTCTCGAAGCCGCCAACGCTATTGCGATTGTGCTGGCGCTGTTGTCTTTTGTTATTTTCAGCGTGCTCTTCTTTGCGCGCGACTGGCTGGAATTTGAAGCACAAGAAACATGATTGCAAAAATGGCATTGGCTCCCGACGCAGATCAACACGTGTCTTGGGCTCCGGAACGCGAACAGCGAACGGGAGTTGCTGCGACCGTGCAGGGCGTCAGCAAGCGCTTTAAGAAGACGCGCGTGCTGGAAGACATTACTTTCGACGTCGCTGAAGGCGAATCGCTGGTGCTGCTCGGCGCATCGGGCAGCGGCAAAACAACAATCCTGCGCATCATTGCCGGTTTGGAACAGCCTGACAATGGACGCGTCATTCTTCATGGCAAAGACGTGACGGATCTGCCGGCGCGCGAACGCGGCGTCGGTGTGATCTTTCAGGCTTACGCATTGTTTCCGCGCATGACGGTCGAGAAGAATATCGGCTATGGATTGCGGATTCGGCGACGGCCCCGCAAAGAAAGAAAGAGAATAGTCAACGACCTGCTCACGCTGGTGCGGTTGGAAGAGCATCGCAAGAAGTATCCGTGGCAGCTTTCCGGCGGCCAGCAACAACGCGTGGCGATCGCGCGCACGCTCGCTTACAAGCCGCAGGTTCTGCTGTTCGACGAACCTTTCGGCGCGCTGGATGCGCAGACGCGCGTGCGTCTTCGTCGAGAGATTCGCGCCCTCTTAAAACAGGTCAAGGTTCCGTCGGTCTTCATCACCCATGATCAGGAAGAAGCGTTAGAGTTGGGCGATCGCATTGCTGTGCTGAACGACGGCCATCTGGAACAAGTCGGCACGCCCGATGAAGTTTACAATCACCCCGCCACGGAATACGTCGCGACTTTCCTGGGAGCCGCCAACTTGCTTTTGGGCGTTATCACGGGAAACTCTGTCGAGATCGGCAGCGCTAGTTTGCCGGCGACCAAAGAGACGGCCCGATTTCGTGAAGGACAGTCAGTTAAACTCGTGTTTCGTCCCGAGGATGTTTGTTTGAGTAAAGACGCTAACCTGCCCGAAGGATGTCGGCGGCTGACCAATGGCGTGATCGAGGAGGTCAGTTTTGTAGGAGCATATGAACGTTTGAATATTCGACTCGATCTCACTCATCGCCGCCAGTTCCAGAACGAGGCCCCCTCTTATCAAGTCACCATCAACACCCCCGAGAGAATGACCGGCGTCCCCATCATCGTCACCCAGCCTAAGCCTGAACCCAATGCCACCAGGTACAAAGCGGGCGATCGCGTGGCGGTGGGACTCACTTCCTTTAGCGTTCTGCCAAATTACACCCTCGCCAGGTGCTAGTGAAAAATCCCAAATTAGCGTTTCTGTTGCTGATGGCAATATTGCCGTGCGCATTCGGTCGTGCCGGGGGGCAAACGCCGGTTCCCAAAATCGATACGCAGAGCTGGAATGATGTTCAACTGACAATCGCGCTGAGCAAGAGAGTTGATTTCCTCGTGCAGGGAACTCTGCGCATTGGCGGCAACCTAAGCCAGTCGGTGGACGAGCGCTGGGGCTTTGGCTTTAATTACAAACTGAGTAAGTATGTCACACTCAATGAACTATATTTTCACCGCGAGGCGCGGCCTCCCAACGGTAAGCCTGAGGTGGAAGAGCGTCTCACCCTCGGAGTTACCTTGCGCAAGCCGATCGGAAAATTCACGCTGATCGATCGCAACTGGTTTGAGCGTCGCTGGCGGGAGCCGCAGGTCGATGCCTGGCGCTATCGCAATCGGCTCCAGATTGAACACCCATTCAAGATCCAGAAAGCGAAATTCACCTGGTTCGTTTCCGATGAGCTGTTTTATGACTGGAGTTTACAGGACTGGGTGCGCAACCGATTTGCCGTCGGCGCCAGCCATGTCTTCAATAAACATTTCACCATCGATCTCCATTACACGCGCCAGAACGATGGCCGAACCCGACCGGGCGATATCAATGTGATTGGTACGGTATTGAGGTTCCGTCTGTAACCGGCCGCGTTCTTATCAGGATTACGACTAGAGACGATATGTGCATGTCTTTCAGAAATCACGCTAACGTTACTTACATTTCCTGAGTTTGGGTTCACCGCCATAAACCAGCGTGAAAACTCCGACCAGCTCTCTTGTGGCACTGTTTCTAACGCTCAACTTCATTGTCTTGCCGTTGACTTGACCTGCGAAGCGGGCAGCATAGCCGGTAGATTGCTCGTTTTGACGCACCGGTCCACCGTGTTCCGGGACCTGCATTCCGGAAACATCGAACCGGCCTCGTCGATCAAGGGTAATTCTTTGGTTTATCGTTGCATGAGCACAATCGTATTCGATCGTCGCGCCCCGCTCAGTAACCTGCACGCTAATGTGTTCTCCACCCCAGAGACCCACGGGCAATCCCTTCGTTCGGGCTTCGCCATTCATCGGTAATCCCACCATCCCACGCTCTGATTCAGTCCATATCTTCTTCGGATGATCGTTCTCCCGGGCTACCAGGCCAACCAGGTTGTTGCCCCGCTTGGCTTGGCTGCTGAAAAGAAAAGCAGTGCCGACCAGAAACAATAAAACAACGATCATGCCTCTCCAAAGACAGTTCATAGCGGACCTCACTAATCTTATTTTGTCTTATTTTGTCTCCATCCTCAAACGTCGAACTCCCAATCGAGTCTGTAAGAAAATTTGGGATCTCTCCTCCGTGTACTCCGTGCCTCCGTGGTGCATCCCTTCTTGGCAATTTCAATTCGGAGATCACGGAGTTCATACGGAAAGCTTTTCCCGACAGACCCAATCGCGTGGGAGGCAACCTGCCGACCGCACCCAAGAAAACGGCCCGCCGGAATAACTGGCGGGCCGTCGTCCAAGTTGTAGAGCCTGCGGGGTTGAAACAATCAACCCCGCCCTGATCATCTCAGCGTCCTTGTCTGCTTCTACTTCGTGACAACCAGCGTTACCGAGGTAGTGCGCTGTAAACTGCCACTTGTACCTGTGATCGTTAACGGGAATGTGCCTCTGCTATTGTCGACGTTCACAGTCATCGTGGTGCTACCAGAAGTGTTTACCGACGTCGGATTAAAGCTCGCAGTCGTACTGCCAGGTAATCCGCTGACGGTGAAAGTAACTGTTCCGTTGAATCCTCCCGATGGAGTAACGGTTACCGTGTAAGTCGTGCTTGTCCTTCGCGGGATCGTCCGAGAGGACGGCGTTGCAGACAGCGCGAAGTCGCCAGTTGGCGTCGGAGTTGGTGTCGGTGTAGCTGTCGGTGTTGGCGTAGGTGTTGGCGTCGGAGTTGGTGTCGGCGTAGGTGTCGGTGTTGGCGATCCGCCACAACCCGGGAACTTGAACGAGCCGATGCGCGTGCTCCAATTGAAACTGCCGTTCGTGGCTATGTATTCCTGCGTGTACCAGAAGGTGCAGTTGTCGACTGGGTCGATCGTCATATCGCTGTAGTCTCCCCAACGATTGAGGCCGCCCGTTTGGCTGCCGGTGCCGGCGAAGAGCGTTGCCTCCGCTTGGGTCAGCGAATTGAGCGGGTCGCTAAAGAGCCGCCCGGCATAGCGGATCTGCGGGTTAATCGATGCGCTCGAGGCGCTGTAGCCGACGGCGATATTTCCCTGCTGGTCCATTGCCGCACTACCCATCCAGCGCCAGGTCGTGTCCGGTTGGTAGGTGCTTTCCTGAAACTTTGTAACCGGTCCGGCGGTCACGTTGTGCAACTCGAACCAGCGTATTCCAGCCACGCCACCCGAACTGACCGTGTAATTCCCCACCACTGATTCGTGGTCGCCGAAATTCCGATATGCCAGGCGGAACATCAAGCGGTCGGCGATAGCGTCCAGCCTTTGGGTAGTTCCGCCCTGAGGAACGCAGTCGCGCGTCGAGCCACACAGCACTGTAAAGCCCGCCGCCGCCGGACTGGAGAAGAGCGTAAAAGTCGAGTTCGCCGGCGTGGTGAAATCGACATGGAAGTGCCAGACCTTGTAGACGTTGGTGCCTGGGAATTCCACGAAGGTTGCCGGAGCGCCCGTTGGTGGAAGTATCGAGCCGTCGAGGTCGGCGGGCAGGTAGACATCCTCAGTGGGTCCGCCGGTGATTCCGGTCGTGATAAAAGTGGCCGGAAGGCCGGCAAGCATCTTCGCGCGATCGAACGCGAAAGGCTGTGGGCCAAGGAAGGCCGTGCCACCCGAATTGAACACATTCATGCTCATGTAATAAGCATCAGGCCACACGCTCAAGTGTGGATAGTCGAAAAAGTTGGAACCCAAATGAAAGTCATAGCGGTTATAGCTGCCAGTTGCGTCGCTGCTGGTCGATACGGCAATGCACTCGTCGGTCGGGACTCCTGAGCCCGCAAACTGAGTGATGATCCAGCGGTTGTCGATTTGGTCGTACAGCACAACGGGGTCGCCACTGCCATTGGTTTGGCAAACACCGCCAAAGCCACTCCAGAGCGTCGTTATGCCGGAAGGGCCTAGCACCGACGCGCCTGTAGTCTTGTTAAAAACCTGAAAGCCTTCGTTAACTATTTGGACATACTGCGTCGCGCCCGCTTCGCCATTCGTGTCGGGCGGTGCGCAGTTGCACGCAACACCAGGGAATGGGACGCCATCGAAGTTGAGCAGCGGGCTGGGCATATTGAGTCCAGCGAAGATCCTCGCGGAGGTAGCTCCCTGAACTACCGGGTCAGCGCTGTCAATGTGGTTATTCGGAAGCTTCGGGTTTTCATTGGCCTCGTGCTCTGCCTTTCGTTCCACGGGCAACTGCTTCATATCGCGCAAAGGCTTTGAGGTGTCGTTATGTTCAGACGTGCCGACGGTGACCTGGCCCTGTTGGTTCTGGCTAGAAGTGCTCGTCTTCTCGGCGGGCAACTCTGTGGATCGCTTGGCCCAAATAATTTGGGGAAGCACTATTACCGTGGTGGTGAGCAGCAAAGCTGCCGCGATTACTAACATCCATCGTTGTCGCGTTTTCATTTCTTATTCTCCAAATTCGGTTGAGTATCGGTTAAACGCTCCAGAGCAAAAGTTAGAATGCCGACGATCCTTTCGTGGAAGGGTCCCTGCTCGAACATCAATTTAGAAGTTTCGCGAAACTTGGTAGGGGCGCCAAGTCTAGTAGTGAGCGGCCGGGAGTATAGCACTGGCAATATCTTTGGCAAGCAAATTCTTTATCAACGCCGTCGTTCTATTAGGCGCCGAACCATTTGCGGCAACAGGAGCGGTCTGAAACGATTGTGAAGCCGAAAAAAAGGGGTGAGTATCCATAAAGATACCACCCCTGTTACTGCACGACCAAGACTCGCCCTCACCGTGCAAATGTACATATTCCGATTGAAATTTTCGTCACCTAACCCGTCGCTCTTACTGGCAACCGGGAAATTTGAACGAAGCGATGCGCGTGCTCCAGTTGAACGAGCCGCTGCTCTTTAGGTACTCATTTGTATACCAGAAAGTGCAGTCATCGACGGGGTCAAGACTGATACTGCTGTAATCACCCCACCGGTTAAGCCCTCCGGTCTGCGAACCGCCGCCGTTCTGTATGATGTTTTCAGTTTGCATCTGGCCCAATGGGTCGGTCGATACGCGGCCCGTATAACGAATCGAGGGCAAAATGCTGCTGCTCGAAGCACTGTAACCCACTGCGATATCGCCAACCTTGTCCATTGCGATGCTGCCCATCCAGCGATGGATACCATCGACAGTAGAGAGAGTTCCTTGTTGGAAGACGGAGGGCGTTCCGTTGGGGTCACGCAACTCATACCAACGGACGGACGTCACCTTGTTTCTCTTATTCGTCCCGACCGCTACGGAATGATTGACCACGAGCGATTCAACACCGGCGCGATTGCGATAAGCCAGACGATACATCAATCTGTCGCCGAGCGAGTCGAGCCTCTGACTTGTACCAGGCTGCGGAATGCAGGCCCCACCTCCGCTACAGGGTACATTGAAGGCCGCGACCGGGATATTGGTCGGCCCCGTGAAAGTTGAGTTGGCCGGTGTCGCAAAGTCCACGTGGAACTTCCAAAGGTTAAGTGAGTTCGTGCCAAAGTTCAGGAAGAAGTTTGGTGAACCTACCGGCGGAGCTGTTGAGCCGTCCAAATCCGATGGCAGCAGACCACCGAAGCTGGTGCTCAGTTGAAAACATACCTGCGTCGCCGCTGCGCCGCTGCGCATCGCCGCGCCATCGTAAGCACACGCTTTCGAGCCCGCGAAGGTGGTCCCGTTAGTGAAGATGTTGAACGAGATGTAGTAGGCGTCTGGCCAGACTCCAACCTTGGGGTAGTCGGGGAATTGGTTCCCGTAGTTGAACGAATACCGATTGTAAGTTCCAGTGGCGTCGGGAGTGGTCGAAACCGCGACGCATTGCAAGTAGGGAGTGGTGGTGACAGAGAATTGCGTCAGTATCCAACGGTTGTTCGCCTTGTCATACTGCACAATCGGATCGCCGTCGTTGTTTGTTTCGCAGCCGCCGCCAAAGCCGGCCCAGACCGTGTTTCCGGCCTTCGGAAAACCGGGGACGATTGTCCCGGTGATCTTGTCGAAAACTGCATAAGATTCGTTGACCCATTGGACCACCTGGGTCGCCCCCACCGAAGCGTTGGTGTCGGGCGGTGCGGCGTTGGGCGTGAAACCATAATCGCCGTTACCTACGCCGGCAAAGTTAAGTCCCGGTGTTGTCCCGACGAGGGGCGCTACGTTACCTTGCAGAGCCGGATCCTGCTGATTTTGGCTAGCCACTATCGGTAACAAATGCCGTTTTTCGATTTTCTTCTCCGTGCTTCGGGGTGCGCTGGGAATGTCTCGCAAGGGGGGCGAGACGTCGTGATGAATTGATTGTTGTATTTCTGGCTTACTGGATTGTTCCTGTGACTGGCTCCGACCGTGCACAAGTACGGGCAAGAGCGCGGCGGCGCACAGCGCCATTGTAATGAGTAACGCAAAAACTTTCCTCATATTTCCCCTCCGGTTGATTTTCTCGTTTAACTTCTAGATGAGCCCTTGCCGGTTACCGTTGATGTCGCAAGGGTGCGGCCAATAGTACTCTTAGAGGGCACAGCAAGGCAAGATGGAACGCCATAGGCGAACGGGTCATCAATTCGAAGAGTTCTTATCACTCTTAGACTACCGCCGCTCCCGCCATCGCCTCATCATTTGCGGCAACAAGAGCATGGTCTGAAACACAGATCCGGAGGCAAATCGGCGGGCAAAACCGCGAAATAATTGGCCAGCCTCAGGTGAATAGTTGAACCACCACAGATCGGGAATGAACCCAAAGTGATTGACGTGAATGTGCCGCGTGCTAACCAATTCCAGCAACCCGGCCCGGCCATGTGTGCGGCCGAGGCCGCTTTGCTTTAGACCACCCCAGGGTGTTTGAGCGATGCCATGCGTGTAGAGCACTTCGTTAACCATGATCGTGCCGGCATCGATGCGTTCCGCCAGGCGCTTGCCGCGCGCGATACTCCCGGACCAGACACTGGCAGTCAGCCCGTAACTTGTATCGTTGGCCAACCGCACCGCTTCGTCCTCGGTCTTGAAGATCATGATAGGCAGAACCGGACCGAAAGTTTCCTCGCGCATCACGTCCAGGTCGTGGTTTACATTGATGAGGACCGTTGGTTCAAAGAACGCCCCCGCTGAACCCGGCATTCGTCGACCGCCGGTCAGCGCCGTCGCGCCCTTATCGACCGCTTCGTCGACGTGCTTTTCCACCAGACGTAGTTGATGTTCGCTGGTCATCGATCCTACGTCGGTATTCTTGTCCGTACCGAGGCTCTGCCGCAGACGTTTCGTTTCCTTCACCACTTCGTCGACAAACTTCTCAGCGATGCTTTCATGAACATAACAACGCTCGACTGAGGAGCATGACTGACCCGAGTTTGCGAACGCTCCCCACACTGCACCGCGCGCGGCGTTTTGAATGTTCGCATCGTCCAAAACGATCATCGGATCTTTGCCTCCGAGCTCCAGCACGACCGGCGTCAGATATTTCGCGGCTGCTTCGGCAACGCGCTTGCCAGTGGCAACACTGCCGGTGAACATGATCTTGTCCACGCCTGAGGCGACCAGGGCCGCTCCTGTCGAGCCGTCCCCGGTGACTACCTGCAAAGCTCCGTCACCCATCCCGGCACGATCGAACACTTCCCTGATCTTCAAACCAGTCAAGGGTGTCAACTCGCTCGGTTTCAGCACGACTGCATTGCCGGCCATTAGCGCCATTACGACTTCATCGAGGGGCGTGGCCCAGGGAAAGTTCCACGGCGAGATGATGCCCACCACTCCCAAAGGTTTGTAAATTTCGTAGGACGATCGACCCATCAAAGCGTACTGACCAACGCTGATGCGCCGTGGACTCAGCAGGCTCGCGGTCTTCCGCGCGAAGTACTGCATCAGATCGAGCGTCGGGGTCAGTTCCATTGCGATCGCTTCCGAGACAGGCTTGCCGGTTTCACGTGAGATCAGCAGGGCAATCTCTTCCAGCTCTTTAAGGATTATCCGGCGGGCTTTCATGACGACGCGTCCGCGCTCGCGAATAGACCGCGCGGCCCAGGTCGGTTGTGCTTCTCTGGCTCGACCGACCGCGCGCGCAACTTCTTCGGGTATCGTCAAGGGCACCCGGCCGATTTCTCCGCCGGTGGCGGGATCGCGCACAATTATTTCTGGTCGTTCCGATTTAGCTGGAATGCTCTGGGCCATCGCCAAGGATTATCGCGCAGAAGCACGAGCAATTAAAGAAGAATCCTTTGCGTTACTCCACGAAAACCTCTGCGCCCCCACGTTGGAGAAGTCTTTAGTCGCCTTCGCGCTTCGATTGCAAGACGATCATTAACCACGGAGGATACAGAGGTTTCGCAGAGGACGGGGAGACGCTATCGTTTTCACCATTACCGCTCCCTCAGTTACAATACGGCTCCCAAATTGGAAAGCCATTGAGGAGAGACAATGCTGAAACCGCAACTCGTTGAGTTCATGCGCCGTATAGATAAGAATTCCATCGCTATTGTTCCCGCCGCCCGCGAGGCCGTGCGTTCGCACGACACCAATTATCGTTATCGTCAGAACTCTGACTTCTTTTACCTGACCGGGTTTGAAGAGCCGGATGCGATTGCCGTGATCGCTCCTTCACGAGAGAAGAAGTTCACGCTATTCGTGCGACCCCGTGATCCGGAACGCGAAATTTGGGATGGTTATCGCGCCGGGGTTGATGGCGCAGTGCGCGATTACAGCGCCGACGAGGCGTTTCCGGTCAGCGAGTTTGACGAAAAACTGGCCGAACTGCTGGATGGGCCGGCAATCCTTTACTACGCTTTCGGGCACAGCACTCCAGAGATGGACCAGAAAATCATTCGCCAGTTGACGCTGATGCGCGAGACGAATCGCAAGCCGTTGGAACCACCGCGAACGATTATCGACCCTACTTCGATCATTCATGAGATGCGCGTGCTCAAAAGTAACGAAGAGGTAGAGATCATGCAGCGCGCCGCGGACATCGCTGCCGAAGCCCACGTCGAGGCGATGAAGGCCGTACACCCGGGCATGAAGGAATACGAAGTCGAAGCTTTGATTGAATCGATCTTTCGTCGGCACGGCGCGGCCGGCCCGTCGTACACTTCGATTATTGGCTCCGGCGCGAACGCCACCGTGCTGCATTACATTACCAACATGGACACCTTGCGCGACGGCGATCTTCTTCTGGTCGATGCCGGCGCGGAATACAAGGGCTATGCTTCGGACATCACGCGCACCTTTCCGATCAACGGGCATTTCACGCAAGCGCAGCGCGACATTTACGATCTCGTGCTGGAAACACAAATGTCCTGCATCGACATGGTTCGCCCGGGAGTAAGGCTTGAAGACCTTAAAGCTCACTCAGTTGAAATGCTCACCGAAGGAATGGTGAGACTTGGTCTGCTCAAAGGCGATCCGAAAAAGTTGATCGAGGAGAAGAAGTTCATGCAGTTCTACATGCATAATCTTGGCCACTTCCTCGGTATCGATGTTCACGATGCCGGCCGCTATTACTTCAATGGCGAATCAAGGCCCGCGGAACCCGGCATGGTAATGACGATCGAGCCGGGACTCTACATCTCTCCGGATACAAAGAACATTCCCGAAGGCTTCAACAAAGAAATTCCCGAAAAATACCTTGGCATCGGCGTGCGCATCGAAGACGACGTGCTGGTAACTGAGAATGGCGCGCGCGTGCTTACTAACAAAGTTCCGAAGGATACTGGAGAGATTGAAGCGCTAATGGCGAAGTAAGAACTGCGATGAAACAAGTATTCGCGGTGCTGAATGAAATGGTCCGCGACGGCGCGCTGGAAGACTACGCAGTGGCCGGGGCCATCGGCGCGATGTTCTATGTCGAACCTTTTTCCACGCAAGATATTGATGTGTTGGTAATAATGCCCGAGGACGGGATTGTCATTGAACTACCGGGCATAGACTACTTGAAAGCTCGCGGCTACACCGAGTTTCGCAATGAAGGGATCGTAATAGAGGACTGGCCAGTTCAGTTTCTACCCGCGACTACCGATCTTGAGCGTGAAGCTTACCTCAATGCGGAGATCTCAAACTTCGAAGAGGTTCCGGTTCGAGTCGCTTTGGCAGAACATCTGGTTGCTATAATGTTGAAGGTGGGGCGACCTAAGGATCTTGCTCGAATTCAGATGTTTCTCGAACATGATGCAGTCAAGATGGACAAGTTGAACGATGTAATTCAACGCCACGGCCTGACAGAGAAATGGGCCGACTACAATAGGAAGTTCGCAGAATGAAAGAGAATTCCGAAGTCGCTAAGTTTTATCGACACAAGGACCAACAACGCAAGGCGCGAGCGAAACGTCCAGTGGCAGAAAAACTGGCGGTCGCAACAAAGCTTCGCGACGTGCAGCAGAAACTTGCGCCGGCTCGCGCAGCGAATAAAGCCAAACGCGCCGCCGGCAAAATAGACATTCGAATCAAGACCGCGTAGCTATTGAATAAAAGTTACAGACTTCTTTTTGGCGATCAATTGATGCTTGTACGCCAGTTCAAAGTAAAGCTCCAAACCCTTTTTCATCTCTTCATCCATCTGGAAAGCAATGTTTCGCGTCAGGTAATCCTTTATCTCTTCCGCCGATAGCGAAAGCCTTTCTCGATATGCCACCGCGATCGTGTCCAAATGGGCTAACCCTTCATCCCGGGCTGAGGTAAAGCCGATCGCGCGAACTGTGTCCGCATTGCTCACTCGCGCCATCCACATCGCAAAGACAAATCCGAGGCCGGTGTAGTCGTACCACAGAGTCGCCAGGTCAAAGACGCGAAATTGATCGCGGGAAATCTTCATGGCCGGATCGCCGATGATCAGGGCCGCATCCGCGCGCGCGAGCATTGACTTGAGATTGGGCAGCGACGTTTCCCATTCCGGCTCAAATCCCAGAAATTCACGAAAAATGATCTTAACAAGCACGACCGATGTACGCGACGACTCGTCGAGCGCCACGCGCTTAATTTTCTTCAGGTTGTTGAGCTTACTCGCGACCACTACACTGCGCACGGCGGATCGTGAGCCGACGCAAACGTCCGGAACGATGGCCACTCCGGGAATACGCTGACATTCAATGACCGGCACCAGGGCGGCATCGACTTCGTCGCGGGCAAGCATTTCCGCGCAGCGCGCTGGCGATGTGTCGGTGAATAGTTGGACCGATTCACGTTGAGATCCGTAAACAAAACTCCAGATTAGAGGCGCGGTGTTCAGATAGCTCGACGCCGCGATTCGCGGTTGCCGATTAGTAGAAGGGTTGACCATTAGATTTGAACGAATCGTAGCGCAGTCTTAAACGTGACCGCAAAAGACCGTAGGAAATCTGCGCTTGCTGAGTTGACGAGCTTGCGGCTTGGCCGCAAAGCTTAACCCGAACGCAAATCTGATTGACTCAAGCAGAACCCGAAGCCCGCCTTTGCCCTTCCTCACTTTACGTTTATATTTATCGGCAATCACTGAGTGAGCACGATGCCGATTTACGATGTCACAGTTCCGATCCGGGCCGGGATGCCGATCTACGAAGGCGACCCAAGCGTCGACATCGAGTCCTGGTCCGCGCTGGCGAAAGGAAACTCGGCGAATGTTTCCTTTCTGCACTTCGGGGCGCACACCGGAACCCACGTGGACGCGCCGGCGCACTTTATTGAGGGCGCCCGTAAGATCGATTCCTTGTCACTTGAAGCTTTGATTGGCCCGGCGCGAGTAATACGAGTGCCGGACGAGCTCAACGAAATCGACTCGAACTTTCTTGCCGGGTGTGATCTGAACTCTGAACGCATCTTATTTCATACGCGCAATTCAAGTTTCTGGAATGAGGGATTCCGCAAAGACTTCACCCACCTCTTACCTGAAGCCGCGGAAAAGTTGGTCGAACTCGGTGTGATACTAGTAGGCACTGATTATCTTTCAATTGAAAAATTTCATTCCGGTCATCATCGCACGCATTTAACTCTGCTTTCGCAGAGCGTCATAATCGTTGAAGGGCTGAACCTCAGTGACGTGCCTGAGGGCGATTACGAATTGATCTGCCTGCCGCTGCGGATCGCCGGCGGCGCCGGTGATGGTGCGCCGGCGCGGGTGGTACTGAGGACACTATAGGACTATTGGAACCTATTGGTCATGAAGGAGAAAGCAAAGCCCGATCGATTGTATCGCGAACGCGTCTACAAAATTGTGCGGCAAATTCCTCGGGGTCGGGTGATGACCTACGGTCAGATCGCATACATCCTTGGGAAAGGCTACACGCCGCGGACAGTCGGCTTTGTTATGCACAGCGCCGACGAAAGCAATACACCGTGGCAGCGCGTGATCAATTCGCAGGGACGCTGTTCGACCGGCCGCATTGTTTTGCCATCGGACATGCAGCAGCGATTACTGGAACAAGAGGGCGTGAAATTTGACGCCAAGGGACGCTGCGACCTGGAAGCTTTTCTCTGGCTTCCCGATCAGGAGAAGGTCGTAAAGGCTAAAGCCGCTAAAGCTCGCACGGTTCTGTATCGACGTTAGTTGTTTCGCGTTTAGGCGGCCGCCTGAAGGCCGACCTCTAAACCTAAATCGGAAACCGAAGGAACGAAAAGATGAACAATGATCCCCTTTCCCAACGGGCGCCCTACCAGGTCAGTCCGCCGCGCTATTCGGTGTCGCATCAAATGGCGACGACGGCTTTCGAGTTGCCTAACTTTCGCGTCATGCAGACTCTGGGCGTGGTCCGCGGTATTGTAGTGAGATCGCGCAACGTGTTTGCGACACTCGGCGCGACGCTTCAACAGTTGGCTGGCGGGAATATCACGATCTGGACAAAGATGTGCGAAGAAACCCGATCTGACGCGTTCGAGATCATGGTCCAACACGCTTCGGAAATCGGCGCCAATGCGATCATCGGCATGCGCTATGACACGACTGAGATCTCAACCGGAGTTACGGAAGTCCTCGCCTATGGCACGGCCGTGATCGTCGAGCCGACTGACACTGGTTACCGCGGATGAGCGACGACAAATTGGACGAAGTTCGTTGGGACCGAATCCACGAGGCCTTTGCGTCAGTTCCGTATGCAAAACTTATCGGCCTCGAGCTGGGCCAGATGAAACCCGGCGAGGCCAATCTTCATCTCAACATTCGCGACGAGCTGAAGCAGAACCAGGGTGTTGTTCACGGTGGCGCCGTTGCGTCCCTGATCGATACTGCCGCCGCCTTTGCAGTGGTCACGCGGCTTGAACCCGGCGAACGCGTAACCACGACCGACCTCACCATTTATTACCTGCGGCCGATTACGTCAGGCCGCCTCACGGCCACGGCGCGCATCGTTCGGGGCGGGCGTCGCCTCTTCGTCCTGACGGTCCAGGTCACGAACGATCACGAGGTGCTGGTAGCAACGGCGGTCACCGGCTACATTAAGCTCCAAAACAGCCAGAAACCTCAGTAAATCAGCGGAAAACTTCTATAGACAAGGCTTGCCGCAAAATGCCAAAATAGCCTTGGCTCGTTTCTCAGGCGAGTTCTCATCTCATACCGGTTCCGGTTTTTCCTATGCATTCACTCTACGACGTTCTGATGACTCAACATGCTCGCCAGCTAACGCCGGTTCGCTGCGCCGTTTCGACGATCGTTCAACTACATCGTTACTTTGAAGACGTCGTGCTCGAAAACAATTTGGGCGCGCTGGTAATTGAATCGTTGCCGCTGGCGGCGAAACGTCCGGCGCGAGAAAAGGCGCGCGTGCGCGAGCTGGCCCGTGGAGGACGCCGTGCCTTCTTCTTTGTCCGTCAGGCTGATGCCCTCAGCGAGTTGGTTACCGGAGTGGGAGCGAACTCGGTGTTGGCTCCGGCAATCCTGCAACAGGCTGAGCCCAACCAGGTCGACGAGCATTTCGTGGTCATTGCCGACGCGCGATTTTCCGCCCTGCTGGCCACCGTGCGCGGCCGAGCCAACGATGCGGCGGGCGGCGATGAAGTTATCTGGACGTTCGAACCGGACATCGTTTACTCAGCGCTCGAATACTTGATGGCCCGCGTCGGAGCTGAACATCCATACCACGCGGGGGCATTTGGGTCAGCTGTGCGCACTTCGATGCCCAAAGCTACTTCGCTGCAACTTACGTTGAGCGTAACTACGAAGCTGGCGCACCTGCTTCAGGAACAGGCCGGCCGTGAGATCGCAGTGAACCGAATTGCCACGGCAATCCGCGAGTCGCTGGAGCTGGGTGTGATCCTGCAAAAGACGGTGGACGAGGTCGGCACCGCGCTAAATGTCGCGAGCTGCGCTTTGCGCGTCGAAGGTCAGACCTCAGAACAGGCTTTGACTTACTTCTATTCTGCTCCCAACACCGAAGTCACCACGCCCAAAGAAAAGCTAGTCGGCGATCTCGATGCTCACTGTGCGCGCTTTGCCGAACATCCGGAGGTAATCACCCAAAATGGCGGCGACGATCCAGAGTCGAGCGTTGAAACATTGCCGATGGCCGTGGTGCCGTTAATCTTTCACGAACGTTTGATAGGTGCGCTAGAGGTAATCTCCGCTGACCCGGTGCGCGTGTGGCAGGAGAACGAAATTCTTTTGGTGCGCACTGTTGCCAATCAGGTGGCCGTGGCCGTTAACCACGCGAACCTGTTCGCGCAGATTCAACAACAGGCGCTGACCGACGCGTTGACCGGTTGCTATAACCGCCGCTCGTTCGAGATGCAGCTTAATAAAGATCTGATGATGGCCCGACGGACGCATCAGCCATTGTCTTTGGTAATGTTGGACCTGGACCGATTCAAGCAGTTAAACGATACGGCCGGCCACGACGCCGGCGACGCAGCTCTGCGCAAGTTGGCTGACTGTTTTCGCCAGGAAATCCGAGGCGTCGATTCGGCTTGCCGCTTTGGGGGCGACGAGTTTGCCTTGATTCTGCCGCAGGCTTATTCCGAGGGCGCACTGCTTGTCGCCGAACGCCTGCGAGCGCGGATCGAACAGATCGAGATTCCAGGCTTCGGAAGTTTGAGTGCCTCGATGGGGATCGCCACGTTTCCCACGCACGCGCGTTCGCGCGCGGCGTTGATGTCGGCATCCGACGCAGCCCTCTACAGCGCCAAGCGCGGCGGGCGCAACCGCGTCTGCATTTTCGAACCCGTGGACGGAAAATCCGAAGCGGCTACGCCTTCCGGCGAATTGTTGTTGCCTGAAACCGTTGAGCGAACGATGTGACGTTGCCTGTTGACGAGTCGTTTTAGTCTGGAGTTCAAACCCAATTCACCTTAAGGCAGCAGATCTAAGATCTTGAGATCTAAGATCTGCCTGGGATCTGAGACCTCAAATTTGAAATCTGAGATCTTTCAGATAGTCTGCCCGCTTTGCCAGCTAGTCCGCCCCGCTTTGCCAGCCCGATTAATCTCACTTAGACTTTCAAGATTCAGAAGCTTAGTATCGATTTCTGCCAAATTCCGCAAGCCGCCTGGTCGGGCATGCTGATTTAGGGGCAAGAGTCTTTCGGTTTCTTTCATGAATGATCTAAGAAGATTAGTCCGCTATTTTCGACCCTATAAGGTCTCGTTAATAATCGGCATCGCCTGCATCATGGCGGGCGTCATCTTCAACCTCAGTATTCCCTTGATTGTCGGGGGCGCTATCGACGCCAAATGGGCTGACGTAACCTGGACAAAGCTCACCATCGCCGCACTGAAAGTTCTCGGCGCCAGCGCCATGAGCGGCCTGTTTCTCTTCTTGCAACGCCGTATTCTGATCGGAATGTCGCGTCACGTCGAATACGACCTGCGCAACGACTTTTACGCTCATCTGGTCGATCAGCCGCTTTCTTTCTTTCAGGAGCACCGCACGGGCGACTTAATGGCCCGGGCTACCAACGATCTGGCCGCGGTGCGGCAACTGGCCGGGCCCATGATCATGTACAGCCTGCAAACCCTGTTCGTCGTAATTCTCATCTTGCCGATCATGTTTGCAATCAACTGGAAACTGACGTTGCTGCTGTTTGTCAGCATGCCGCTCGTCTCGCTGACGGTGAAATTCTTTGGCCAGCAGGTTCACATCAGGTTTGAGAAGATCCAGGACTTTTTCGCGCAAATTACCGCTCGCGCTCAGGAAAACTTTACCGGCGTGCGCGTAGTACGGGCCTACGCTCAGGAAAACGCCGAGATTGCCGCCTTTAACCAACTCAACTGGGATTATGCGCAAAAGAATCTGAGTCTGGTGCGGATCGACGCGGTGATGCGACCCCTGATGGCTTTTCTGATCGGAATCGGGTTCGTGCTCATTATTTGGGCCGGCGTGCCGCTGGCGGTGCGCGGCGAAATCACGGTCGGCCAATTCACTGAATTCAACATGTACTTGTTCCGCTTGATCTGGCCGCTGATCGCCATCGGTTACGTGGTCAATCTCTATCAGCGCGGGTTGGCCAGTTGGAAACGCATGCTGGCGATCATGACGATCAAGCCGCTGATTGCGGACACGCCAAACGTAAAAGAACAGCCGGCGATTACCGGTCGCATAGAGTTTCGCGATCTAACTTTCCGTTACCATCCCACCAGCAAGCCCGAACTGCGGAATATCAATCTGACGATCGAAGCCGGTCAGACGATCGCATTCGTCGGCCGCACCGGCAGCGGCAAATCCACGCTCGCGAATCTGATTCCGCGCGTGTTGGAAGCTCCGGATAACAGCGTCTTCATTGATGGCGTTGCGGTCGCCGAATATCCGCTGTCTCAGCTACGCTCGGCAATCGGTTACGTTCCGCAGGAAACATTTCTTTTCAGCAACACATTGTCGAAAAACATTGCCTTTGGGGCAGATCAGGCCGGACGCGCTGAAATAGAACGAGCTGCCGACGTCGCCGGTCTAGACGACGATGTGCGCGATTTTCCGGACGGCTTTGATACGCTGGTCGGCGAGCGCGGCATCACACTCTCGGGTGGGCAGAAACAACGTACGGCAATCGCCCGCGCGGTAGTGCGCCAGCCTAAGATCCTGATTCTGGATGATGCGTTATCGTCCGTTGATACCTACACGGAAGAAAAAATTCTGTCGCAACTGCGCGGCGTGATGCGGAAACGCACCAGCGTCATCGTCTCGCATCGCATCTCGACCGTGCGCGATGCCGATCTGATTTGCGTCCTTGATGAAGGCCAAATCATCGAGCGGGGCTCGCACGCAGAGTTGCTGGAGCTGCGCGGAGAGTATGCGGATCTTTACGAACGGCAGTTGCTGGAAGAGGAGCTGGCGGCTACTTGAACCATTGCCACATTACGATTGGTAAGACAGAAGTCAGTGGCTAGATTGAATTTTACTGAAGAGATCCGCGGACCCAGGGATGAATTCAAATTGGCAATCGGCAATCGCAAATCAAAAATGATCTAATGTCCACCGCAGTCAAACAATTTCACGAAGAGGAAGCCATCGGCAAGACTTACGACTTGCAGGTGGCGCGTCGGTTGTTACGCTATCTGAAGCCCTATGTCCGGCTTTTGATTCCGGCGTTGATTCTGACATTGCTGCTGAATCTGCTCGGCATTTTGCAGCCGAAGTTCACCCAATACGCCATCGACTGGTTCATCATCCCGCGCGTCACTAAGGGAATCACGCTGTTTGCGCTCGCCTTTGTGGGCGTGCAACTGGTCCGTTTTGTCTTCTCGTACTTCCAGGCCGTGCTCTTAAACAGCGTCGGCCAGTACGTAATGTTCGATCTGCGCCGCGAAATCTATCACAAGCTGCAGCACCAGGAGGTGGCTTACTACGATCGCAATCCAGTCGGCCGGATCATGACGCGATTGACTGCCGACGTGGACGCCCTGAACGAATTGTTCACCTCCGGAGTCACCGATGTGCTCGGCGACCTGGTGATGATCATAGCCATCATTGGGGTGATGGTTTGGATGGACGTGCGTCTGACGCTGGTCACGTTATTAACGGTGCCGTTGCTCTTAATCGCGACCACCTGGTTTCGCCAAGGCGCGCGCCGTGGCTATGACCTGGTGCGCACGCGCATTGCGCGCATCTACTCGTTTCTGCAGGAACATTTTTCAGGGGCGCAGACCGTGCAGATTTTCAACGCGGAAGCGAAATCACTACGCCGCTTTGCCGAGATCAATGACGAGCATCGCAAAGCGAACATCGATACGATCTACTACTACGCGGTTTTCTTTCCTCTGGTTGATTTAATCGGCGCCATAGGTATTGCGCTGATTATCTGGTACGGCGGCTATCGTGTGATGAACCACGCGCTAACGTTGGGCGCGCTGGTCGCCTTCATCCAGTATTCGGGATTTCTGTTTCAGCCAATCCGGGACATCTCGGATAAATACAACGTGCTCCAGGGCGCGGTGGTGGCTTCACATCGTATCTTTAAGGCGCTCGATCTGCCGATCCTGATCACGACACCGGCCACGCCACTTAAGAAAGGACGCGCCGAAGGCCGCATCGAATTCGAAAACGTCTGGTTCGCTTATAAGAATGACGACTGGGTTTTGAAAGATGTTTCGTTCACAGTCTCGCCGGGACAATCCGTGGCGCTGGTTGGTCACACCGGGTCGGGCAAGACGACGATTACGAATCTGCTGATGCGCTTTTATGACGTGCAGAAAGGCCGGATTCTGCTGGATGGCGTGGACGTGCGCGAGTGGGACTTGCAGTCGTTGCGAGAAAACTTCGCCGTCGTTTTGCAGGACATCTTTCTCTTCACCGGCACCGTTGAGAGCAACATCCGCCTGGGCCGTGAAGAAATTTCCGACGAACGCATTCGCTGGGCAGCCACCGAAGTATGCGCCAACAATTTCATCCGGCGCCTGCCCCGGGATTACAAATCGGAGGTAAGAGAGCGTGGCGCCGGGCTATCGGTTGGTCAGAAGCAGTTAATTTCGTTCGCGCGCGCGCTGGCTTTCGATCCGGCACTGCTGATTCTGGATGAAGCGACCAGTTCAATCGACACCGAAACCGAGCAATACATTCAGCAGGCCATTGCGCGCGTGATGCAGAATCGCACTTCCGTCATCGTCGCGCACCGGCTATCAACCATTCAGCGCGCCGATAACATTATCGTGATGCATCACGGTGAGATTCGCGAGCAGGGGTCGCACCAGGACTTACTGGCTCTGCAGGGCTTGTACTGGAAGCTCTACAAGTTGCAGTATTCAGATCCTTCACGAACGACTCCTGAGAAGGAAGACGAAGAAGAGCAGCCAGTATATCGAGTGCCCGCGCGACGCATGCAGTTTAGTGAGTGAGAGCATTCGCCCAACTACGGAATTATGGCAGACCAACAAAACACTATCGAGCCCCGTCACACCGCGACCGATCTGAAAGTCGGTGACCTGAAAAGCACTGAATGGAACAAAGCCCAGCCGGTACAGATTGTTCGTTACTGGTCCGGCGAGCCCGCACCCAAAGCGCGCCACGCCGAAGCTCGCCTTCTCTGGTCGAGCAAAGCGCTGCACCTGCGCTTTGTCTGCCATCAGGCTGAACCGCTGATTGTCAGTTCGAATCCGCAAACTGAAAAGAAGACGATGGGTCTTTGGGATCGTGACGTGTGCGAAATCTTTATCGCCCCCGACCCGGCGGTGGTCGAACGTTATTTGGAATTCGAAGCCGCGCCGACCGGCGAGTGGCTGGACGTGGCCATCCACTGGACGCAGACCAAGCGGGAATCAGATTGGGACTTCAACTCGCACATGACCACGGCCGCGCGAATCGAAAAGGATCGCGTGACAATCGCGATGCGCATTCCCTGGAATCATTGGATTCACGAGCCGCAGACGGGCGAGCGCTGGCGCGTTAATCTGTTTCGCTGTGTTGGATCAGATCCTGATCGCGGCTATCTTACCTGGCAACCGACGCGCACGCCGCAGCCAAACTTTCACGTGCCGCAGGTTTTCGGCTGGCTGATTTTCAAGTAGGACAATTCCCGCGTCTGAGCTCTGGCTCACGTCGAGCTAGCGCCGCTCTAAACCTTCATTGATGAAGCTCAAATAGCGCGCGCGGTCTTCGTCATCGATCTGCACGATGCGCGCACCGATTAAGTAATTACATCCAAGCTCGGCGTCCTCCAACTGTTCATATCTCCGCGACACAACCAGCATCGAAATCGAGCCACCAGGCAGCTCGAGTGTCAATTCCAGTTCGCGTCCTTCGGCCGCAAGATGATGACCGTCAAGATGAACCTGCGGCACGTTGAGGGCGAGTCCATTCATGCTGATATCCCGGGTATGCCCTTTCATTACCTTTTGTCGCCGCGCCGAGCCGTTGCCGTTTGCTTTGCGGCTCATCGAGACGGTGAACAACAGGCGCACCCGCAGCCGCGGCGATTGCCGCCTGTCCCTAACATAGATTCGCACGCGGGAAACTACCGAACGCAGTAATTCTGGCATTGGTTGACCTCTTTCGAGCGGGAGTGGTGAAACCGAAAATCGATTGAGGGGGGATAGGCAAGAAGGAACGCCAACGGCGTCCGGTTGTCATTCTAGCGGTTCCAAAGCAACAAGGGCAAGACTATTTTGACGGCGTTAGAGGTTTGCCTCCAATATCTGCGTTTTTGATGGCCCCCGTCTGATCCATCCAGAACGAGAGCTTGCCGGTGCGGCCATAGTGTGTGGGTTCGGCGCCCGCCACGTAGGTCTTCCCATCAGCGGCGACGGTAATATGAAAGTTATAGCCAATCGCATTGGGATCGCCCGCCTCTTTCGAAATCAAACCGGCCGCAATCAATGAGGGGAGGTCGCCAAAGGCCCCTTTGTTCTGGGTGCTATAGACAATTTGGATCGCGATTAACCGCTTCAGAGAGTCTTCTACGTCGCTTTCATGTTCGCTAATCAGCGCGTCGAGAAAGAACCGCCGGCCGGCTTTCTTGACGATGGCCTGGTTGGTTTCATCGCCGATGATCCAAACGCCGCCAGAGATGATCAACGTCACCGGCTGCGAGGTAATTTGCGGCGTGCTTTCAGTAGCGGGCACGACTACAAACACGGTGGCATTATTTCCGTTTATTTGTTCGCTGGTAACTTGAATCTGTTCGGGAATCTGCGCCGCCTTTTCCTCAAAGTCCGGGCGCAGGTCCTCCATCTCTTCGGCGCTCAGGTCGACGACGGCAGGCTTGTAGATTGTCAGCGACCAGGCATCTTTGAACCGATGCTGGCGCATGGCCTTATAGAACTCGCGCACAACATCGGAAGGTCCATGTTGAGTCTGACCGTGAATAACGCATGATGTTCCCAGAAGAACGAGTGAAAGCAGAAAGATTGAAAAGCAATTGTGGGAACGTCGGAATCTGTGATGAAGCATGAGCTTGATACCTTCGGCCTTTACGAAATGCGAGGCGCGCTTAATTCTCAACGGACGAGCGCGCCTCGGAAAAAATTCATCGCAACTCAGATTCTAAATCAGCGAGAAAGGTTTGACCTAACCTGTTCCACCGGCTTTCTTCGTTCTGAGAATGACTTCGCGTCCAACCAAATAAAGCAGCAGCATGAGAATTAGAAACGGAATCATCGACAACAAATCACCATTCTTGTCTCCAAACAACGGATTATGCAGCGTGGACCAGTCGGCAACAGCCTTATTGAACCTCGCCAGACCTTCCCGTGGCACACCCTGCAAGATCGCGATCACGATCGCCGCCAACGCACCGCCGGCAATGTAGCCAGAAGCCATCAAAACGCCCGGGCTCTTGTCCGTTTCAGCCACTAGTTGCTCTTCACTAAGTTTCTTGTGCTGCAGTTTCTTGCGCAGATACTTATCGACCAGCAAGCGAATCATGCCGCCGATAAAAATGGGACTCGAAGACGACAGCGGTAGATAGACGCCGACCGCGAAAGCCAGTGAAGGAATGCCGCTCATCTCGAGCACAATG
>Ga0207646_10002255_pt1 | contig 22943 bp, 26 predicted proteins | sample KBSK5502metaG_FD_184343 | JGI IMG/M metagenome (GOLD analysis project Ga0207646, IMG submission 184343) | Corn, switchgrass and miscanthus rhizosphere microbial communities from Kellogg Biological Station, Michigan, USA - KBS K5-50-2 metaG... | ecosystem: Host-associated > Plants > Roots >... | reverse complement strand
GGGCTAAGCTACATCAATGGATCAAAAGCAGCTGTATCAAGAGAATTTCGACCGCATCTATCGCTTCGTGTATAGCCATGTGAGGAACCGGGAAGTGGCTGAGGACCTGACCTCACAGATCTTTCTCAAAGCTACGCAGAGTCTGGACCTTGAGCAGAGCGCGCAGAGTGGCTCTGCATGGTTGGTTCGAGTTGCCCATACCACCGTGGCTGACTACTGGCGAGCCTATTATCGGCGAGCAACCACACATTCACTGGAAGCATTGGTCGAAGCAGGATGGGAGGGCCCGAGTGATGCAGACCTTTCCTCGGTGAGTACCAGGGCAGCGGACCGCGTAGAGGACATTCTCCTAAACCTGCCCGAGCGAGATCGGGAGGTGCTGACCTGTCGGTTTCTGCTTCATCTTTCCGTACGGGGGACGGCTCTCCGCATGGGCGTGACGGAGACCAACGTCAGAGTGATGCAGTACCGCGCCCTCAGACGCGCTGCAAAACTGGTTGAATCTGCGGCCCAGCCAAAAAGTTCGCACGTCTCGCCTCATCCCCAATGCCCTCCGCTAGCCCCCTGATAATCGTCGAAGCCTTCGCCCACACTGTGCGCGCTTGTGCGGACAGACCCTCTGCCTCATACGCCCTTGCCAACAGCGCCTGGATCTGCCACAGCTCTCCCGGCAACCCGATGTCAGCTGCTACCTGGGCGGCTTCGCACAGACGGCCGATGGCCTGTTCGCTGTGCCCATTCCAGGCTGCCAGCAAAGCCCTCGACCGCAGGTAGGGAAGGCGGAAGCGCTGATAGTTCCCGAGATGTTCCCCGAGTCGTTGCACTTCTGCTCTTGCCTGGCTCTCATCTCCTCCACGCAGTAAGGCCTCCGTTTCATACTGCCGAGAGAAATCCAGTATGAGCAATGCCACATCAGAACTCTTGCGTACGGCGATGGCCTTCACGGCATAGCGGTAGGCGGTTTCCCACTGCCCTACCAGGGCATAGTGCATACACAGCCGTGACAGAGCGGGCACGCGCAATGGCCCAAGGTCTAACATCTCTGCAACGGCTTCTGCCTCTTCGAGCGTGCTGCGCGCCTCTTCCCACTGCTGCACGGCTTGATAGGTACTCCCCAGGGCAGTGAGAAAGACCTGGAAGCTCATAGCTGGAGGAAGGGTCCGTGCCAGCTTGACGGTTTGTTGCGTGAGCACGAGCGCCTCTTCATAGGCTCCTGCTTCCAGCAATCCTTGCGTGAGGTTGTTCGTACTGATGACTTGTACCCAGACATTCTTGATCGCTTGTGCGAGTGCGAGCGCTCTGCGGCCACTGCGGAGACTGTCCTGCACCTGCCCAGCATGCATTTGTGCGGCAGCCAGGTTTGCCCAGCACAAGGCTTCTGACGCGCGATTCGTCAAGGGCGGCGTAAGAGGAGAACCCATCAGAAAGTGTGCAATGGAAAGCTCCCGCGAAGGGGTCTGCTCGTTGCCCAGAACTGCATACAGCGCCAGGGACGCTTCCATAGAGCGTATGGCCTCCTCAAAGTCCCCCCCACGAAGCTGGATCCATCCAAGCAAGAAGAGACTTCTGGCTTCCAGTTCCTGGTCGTGTATGCCGCGTGCCAGGGAGAGCGCATGCTGTCCGTGAGGGAGGGCGCTCTTTGGGTCCTCCCAGACAACGCCTGTGATCTGTGCCAGGTTGCACTCCGTTTCCGCGAGCGCCTTCTGATCGTGACTGGTCTCTGCCATGCGCCAGGCTTCCTCCAGGAGCGCTCGAACCTTGGGCTTGTCGTGCGACTGTTGGAGCGCCAGGATCGCTAAGCGGTTGAGGGTCATACTGACCAGCGCAGGCAGCGGCTTTTGCTGCGCATAGGCAACCATCTCTTCATAAGCCTCTTGAGCCTTCCCCCAGGCGGAGAGCGCGGCATAGGCCTGCCCCAGGTAGACGTAAAGGTGTTCGACCTCCGAAGCCGAAAGCTTGGTCTGCATCAGCCGCTGTTCCTGGAGCAAGGCGTGCGCCTGTTCGTAGTGCCCGATGGCATTTTCGACGGCAAAGACGGCCAGCGCCTCATCCCCGGCCTGCATGCTGTAGCGATAGGCTGCCTCAACCTCTCCCGAGGCACTCGCGTGATACGCCAGCTCGGCGGCGGCTGCTCCTTCTGTCTGCAACAGCGCTAAGACGCGCCGGTGCAAGACGTGCCGCCGCGCCGCGCCCAGCTCAGTGTAGACCACATCTCGCATCAGGTCATGAGCGAAGCGATAGCTGCCTGGTCGGCCCACACCTGTTTCCTCCTCGCGCAGGAGCCCGCTGCCGACGGCCTCCTCCAGCCCCTCGACGCCTGCCTGCAGTCCCACTTCGGCTAGTTCCCACAGCAGTTTCGCGGTCGCCTGGTTCCCCAGCACGGCGCTGGCCTGCACCAGTTGGCGCGCGGTGGGCTGGAGCCGTGCCAGGCGCGCCAGGATCATCGCGCGCACCGAGGGGGGTAACAACTCGCGCCGGGACTGCTTCTGCGCGAGAACCGCGGCCATCTCCACGGTCGGCTCTAGCCCCCAGCTCCCATCTGCACGCAATCGTGGGACCAGCCAATGCCGGTCGCAGAACAGCTTGAGCGTTTCCAGCAAGTACAACGGCTGCCCGCCAGTGTGTGCAAACAGAAAGTCGCCCAGCGCGGAAAGCTTTAGCTCCGATACGGGCGAAGGCTCGGTCCCTGGCGTGGCAGGCCGAGCTTCGCCGTGCTCCCGCTGCTCACCTCCACTGCTCGTTCCAGGCTTCGCCTCTCCTGTGATGGCGTGCAGGAGCTGGATGGTCTCCGCCTGGCTCAGCGGCTGCAACGCGATGCGCGTGACTGGCAGGTCGCGGCCCAGGTCGGAGAGATCTGCCGAGAGTTGCGGGTTGAGTGCCATCCCCTCACTGCGGATCGTGCCCAGCAGCAGCACCCGGCTGCCATGCCTGATCCAGTGCCGTCCCAGGTAGCGCAGCAGGTCGAGGGAGGACCCATCGACCCACTGCATGTCATCCAGCAAGAGCACCAGTGGCGCATACTGGTTCAAGGCGTCCATCAAGCGCGCCACCGCTTCAAATAGCCGCAGCTTGGCGGTCAGTTCGTCCTCAATGGGAGCTGGCAGATCAGGGTAGCGTACCCGCAGCTCAGGCAGCAGACGCGACAGTTCGGCCAGCCACAGGTCGTCCAGCAGATCCTCCGGAGCATTTTGCTCCTCCAGTGGCTCTCGCACAGCCTCGACCAGCGGCTGATAGGGCAGTCGTCCCCCCATCTCGAAGGCTTGTCCACCCAGCACATCGGCACCCTGGGCTCGGGCCCAGATCCCAAAATCGTGGGCCAGCCGCGTTTTGCCGCTGCCGGCCTCGCCCTCCACTAGCACGGCCTGCGGCCTCCCCTGCCGCGCCTGCTGAAAGCTCCCGACCAACTGAGTGAAAGCCGCGGCCCGTCCGACCAGCGGGGCCACCAACTCCCCTGGCGGCCGGCTCTCCGCCAGGGTAGGGGAGGAACGAGGCAGGCGACTCCCTCGGCTGTCCGCCAAGGTGGCCCGAACACGTTCAGCCAGAGCCACAGTATCCGCCGAGGGTTTGGCTTGCAACTCCTCGGCCAGGCGCGCCCGGAGGGTGGCATAGACCTGCAAGGCGGCGACCCCATCACTCCGCGCCAGGTGTACCCGCATCAAGCGCCGGGAGGCCTCCTCCGAGAGCGGATCGAGCACCAGCCAGCGGGTGAGGGTGGCTTGGGCCTGCTCCAGCTCGAAGGCTTCCTCCTGAAAGGCGGAGAGCCGATCGAAGAGCTGGAGCAGGCGCACCTGCCACTGATGCTGCTGTTGCTGGACCCAGGCGTCAAAGCCCGTCTCCTCACGGAGCCAAAAGCCGTCGAGGAAGGGGCCGCGCACCAGGGAGAGGGCATGCTGGAACAAGGCGACCAGGTCAGTGCGCTGTTGCTCCGTATGAACTGCGGAGAGCCGCAGGGCCTGGTAGGCCTGCTGCACCACGTTCAGGTCCAACTCTAATGGGGCACGCGGGTTCAGGCCGAGCAGCTCATGCCGACTCAGCAGGTGGCCCGGCTGGGAAGGCGAGGCGTCGGAGTCAGCGCACAGGCCACGTAGTAGCGTAAGGGCGGTACGCAAGCCCGTACGAGCAGCCTGGGGCTCACTGTCGGGCCACAGGAGGGCAGCCAGCTTGCTGCGGGAATGCATGCCTCCTTCGACCGCCAGGTAGAGCAGCAAGGCCTGCGCCTTGCGCAAGGAAAAGGTGAGGCGGCTGCCGTCATGAAACACTTCGGGTGCGCCGAGCACGGCCAGACGTAACAGACTCATGGCATGTTCTCTTCATACATAGGATAACGGATGCGACGAATAGTTCCTCACAAGCTCGGATTCTCCTCCCTATGTATATGTATACGTGCTGGGTTGCGGTCCTGCTGCCAGGTGATCGAGCGCTCTGATGAGCAAGAGGAAAATCCGTTATTCACTGTCTCCTGACCTGTAGAGCTATCGTACCCTGTGAGATTGTTCCAGGTCGAGCACAACCGTTGCTTCACGAAAAGTCTTGCTGTGGCAGCACCGTGACCTGCGGGGGAGGGACTTCCCATTCTTGACGCTGCTCTTCACGTTTTCTTGACGCTTCCTGATCATACTAGCACCAGAGAGGACGAGGTGTAGCCAGTTGTGGAAGGAGTGATGAGGTTACCTGTCCCCCAGACAGAGTGCCCAACATAGACATAGGGTCTCGTGGAACGCGTCGAACCAGGCGAGATGGACACAGAGAGCAAATAAAGGAGTATTGCTGTATGGCGCAGTTACAGATCGTCTACCTCCTGCGACCGGGAACCCAGGAGCAGTGGCGACGCCTGTACCAGGAGATAGCGGAATCACGCAGAGAGGAGTTCGAAGCGTTCTGTCGACGTATTGGGATTACCCAGGTGCAGGTCAGGCTGGTGCAACTGCTCCACAGTGACCTGATGCTCGTGACCCTCCACACGCAGGAGCCGCAACGAACCTTGCAGGAACTGGCGAGTGCAGAGCGTCCATTGGAGCGTTGGCTGCGAGCGCAGCTTCAGGGCTTGCTTGGATGGAATGTGCAGGATGTAGTGAGTGGGCCGCCTGACCCACAAGGTGACCTCATCTTCACTTGGGGTCCATAGCTTTCGTTCATACGCTACCGATTGGCTATATGCTTGCAGAGTGAACTTGCGGCGCAACCACCACCGATTTGTGCTGGAGTGAGGTAGAGCAAAGCGAAAAAGAAACAAGGAGCAGATATGCGTTTAAGCAATGGTGAACATTTTCCAACGATCATCGCTTCTCGCGTAGGAGGCGGTGAAATGCCCATTCCCCAGAATCTGGCGGGTCGGTGGGCCGTGCTGTTGTTCTATCGAGGCCATTGGTGCCCGTATTGTCGTCAGCAGTTACTGGACTTTCAACGAGCGAAAGCGCAATTGAACGAGCTGGGAGCCGAGGTCGTCGCGCTCTCTGTCGATTCCCTTGAGCAGGCAGAGCAGACCGTCGAACGGCACAGACTCACTTTCCCGGTGCTGTATGGCATTGACGCTCATGAAGTGGCAAAGATGATTGGAGCCTCCATGAACGAAGACCCGCTCTACCTGCAAGCAACCGGGTTTGTACTTCGGCCCAACGGGACGGTTGCGGTAGCAGTCTACTCGAGCGGCGCGATTGGCCGCCTGGTTGCCGCTGATACCATCAATTATCTGAAGTATTTGCAGAAAACGCAGTCACCAACTTGAGATGGATTCACTACCACACGACAACACCTCGTCTTAAAGTATTGTTCTTGATAACGCAAAGGAGGAACGCAAACCATGTCAGAAGCATTTGAGTACGTCTCACATGCCCGTCTCCTGTATAAAGACGGCTACCGCAACGCCTATCTCGGTGAAGTAGCCACGCCCGTCGTGTACGGCGTCCAAGGGAAACTCCGCGAGTATTACGGGGCCAAAGAGGGTCCCCCCATTGCATCGACGTTAGATCACATTGTGGCTGCCGTCGCAGGCTGAATGTATGGCACACTTGCTGGCGCCCTGTCAGGGCGCAAGATTCCTTTTGACCGTCAACTGTACACAGCCACCGTCGATGGACGCATTGTTGGGATGGGCAAGACCATCCACATCGAGTCGATCGCGGTCCACTACAACCTGACCGTTCCGCCAGACGCTCGTGCTGCGACTGAACGCGCCCTGTACGTCCACCCCGAAGGGTGTCCTGCTCACCAGAGCGTGAAGGCAGCCATCAGGATCACCTGGGATGCGACACTGCATGTTGGTGAAGAGGTGATCCGCTTGAGTAGCGAGGCTCCCATCGAATAAGATGTCGCCCTGTAACGTTGTGCGCTTCGATGAGACTAAAAAGTGTGGGCGTACATGCGTTGCAGCAGACTAGTGAAGAGGCCACGCATTTCACGAAAGGAGATGATGCTGATGACTACCAATCTCCAAGTAGATGAGCAGTTCCCCGACATAGAATTGCCCAATCACCAGAACGAGCTGACGCGACTCTCACAGTTCACGAAACCCAGTCTCCTCGACAAACATTTAGGGTTCCTGGATGGCTATCCATCGATCCTGGTCTTCTATCGCGGGTTCTTCTGCCCGCGTGACCAGCAGCAGATGCGGCAATTGGTCGAGTTTCAGCGCGAACTGGCCGTGAATTATGGCAAGCTTGTGGCGGTGAGTGCAGACCCGCCGCTCGTCCAGGCAGCATTTCGCGCTGGCCTGGGAGCACAGTGGACGTTCTTAGCTGATGAGCAGCGGACTGTCATCAAGCAGATTCACATTCTTGATGAGACGGAGGGGGAGTACGCCTATCGGGCGCAGCCGTACACCTTTGTCTTGCGACCCGATTTGCGCATCTTCAAGACCTATAACGGGTGGTACTTTGTGGGTCGTCCGACCAACGAGGAACTGCGACACGACTTGCGAGCCATCATGGAAAGCCGTGCTGATTACCGCTATGAAGCGTACACTACGCCGGAAGTGCAGCAGATTCGCATTCCGCAACAGGAATGGACTGATGGTCCTCCACCAGTGGGTGCAAACGGTTTGCCAGTTGCTCAAGGAGTGGTGCGCTGGTTCGATCTCAATGCGGGCATTGGCATGATTGCCAGAGATGGAACAGGCGATGAGATGTTCTTCCACTTTACGGCGCTTCCTGGACAGGGCTACCGGACCATTCGTGCTGGTACTGCCGTGAAGTTTGAGCTGGTTGAGGGCAGCCATGGGCTCACCGCTCGAAATATTCAGGTGAAGTCCGTACCATAAGTGGTGTCTAATGCATCAGATAATGGTGAAAAACAGGGATTACAAGTGCGCACTAGGGAGGAACTAGTGCGCCTCTAGAACTGACCTCTTTTGTTCACACCCCTGTCGGTACTCCCTGTTCTACTAAATCAAGGGTCGCCTGAATCTGTAATGCTATTTCATCTGGCAAAAATTCATACGTGATAGCCAGGAGGGTTCGCATGATGACGATCTCCTGGCTCTGCCTGGTGTGGTAGTCTAGTGGCTCGGTCTTCCACTTGATCGAATCTTGTAGACACACAAGACGCTTCTGAATGCTCGCTAGAGCTTCTTCTCTCGTCTTTGACATCCCGAATCCTCTCTTTTCTACGGCATTATGCAGAAGCACCAAGCCATATTTATCATCGCTCTTTTCACTCTGTGAGCCTGTGTAGCTTGCCGTTCTTCTACCGTTGTGGATACACAGGGAGAGCGCTGACAGCTCCATCATGATCATGTTGCTCGTTTGCGGCCGTCGCATGCTCACGATGCAGCAAATCCATCATTGGCTCGATCAGATCAATCGGCAAGGGGAAGATGATGGTCGAGTTTTTCTCAACAGCGATTTCCGTTAGCGTTTGCAGGTAGCGCAGTTGGAGCGCAGCGGGCTGTGAACCAATCACGGAGGCGGCCTGCGCCAACTGGTTGGACGCCTGTAACTCACCCTGGGCGTGAATAATCTTGGCGCGCTTTTCGCGCTCAGCTTCGGCCTGCTTGGCCATCGCACGCTGCATCGTTGCAGGCAACTCGATATCCTTGATCTCCACCGCCGTGACCTTCACACCCCAGCGCTCAGTATGCTCATCAATGATGGCCTGGAGTTCGCGGTTGATCTTATTGCGCTGCGACAAGAGTTCATCCAGCTCCGACTGGCCGAGCACATTGCGCAGGGTCGTTTGCCCAATCTGCGTTGTAGCCTGCAGGAAGTTCACCACATTGGCAATTGCCGCTGCGGGGTCCACGACATAGAAGTAGATCACTGCTGTGACCTTCACCGTCACGTTATCTCGTGTGATCACCTCTTGTGGTGGGACGGTGAGCGTCACGATACGCAGGTCCACTTTGGCCATGCGCGATATAAAGGGTGGCACCAGGAAGATACCTGGCCCTTTCGCCCCGATCAAACGACCCAGGACGAAGATGACGCCACGCTCATACTGCTGCACGACGCGAATTGCCGAGAAGAGTAATATCAACAGAATAAGAACGACTGCACTAATCACAAGCACGAGAATAATAGTACTATCCATAATCAGTCTCCTTTATAATCCCCCACATAGGTGGGGGAGGAATTTGGGGAAATATCCCCAATGGGTTGAACGAGTAAGCATAAGCCTTCAACAGAAACGATACGCAATACCGTGTCAGGATCCGCGGTAAGAGCGGGCGCATCCAGTATCGCCGTCCAGTCCTCTCCCTGGTAACGGACCCGTCCTTCGGGCAGGAGTGCCGTCGAGGCTACGACAATCGCACCAATCATGCCCTCCGTACCCGTCATGACTGGGCGACGTTGCACCCGCACCATCACGGTGATCAGGGAAAGACCAATGAGGCCGACAACTCCGCTCGCTATATACACCACAAGAGGATTGACCTGCGGCCCTTGATGGGGTCCACCGCTATTAAAGAAGATCAATGCCCCAAAGATGAGGGAGATCACTGCTCCTATCGTCAGTACTCCATGAGAGGGGAGACGCACGTCTAGTACGAGCAAAACGAATGCCAGTGCCATCAATGCCAGGCCCACCCAGTTGGGAGAAAGTGAACCAGCGGCAAAGAAGAAGAGCAGCAGGGCGATGCTTCCTGTGACGCCCGGGAAAATCACGCCTGGATGCGAGATCTCTACGTAAATGCCGATCATAGCCACAACGAACAGGAGGAAGGTGACATTCGGATCGTGTATGAGGGCAACCATAATAATACTCCTTCACTCGGTGATACAACTCGCCCAAGTGTTTGTATCACCTGCCAAAGCGCTCAGAGCACCTATTTCTCGGGAGTTCAAGTACGAACGGAACTTCCGTTACTTGCTCTATCAATGGGTATATCTCAAAGGGGGCAGGCGCACATCGACAGAATCGTATAATTTCTTCCCTTGACGCAGTGGGAACCCTCTAGACATTTCTGTCTAGAGGGGTATGTAGAAGTATTGACCGCTAACAGATGCTCTACAACACGCTAAGTTGTTGTTCTGCGACAACCTGTTCGAGTGTTGCGGCGCGTTTGAGCGCACGAAACTGCAATACTTTGATATTTGCCTCGCTCAGCCCCATCCTTAAAGCGGTGGCCTTGATCGAGAGATTGAGCAGAAAACGGCAGATGAGAACCCCTCGATACTGTTCAGGGAGTGCCTGAAGGAGATGCTGTACTCGCTCTGCTGGCCCGCTGCTTACTGCAGCCACAGCAGGCTCTTCTTCAGCCGGGCCTTCCCAGCCAGCCTCTAACAATGCATCCAGTGAATGCGCTGGAAGACGGTAGTGGGTGCGCCAGTAGTCTGCAACAGTTGCACGCGCAATCAGAAAGAGCCGTGTGTGCATACTGTGCGGACTAAACTCCTGATTGAGGGTACTGACTGCTTTGAGAAAAATTTCCGATGTCAGGTCTTCGGCATCTTCTCTCTTGCCGACCTTGCTATACACATAGCGATAGATCAACCCAAACTTCTCGCGATACAACTGTTGAAATTCCTGCACATCCATAGCATCTCCCCTGACGGCATGGACAGGTAACATAGTTTGCATAGGTATTGCATTGCTTTCTGTAACGAGCATATTTTCCTGCTTATGAGAGAAAACCAGAGTAGTTACGCATGACCATGTGGGCATCAAGCTGCCTGACGGTATCCAGCACCACGCCAACCACAATTAGCAGCGCAGCGCTACTGAGCAACTGGTTGCCACCCACACGTGCGACGAATGGCAAGATGGCCACCACACCCAGGAAGAGGGCACCACATAACGTAATGCGATTGAGTAGCGCGCTCAAGTATCGGCGTGTAGGTTCACCTGGTCGATAACCTGGAATAAATGAACCCTGCTTTTGCAGGTGCTCGGGGATGTTTTGCTGCTGCCACACGACATAGGCATAGAAGTAGGTAAAGAGCACCACCAGGGCAAAGTAGGTGAACCAGTAGTACCACAGCGAGGTATTGGCAAGATAGGTGCCAACCCACAGCGCAGCGCTCGCCAGCCATGTGATTTGATTGCCTACGAGATATTGTGAGAGCAGCGCCGGGAAGATCAAAAAGGACTGCGCGAAAATGAGCGGGATCATCCCCGTGCTATTTACCTGCATCGGTAGATAGCTGGTTTGCGAGGAACCAGCGAGCATGCCATGTCCTACTGCACGCTTTGTTGGATGCCGCACAGGCACACGCCGCTGTGCCTGATAGATCAAGACAATGCCCACGATGGTCAGTAGGCCGATCAACAGGAAAACAGCGATACTCACGATGCCACTGCCATTGCCTCCACTGGAGATGCTCGCCAGGAAGCCCTGCTGTATCAGTTGCGGAAGACGGCTCACAATCCCCGCAAAGATGATCAATGAGATGCCGTTGCCGATCCCATGCTCAGTGATCAACTCACCGATCCACACCAGTATCATCGTACCGGCAGTCAATGACAGCAGGATAGAGAGGGTTTCCAGCCAGTTCGGGCCAAAGAGGTTGAAGGTCGTAGCATCGAGAACTCCTGCTCGCACAAAGATCGCTGACTGCCCCAGCGCTTGCAAGAAGGCCAGCGGTATCGTGATCATACGCGTAATCTGACTGAAGCGCAGGCGTCCGGCCTCTCCCTGCGTCGACAGATCATGCAACGCCGGAATGATTGGTTGCAAGAGTTGGATCACGATCGTCGCGGTAATATAGGGAGCAAGTCCCAGGGCGACGATAGAAAATGTTTGCAAGGACCCGCCGGAGAACACATCGAACAGGCCCAGCAATTGACCAAGGTTTTGGCTCTTATTACTCCCAAAAAGATTGATGAGATTGACCTGTTCTTGATGGGTCAAAGGGACAAGAATATGGGCGAGAACGCGGTAGACCAAGAGCAGCCCCAAGGTGAAGAGAATCTTGTTGCGTAGATCAGCCATCGTCCAGAGACTGCGCAAGCGTTTCCATGCGAAAGACCATGTAGTACTCATTGTTGTTCCGTTCCTTCTTCTATGATGTGGCTCAGGACTTCACTGCTACTCCCTACGACACTAGATATAGCTGAGAAGGATGCAAAGTACATCGACAAAATCGTGTAATTTCTCTCTCTTGGTGCTCTGGGAAGCAGCTAGACAGAATTGTCTAGGCTTGCTTTCAGCTTCGTTTCTCTAGAGGCCCTTATGGCCGCCCGTTGTGAGGATGGGGGTACTTCACCCAACGAGTACGTTGTAACCCGATGCGAATCTATTGGTACCAATTTGATAGAGATTGAATGGAGTAACTTTCATGGTAAACAATCCAATAACGTCGCTTTTGTGCAGAATTCCTGTCTCACCACGTCGTTCTCTGCCAATGAATTGGCGAGAGCGTGGGGTCGGCATCACGCCTATCATCTTCGGTCTGGTCTGGGTCGTTGCGGCTTCCTTTGCTGACTTCCTGGTTGCATGAGGACTGTTCCCTGAGGTAGGGAGAGACACTAGTGGAATGCCCGGCTCTTGAAAAAAAGATCGAGGACTATAAAACGTTCCTGCGTGACTTTCAGCGGGTGATGGGCCCTGCATGGTTTGAACAGATTGGTGGGATCGCCACCATAGACCGCCAGTTGATCATGATTGATGCGCTGGTGAGCACCGCGCAGGCTGAACTGCAACAGTCCTACAATGCTCACACCCTGGCTCACTATCTCTCTATGGTCTTTACCACGGTCCGTGACCACCGCCTGACAACTGATGCGAGGATTGTGACGATAGAAGCCGAATATCAGCGTCGAGGGGGCAGCGGGCTCAATCGCAGGCATAATGTGGTGCTCTTTACCACAGGCAACCTGTACGAGCACATCAGCGGTAAGGAACTTTCTTCCGCCTGGGAGGGCTAATCACTCCAGCGTAGTGAGGAAGAGAAATGGAAGGATCAGCCATACTGCTCGGCACCTATCCGTCTTGCCTGAGCGAAGCTAGACGCTCCGGCGTAGCCTACAGCGTTGTTGGCAAGACGAAAGGAGTAGGTAATTCTATCTAGACGGTTCCCAGAGGCATGCAGAGAAGGAATTACATGATTCAGTCGATGCACACTTGCTCCGCTTGGATGTATACCTCTTACAGGTGAGAGCAAACCCATAGGCTCAGCGCCATGACAAGTATCCCTGATAGGAATGAACAAGTAGGTAAGCATATGATAAACAGCCAAGACAAAGAAAGGCGTACACGAAGTCTGCATGCCGAACGCGAAGAACTCCGGCAAGCTACTGGGCACCTCATACGAAGTATATTTCGGGCTGGGGTAAGTTTAGCGCTTTTACCGATCAATACGTTGCCACCAAGGCCACGGCAGTATTTCCATACTGCTGGTCGTGAATTCACCCTTGGGTTGGCTAAACTCGTCCATGAATTCGGTGATGGTCTCGAAGAGATGGCGAGGGATGTCAACGTCTCGACTCACATCGACGAAGACCCTCAAACTGATAGAGAATTGGAATGAAGCCGTAGCATTATGAGACTTGATACTGTTCCTGAGAACCTCCTGGAGAGGATTGCGCTCCGAGCCGGAGTTGTGCCAACGCCTCTGGGAGATACGATCGTAGCCATGACGCTTGCCCGTACCATTATGGTGGCTACGAAGCTCGGCATCTTTGAGGTATTGGCAAAGCAAGCATGTACGACGCATGAGGCTGCAGCACTCTGTGGGCTTGATCAGCATGCGACAGAGGCGCTGCTCTTTGCGTTAGCAGGCGCGGGCTATGTGCGATGCAACGAAATGCGCTATACACTCGCGCCAGTCGCCAGGAAATGGCTTCTCAAGAGTAGCCCGCAATCGCTGTACGATTATATGTTGTTCAACTTCCTGAATTGGACCTGGGATGAACGCTTTGAGGATTTTATAAGAACCGGAAAGCCAGCACAAATACACCAGGAGATGTCAAACGATGAATGGCGGGTGTACCAGAGGGCGATGCGCTCTTTGGCAAGCTTCTCTGCTTTTGAGGTAGCCCGGCGCATCCCGGTGCCGCGAGGCGCACTGCATATGCTCGACCTGGGTGGTTCCCACGGATACTACTCGGTGATGCTCTGCCGTCGTTACCCAGAACTCCGCTCGGTCGTCTTCGATCTGCCGGAAGCTGTTGAACACGCGGCAACAATCCTTGCACAAGAGGGGATGGGTGAGCGCATCGTCCATCGTGCTGGAAACGCGCTGATAGACGACCTGGGAAACGAGGAGTACGATCTCATCTTCATCGGGAATCTCCTCCACCATTTCGATGAGCAGACCAATCGCGATCTCGTGAAGCGCAGCGCACGTGCTTTGCGCCCGAATGGTTCCCTCGTGATCGAGGAGTTACAACGCTTTCAATCGCCTAGAGAAGTCGGGGAACTGGGTGCGCTGTCCAACCTCTACTTCGCCGCCACCAGCGAGGCGGGAACCTGGTCCATGCAAGAGATCGCCGAGTGGCAACGAGAAGCTGGCCTGCTCCCCCGCAAGCCAATTCGCTTGCTTACTGCGCCTGGGGCAGGGCTACAGGCAGCGTTAAAACCGAATTCCAAGGGTTAGCATGGGTACGGAGCACTGCACAAGGAATGAGTGAAAATGTGAGCAAAGGGTTTGCTGCCTTCCCTCCACTCTACAACTATATTGATATGCGATGGAGCGTCATCGGCAAGCCAGAGCGCGGGCGCAGAGAAAGGAATGCCTCGGGCTCGACCGGGTGACCGGGGACCAGGCGCAGTTGGTAATGCTGTGCTATAGTAGCCAGGACCAACTGTGTCTCCATCAGCGCAAAGTTGTTGCCGATGCATACGCGTGGGCCACCTCCGAATGGGAAGTAGGCGTAGCGTGGACGACCGGCAGCTTGGTCTGGGGCGAAGCGCTTGGGATCGAACACCTCTGCATGCTCCCAAAATGCGGGATGGCGATGGGTCATGTAGGGGCTCAGCACGATCATGCTGCCCGCAGGGATGACATAGCCCCCAATTTCGTCATCGGCAATTGCTTTCCGTCCGAAGATCCAGGCGGGTGGATAGAGCCGTAGTACTTCCTGCGTTACATGTGGGTGTAAGAGAGCCTGTTGAGATGATCCACCGTCGGTAGATGCCCGCTAAGCACCTCGTCCAACTCACTGTAGAGGCGACGTTCGACCTCTGCGTGCTGGGAAAGGAGGTACCAGGTCCATATGAGTGCGGTTGCTACCGTCTCATGACCTGCGATGAGCAGCGTCATCACTTCATCGCGTATCTGCTGCTCATTCATCCCTTGACCCGTCGCCTCGTCACGTGTTAACAGCAGCATTGAGAGCAAGTCACCGGTGTCGGCATGCTGCTGGCGACGCTGGACGATGATGTCATGCACTACCTGGTCAAGGGTGCGACGTGCTGCCTGAAGTCGGCGACTGCGCGGCGTAGGAATGCTGAGTGGTGGGAAGGGGGCAGTGAGATATTCCGAGAGCAGCTTGTTCACGGTTGCCACTGCCTGACCGACAGTATGTGACTCATCGCTCAGGTCGATGTTGAAGAGGGCCTGGCCAGCGATACGCAGCGTCAGGCGCAACATCTCTGCTGCGACATCCAGAGGTTGATCTCGCTCGGCGAGTCTCTGCCACTGATCGAGCATGGTAACTGTAGCATCGGTCATGAGCGTACCAAAGGCAGCCAGGCGCTTTCGATGGAAGGCTGGCTGCATGAGGCGCCGTTGCTGGAGCCAGGATTCACCGACGTTGGTGACGAGCCCCTGACCGAGTAACGGTTTCAAGATCCTGTAGGGGTACAGGTCTTTGTGATAGTTCTGCTGGTTTTCCTGGAGTACATGTTTGACGCCATCCGGGTGGTTTACCAGGTTAGCGGGCCAGAAAAGCAAGCGTATCCGAACGATATCACCGAAGTGCTGGGCCATTTCCAAGCCAAAACGCAGAGGGTCGCGCCGGATGTCTCTCGTACTCCCAAACAGGAAATGACTAGGCGGTCCTGGTGCAATCTTGTAGCGAGCCAATTCTGCTTTCCTTTACTGACCTCAGCATCGATTGCTAAAAGCTACCCAACAGGCAAAGACCTTTATGAGAGGGTGCACCTTCTCAAGCGGAAACTTCCGCAGACTGGACAGGTGCAACCGCTTCCGCGGGACTGGTGAGTTCGAGGTCAATGAGTAATGTGATCTCGTCACCAGCAACCAGCCCGCCTCCCGCCAACACCATGTTCCAGTTCATGCCCCAGTCTTTGCGGTTCACCTTGGCGCGCAGACTGAACCCGGCACTATAGGTGCTCCAGGGGGTCTGGCTCACTCCAGCATATTCACCCTCCAACACCACTTCTCTGGTAATGTTGCGAATGGTCAGATCGCCAATCAGTTGCCCGTGGTGCTCATCATGCATGATTGCCCGCTTGCTCTTAAAGGTGATATAGGGATACTGTTCTACGTCGAAGAAATCTGCCGAGCGGAAGTGCTCATCCCGCTGGACATTGTGCGTGTTGACGCTTGCTGCTTCGATCTGGATGTCTGCCTTTGAGCGCGTCAGGTCATGCTCATCGAATTCCACTGTCCCGCTAAACTTCTCAAATTGTCCTCGCACCGTTGCGACCATCAAATGTCGGCCAGTAAAGCCAATGTAGGTATGCCCAGCATCAAATTGCCAATTCATCAAATGTCTCCTTTTGTTGTGTAAGAGTGGATGTGCTTGTCCGGAATGGTGTCAAGTTCAAACCGGCCATAGTGCCATACAAGAGATATACCTCAAAGATGAGCAGCGCACATCGACAGTATCGTGTAATTCCTCTCCTTTATCGTTCTGGACACCAGCTAGATAGAATTACCTAGCTGCAATGAGCGTGGTGGCCGCGTGTTTGGTTGCTCTGAGCATGATCTCTTCTTTCTGCGCCTGTTGCGCATGGTGTTCCATCATTTTCTCGGAATCGTGCCCGGGCTCATAGAGGCACACTGTCCCAGGTCCGTGTACTCTACGAACGACGGATGTATATAATCTGTAGGGCTCCTTCACGTGGTACCGACGTGCCATTGATCAATGCGTGCCTCTGGTCAACTAGCCCAATGGCTGAGTAGAATGTTTTTTAGCGGTGATGAAGTGAGGGTGGGGAACTCCTTCGCTCCTCTCAGCCGAGGTGGTGTTCAATAGCATAGCGGGTGGCGGCACTGCGTGAGGTCACGGCCAGCTTACTGTAGATGGAACTGATATGCGCATGAACGGTACGGGGGCTGAGCACCAGCTGCTCGGCGATCTGCAGGTCGGTCAAGCCGCCTGCTAGCAGGCGCAGCACCTCTACTTCGCGTGCCGTCAGCCCCGAGGGATAGATTGGTGATGGAGTAACTGTTGAGATTGGAGGTGGGGTTGGTTTTTGCCCCTGTGCCGCCAGTGCCTGTCGTGGGGTTATGGCTCGTCCCTTGGCCCAGGCGGCGGCGAAGGCTCGTTCTCCCAGATGGACACGGGTCGCCGCGAGCGAGCGTTCATACTCAGTGAGTTCGACGGGCGGGATAGGAACACCAATCGCATCGCGTAAGGCATCCGCTGCCCCCCAGAGCTGTGCCGCCCAGGCGAGCTTGCGCTCTGCCGCAACGACTTCACCCAATCCAACCAGACCTCTAGCGATCATCCACTTCTCGCCCAACTCACCCGAGATCGCCAAGCTCTCCTCATATTGCCTGCGCGCTGCGGCGTAGTTACCTTCGACTGCAAGCACCTTTCCTAACACTGCCAACGACTCGGCCGAGCCATGCCCCATTTCTTTGTAAAGCAAGACACTCTGCTCCACCTCTGCATGTGCTGTGGCCAGGTCGCTCTGGCTAAGAGCCAATTGCCCAGAGAGGCACTGGGCTGCCGCGATCCCCTCCTTGAAGCCCACCTCCCTGGAGAGTGTGAGACATTCCTCCACAAGGGAACGGACTCTCGCGTGATCAGCTTGGGAATCAAAGAGCGCCTGTGCCAATTGCGAGAGGGAGTGAGCGATGCCCCGCTTGTTTTCGAGCTCTCGGTGTATTGCCACGCTCCCCTCGTACAGCGTACAAGCCCTCGCGTACTCACCCTGACTACTGGCCACAAGCGCCAGGGAGAAGAGCGAGTAGGCCACGTACTCCCTATGGTCCACCTCCTTAAAGATCGCCAAAGCCTCCTCGGTCAGTGAACGAGCTTCTGCGGTATTGCCTCTCACCCAGGCAACGTTCCCCAACCGATAGAGGGAGAATGCGATGCCATAGTGGTCTCCGAGTTCCCGGTACAGCGCCAGGCTCTCCTGACACAGCACCTCTGTCTGCTCATAGTCGCTTTGGACGAAGGCCAGGTTTGCGGCAGCCATGAGCGCCTTTGCCCGTACAGATGGATCGATCCGGGGATCCGGAAGGGATCCCCCAGCGGCTAGTGCTCGCTCCAGGAACGTTCGCCCTTCACTCCAATGACCACGCCCCCACCAGAAGAGCCGCAAGGCTCCACCCAAGCGCAAGGCCATCTCCACGCTCTTCTGGGTTTCTCCCTGCTCAACCGTCCATGAGAGCGCCGCTCGCAGGTTGTCATGCTCCCGCTCTAAGCGGTCCAACCACGCGGCTTGCTGTGGTCCCCCGAGTTCGAGCTCCGCTTGCTCCGCCAATGCTAGACAGTAGGTAGCATGTGCCAGGCGGGTGCGCTCCATCTCTCCGCTTGCCGCGAGAGTCTCCAGCCCGTACTCACGAATCGTCTCTAGCATCACCAGGCGGGGTTCCTCGCCATCCTGCTCCATTTGTTGCAGCAAACTCTTGTCCATGAGTGAGACAATTCCATCTAGCACGTCTGCTGGCATCTCACCTAGTGCCGTGTAGAGCCCCTCCACCGCTTCCAATGTGCATCCGCTCACAAAGACGGAGAGCCGCCGAAAGAACTGCTGCTCCTTGGCGTCCAGTAGATCATAGCTCCATGCAAGCGTGTTACGCAGGGTTTGTTGTCGTACGGGGGCATCCTGTGCCGCACTCGTCAAAACTTGCAAGCGGTGTCTCAAGCGCGCAAGGAGCGCTTGTGGGGGAAGGAGTTTGATACGCGCTGCTGCCAGCTCAATAGCGAGAGGTAGCCCATCCAGGCGAAAGCAAATCTCCGTGATGGTGCGGGTGGTGGCTGGAGTAAGCTGGAAGTCGGGCTTGACCGTTCTCGCACGCTCCAGGAAGAGGGCCACCGCCGCATACTGCGAAAGGGCTTCGCTCTCTGGAAGGTGGGTGAAATCGGGCAGCGCCAGTGAAGGGACAGGAAATTCGTGTTCGCCACGGATATGGAGCACAGCGCGGCTGGTCACCATGACCTTGAGGGAGGGACAGGCGGCTAGCAGGTCCGCGAGCCATGGCACCGCGGCCAGTACTTGTTCAAAGTTGTCGAGGAGCAGCAGCAGACACTTGTCCTGGAGTGACGCTTGTAAGAGGTCAAGCAGGGATTGATCGCCGGGTTCTTTCAGTCCAAGCATCTGGGCAATAGTAGAAGGGACGAGGTCAGGATCGCTAATCGGTGCCAGGGGGACGAAGCAGATGCCGTCGGCAAACTCATCGAGCAGATCAGCCGCCACTTGCAGTGCCAGGCGCGTTTTGCCGACACCGCCCGGGCCTGTGAGGGTGACCAGGCGCACCTCTGGTTGTCGCAAAAGTGAACACACCATTTGGATCTCTTGTTCACGTCCAATCAGCGAGGTGAGTTGTGCAGGTAGGTTGTAGAACTGAGCTTTCAATTGGTCTGACATAGGTTCAACTCCGGCTGGGTGTCCCCTAGAGGCAAGAGATGCTTGTTGCCAAGCTGCTGTTCCAGACGGCAAGCCAAAGTAGCACGACCTCTTGGAAGCCTTCCACAAGCGTACCAGGCAACCGGTGCGTAACGAATCCAAGAGACAAAAGGAAGACGCTCTCTAGAGAATGTCGCTGCACCTACTATACTCTCGTATGCTATCAAGTTTCAAGTGATGAGTTGAGGGTATGCCTATCTGGGAGACAGGTAACCGCTACATTTCGCCCTTCACTCGAAGCATGACAGTCCACTCATGCAGGCAGAATTTCAACTCTGCGCATGGCTTAATGAAATCACGAGGGGAAGTAGTGAGTAGGGGAGCATGCGGAAGGGATATGACTACATTGCAACTCGTTGTCGTTCTGTGACAACGTATTCGAGATCAGCGGCGCGTTTGAGCGCACGAAACTGTAATGTTTTGATCGTTGCCACAGTTGTCCCCATGCTTACAGCTGTATCTCGTAGCGAAAGCTTGAGGAGAAAACGGCAGATCAAGACCTTGCGATACCGCTCAGGCAATCCTTCAAGGATACGCTGTACGCATTCGAGTGATCTATCACTGAGTGCAATCGATTCTTCTTCGGCTGGACCTTCCCAGCCAGTCTCTAACAATGCATCCAGTGAATTCGTTGGAAGACGGTAGTGGGCACGCCAGTAGTCAGCGATAGTGGTGCGCGCAACGAGAAATAGCCATTTGTGCATACTTTGTAGGCTACGCTGCTGAATGATGCCGCTTACAGCTTTGAGAAAAATGTGTGATGTGAGGTCCTCGGCATCTTCCCTATTGCCGACCTTACTATACACGAACCGATAGACCGGCCCGGCCTGCTCTTGATAAAACTGTTGAAATTCCTGCACGTCCATAGCAACTCCTCCTCAGAGCATGCCAAGGCATCATAGTAGTTCATTACTTGCCATAACTGATACAGAGCATCGTTTCTTGTTGATGACAGAAAATCGGAGTAGCCATGTAGCAGGAGAAAATTTCTGTGCTCCTTGCCACTACATGAGATATACCTCAAAGGAGAGCAGAAGCACATCGACAGAAGTGCGTAATTCCTCCTTCAATCGCTCCGGGAAGGCGCTAGACAGAATTACCTAGTGCTGCGTTCCTTAAAGGCGATAACAAAAGAGTCGGCGGTAGTGGCGGTGATCCTTGGGAGGCCGACCCCAGATCCAGGGCTTGGCGCGCCGGTTGAGCTGCTTGGTGGCAACACGGGTGGCTTGCTCGATCTCTTTGGGATTGGCGAAGCTCTGCCCAGCGAGGGCATCGCAGCGGAAGAGGCGCCACCAGCCCTCCTGCAGATTGAGCCAGCACGCTCCGGTGGGAATGAAGACGTGGTGGATGCGCGGATGCCCTTCCAGCCAGGTACGCGTCTCCAGGCTATTGTGACTGCTGAGATTGTCGCTGATGATGAAGATGTCTCCGTGCGGGTTGTCGGCTTCGATGTTGGCCAGCAGAGCAATGTAGCCTTTCGAATTGCGCGAAGCCGCACAGCGCGTCAACTCCTTGCCATCGCGCACGCGCAGCGCCCCGTAGACCCACGTCTTTTCAGGCCCGCGGCCATAATCCATCTCCGTTTTGATGCGGTGCCCGTTGGGCGACCAGCCAGGAGCGGGAGGAAACGTGCGCGGCACTACGGGGCCGAGTTCGTCGGTGCAGATGGTCGTCGAGCCCTCGGGTGGCTGGGTGTAGTGGGTGACGACCGCCGTCCTTTTGGGATGAAGTCCTTGTCGCGAGCCGTTCCCCAACTGTGGGTGTGGCGCCACCGCACGCCCTCGCGCAAGAGGATGGTGCGGATCTGAGAGCGTTTGACCGCGATGCCGGCCTCTTTAGCGGCCTGAGCCAGCGCGTTGAGGCTCCACTGTGCCTCGGCCTCTTCGTCGCGGGCCACCATGCTGCCATCCGCTCGCGTGACGAGCCGCCCCGGGGGTGCTTGACGCGCCAACGCAACGAGCTTGCTGTCATCAGCTGCACTGAGTCGGCGTGGACGTCCGGACTTGGGTCGATCTCCTAAACCCTCGATCCCCTCTGCATCAAAGCGATGCAACCGACGCCGTACCGTCTGAGGGCTGCAATGCAGTTCCTTCGCAATCGCTTCCACCCGCTCGCCATCCCAGCTGCGCGCCACCATGCGTGCGTGCAGGATCCAATCTGCTGGACCATGGCGGCAAGCCGCCACTCTGCGTACCCAGCGTTCTTCCTTTTCGTCTTGTGCTACTCGCGCTCGGAGAATCTTTGGCATCTCCTCATCCCTTTCACGAGAAGACTTCCCTCCCTATTCTACCACCACTTCACGAACGCAGCACTAGTGGGTCAGCCTGCAATTGACTACCGGTAGAGCTCAAAAGTGGTAGACTGGGGAAGTGAGGGAAGGAGGAGAACCATGGCGCAGCCCCAGAAAGAGCCTTTGCGGGCCTTGAGCGAACAGGAAAAGCGCGAACTGCAGCGACTGGTCAAAGCGAGCAGCGAGCGAGTGGATGTGATGCGAAGAGCCAAAGCGCTGCTGGCAGTGGCAAATGGGAAGACCTTGACGGAGGCGGCTCATGAAGCCGGTCTGAAGAGTAGAAAGGGAGTGGGCCAGCTGGTGAAGCGCTTCAATGCTCGGGGCTTAGCGGCCCTCTCAATCGCCGCAGGACGAGGGCGCAAGCCGACGTACACGAGCGAGCAGCAGGCGCGCATGCTGGCCGAAGTGCAGCGGGAGCCCGAGCGAGAACAAGATCAGACCGCGACGTGGTCGCTGCTGTTGCTGCGGACAGCGCTGCGCAAGGAGGCGCTGCCTCACGTGGCGCGCGAAACCATTCGCCAGGTGCTGCACGAGGCGGGCTAGAGCTATCAGCGCACGCGCAGCTGGGTGCGGACTGGCTATGCACTGCGGGTGCGCAAGAGCGGCACGGTGACCACCTATGACCCCGAGACGCCGGAAAAAAAAGACTGATTGAGCCAGCCTACGAGCAGGCGCAAGCGGCAGGGATTCTGCAACTCAACGAAGATGAAGCCGGGCCCTATCAGGCGATCCCGCAGCCCGGGGCTTCGTGGCAACCCGCAGGCCATCCTGCTTTGCAGCCGCACGAGTATGAGCGCGGTGCTAGGGCCAAACTGCTGACGCTCTTTCGCCCGGCCACCGGCGAGATCCGCGCCAAAGGCGTCGTCTGGGTGACCAATGCGGTCTTGCATCCCTGGCTCAAAGGAGAACTGGGTGCGCTGCTGGCCGAGTTGGAGAAACAGCAGCCGGCGGAGACCTTGCCGCCCGAAGAGCAGCGGCCCCCCGCGGCACAGTGGAAAACCTGGCTGTGGCCGCATGAGAGCGCCCAGGGGCTTCCTCCCTTGCGCATCATCCTGGTGTTGGATAATCTGGCGGGACATCTGTCCCCTGACTTGCTCGGCTGGTTCTTCCACCAGGGAGTGATGCCGCTCTACACGCCGGTGGGCGGCTCCTGGCTCAACATGGCCGAAGCGGTGCAGCGCAGCATTATCCGGCGAGCCCTTTCCGCTCAGCATCCGCAGACGGCTCAGCAGGTCATCGACTGGTTGGAGCAAACCGTGAAGGGGTGGAATAAGAAACCCACCCCGTTTGTCTGGAATGGCAAGCGACGCCGACGACGCGAACGGGCACGCCTACGCCGCTTAGGTGGGTCGGGGGCCGCTCTCGTCAAGGGATATTCAATTGCTAGCTGACCCACTAGTGGGCAATGCCATTTAAATAAGAAGAATGTCCTTAAAGCTCTGCTTTTTGAGGGTAAAGCCCTGCTGTCCCGGTCGTTTGCGATGGAATGGGGAATAGGCGCGCTTG
>Ga0207646_10002252_pt1 | contig 22955 bp, 25 predicted proteins | sample KBSK5502metaG_FD_184343 | JGI IMG/M metagenome (GOLD analysis project Ga0207646, IMG submission 184343) | Corn, switchgrass and miscanthus rhizosphere microbial communities from Kellogg Biological Station, Michigan, USA - KBS K5-50-2 metaG... | ecosystem: Host-associated > Plants > Roots >... | reverse complement strand
CTCTACCGCGCCGAAGCGCATTGGTTGGGCGACGTAGCGACAGCGCCGATTGTTGCCGGTAAAATTCTGATCGACCAGTTTGGCTACAACATTTTTTTCGCGGCACCGTTCGGTGTTTTGACTTACGAATGGAAAAACAGCGGCATTTCGTTGCGACCAGTCCGGGATCTTTTTACCTGGCCGCATTATCGCGACAAAATTTTCCCAACGCTGGTCGCGACCTGGGCGGTTTGGATTCCGTTAATGGGAATCATCTATTCGCTGCCCCTGGCACTGCAATTTCCTATGTTTGGCCTCGCGCTTTCCTTTTGGGTCTTGCTGCTCACTTACATGACGAACCGTTTCGCCGGAAAAATTTCCGCCGACGCGCCGATTGCGCTCGCCACGGCGGACCTGTAGCGACGGTCTATGACCGCCGAAAAAACAATGCGGCGCTCGGAGAGAGCGCCGCTAAAGAAGAAAATGTTCCAACGCTTGGTGGACGCCCGCACCATGTTCGCGCGTTGCAACATAACCGCCGGCCTCGCGCACGGCCGCTTTCACTTCTTCGATCGCGTTCGCCGGGCACGCCGGCATGCCCGCAACTTCGCCGTTCAACATTGAGATGTCATTGTGATGATCGCCGGCCGCGAAAATATTTTTGCGCGGGATGTCGATCAAGCGGGCGAGCTCGGCCAGGGCCGCGCCTTTGTGATAGTCGGCGTGACAAAAACGGAGATAAATCGTGTTTCGCTGGTAATTGAACTTTGGCTCTCGTTCACTCGCGCGCTCAATGAATTGAACGATCCGATCCATTTCCTCGTCACTCTCGGCACGCAGACCTTCCAACCCCTGCGAATGATAAATCAGCTGGGCTTTGGTTTTTTGCGTCACGAAGTCGACGACTTCGGCGAGAATCGATTCGGCGGAGGAAAACAATTCGGCGTGATCGCGCGCGCAACGCTCGTTCCAGTCGCCGAACGGTTGCCACTTTTCGCCGTTGGCTCCCGGCTGAAAAACCTCGCGTTCGGTCGTTAAAATAAAATCGGGGCGCATCGGAAATTCGAAATCGGTCAGACCGGACTCGAGCAGATCAACCGATCGGCCGGTGTTGATGGAGAAGACCACACCCTTGCTTTGCAGATTGCGAATCAGTTCGGTGCATGCGCGGTCGAGCACCGGCTCGCTCACGCGCGAAACGAGCGTCCCATCGAAATCGATGCTGAGAAGTTTGATTTCCATCCTGCATCTTTAAGTTGTCGATCTTGGGAGCGAGAGCAAGAGTAGGAGCGAACGAAAAATGAAATCGGCTTACGAGCTGGCAATGGAGCGATTGGCGAAGAATCAGCCGATCGTTCCGGTGACCGACGACCAGAAGAAAGAGCTGGCCGAAGTCGATTCAACTTTTAAAGCGCGCATCGCCGAGAAAGAACTTTTCCTGAAGGGCGAAATCGCGAAAGCGCAGGCAGCTGGAAAATTCGAGGAAGTTGAGTCGCTTGAGAAGCAACTGAGATCCGAAATCCGCCGCTTGCAGGAAGATTGCGAAGCGAAAAAGGAAAAACTTCGCGCGCGCTTTGCTAAATAGCTGATCGAGCGCTCCGCGCTCAATCACATCATCAAGTCGCCGCCGTTGATGTCGAGGGACGCACCGGTGATGTAGCCGGCGGCCTCGGAAGCGGCGAAGCAAATCAAATCGGCGACTTCGAGCGCAGTGCCGAGTCGCGGCACGGGATAGTTCGCGGCTAGACGTTCGAGCAACTCGTCCGAGGCATGTTCGCGCGTGAGCTCGGTATCGATCATGCCAGGGCAGACGGCGTTCACGGTGATGCCGAACTTGCCGAGTTCCTTTGCGGCCGCCCGCGTGAATCCGAGGAGTCCGGCCTTGGATGCCGTGTAGTGCGCACCTCCCAACGTGCTGACCATCCGGCCGGCCGAGGACGAGATATTAATGATGCGGCCGTAGTTTTTGGCGCGCATGGCCGGAAGAACGGCTTTCGTCATCAAGAACGGCGCGGTCAAGTTCACCTCGATCGCTTTGCGCCATTCGTCGGCGGTAAGATCGGGAAAGCGTGTCGACAGCGGAAGCGCTGCGTTGTTAACGAGAATGTCGATCCGTCCAAAACGTTCGAGCGTGCGGCGCGCGATTTCTTCGGGAACGCCCTCCGCGGCGACGTCGCCCGGTACTGCGAAGGCGCGCTCGCCGACTTCCCTCGCCACCGTTTCAGCGCGTTCGCGGTCGCGGACGTTCACCGCAACCGAGGCACCGCGCTCGTGCAGGCGCGCGGCGGCAGCGCGTCCCAAACCGCGCCACGCACCGGTCACGATCGCGACGCGTCCCGCAAAAGAATTCACCTCATCCTTCAATTCACCTAATTCGGAACCGCGTTGTCAGCCGTCATCGACTTCTGAGAAGTCGATCCACCTTTATGTTTCGGTAAATCCGGATCCAAAAAACCGAGCATGTGCGCGCGCTTGATCGTGCGGACACCTTCGGCTTTTTGCATGTGAGCGATGCTTTGGTGGAACGCTTCCATTTTCGTCCAGTGCACTTTCGGCCGAAAATGGTGCTCGGCGTGGTAGCCGTTGTAGAAGAAGAGCCAGTTGTAGATTTTCCCGTAACTGCTCACGCCCCAGGCGATCGGTTTGTCCGGGTTCGCGCCATAATGCCGATAGTAGCCGTTCAAGTAACTGAAGCAGTGCCCGAGATACCAGAACGGCACGAAATAGAAGATCACGTAGCGCCAGTTGAAGAAAAACATTGTGAGCAACGTGACCGCGAAGGCCGCCAGCTCGAGATTTCCCCAGACGACCTCCTTGTTGCCGCGCTTGCGCAGTTCCTTGCGAATCGCGCCGACGTCGTCGCGAAAGAAACTCAGGAAAACATAGCGCCACGGACTTTCCGCTTCGCCCTCGTGACCGTGGCGATAGATCGACAACCAATCGATTGTGTCGCCGTTTTCATCCTGTCGGTCCGAATTACCTTTGTGATGCTGCATGTGGACCGCGTCGTACATGGTTTGCGAGAAACAACACGCAACCGACTGGGTGATGCCGAACGCGCGATTTAGAATCGTCGATCGAAAAAATGGATTGTGAATGAAGTTGTGGCCGACGCCGTTAATGTTGGCGTTCACCATCAACGAATAAAGAAAACCGAGGATCAGCATCGCCCACAGCGGCGCGTGCGGATACAAAAGGAAGAGACCGAAAAAGTATGAGAGATGAAAAAGTCCGGCCGCCGCGGGCAGCACGTCCCAGCGCGTGTGCGCGAAGATGCGCGAGCTGGTGGCAGGACGATCGATGCGAATAGTGTCCGCGTTCATGTGGAAGGCCGGTACTAATCGCGAAAGACCGCTCTTGCCGCAAGTTTTGATCATTGCCAACCAGCAGAGCGCGCGGCAATTTAGCCCCTCATGTTTGCGGGTCAGCCAGAAATGAAAGTCTTCAGCGGCACAGCCAATCGCGAGTTGGCCGAGCGCATTTGCAAATACATCGGCGTTCCGCTGGGCAAAGCGATGATTAGTTCGTTTCCAGACGGCGAGACTTACGTGATGATCGAGGAGAACGTCCGGGGTCGGGATGTTTTTCTGATTCAACCGACATCGCCGCCCAGCAACGAGCATTTGATGGAGTTGCTCATCATGGTGGACGCGGCGCGCCGGGCGAGCGCGGACCGAATCACGGCGGTGATTCCATTTTTCGGTTACGCCCGGCAAGACCGCAAAGACAAGCCGCGAGTGCCGATCACCGCCAAATTGATTGCGAATTTGCTCTACGCGGCCGGAGTTAACCGGGTCCTGACGATGGACCTGCACGCCCAGCAGGTGCAGGGCTTCTTTGATATCCCGGTCGACCACCTTTATTCTTTGCCCGTACTAATTAAGTACCTGCGGGAAAAGCTGACGGGGAATACCGTCGTGGTTTCCCCGGATATTGGTGGCTTGAAGATGGCTTCGGCCTATGCCGATGCCTTGGGAGCAGGGCTGGCGATTGTGGCCAAAGAACGAAAAAGCGCCACTGAAACCCAGGCGTTGAATCTGATCGGTGACGTCGAGGGGCATGATGTCCTTTTGGTAGACGACCTAACCGAGACCGCGGGCACCCTTACTTCCGCGGCCGAACTTCTGAAAAAGCGCGGAGCCAAGAAAATCTACGCCGGTGTCTCCCACGCTGTCTTGGTGGACGTAGCGATCCCCCGGTTGCAAAAGTCGAAAATTGAGGAATTAATAACGACCAACAGCACGCCGGTGCGCCCGGTGGAAGGATTTAAAACCACCGTGCTCTGCGTCTCCGAGCTTCTCGGGGAGGGGATGAAACGAATCCACAATGACGAGTCCGTGTCGTCGCTGTTCAAGATCGACAAATAACGAACATGGCAAAGCAAGTTAAACTCAAAGCAGAACCGCGAACGGAGATCGGCCGCTCGGCGGCGCGGCGATTGAAAGCGCGAGGCATCGTCCCGGCGATTGTTTACGGCGGCAAAGAAAAATCGCAGCCGTTGCAGGTTTCATCTCGCGACATCAATCGGATGCTCAGCCACGCGTCCGGTGAAAACATTTTGGTGGAGCTCGAGATCGCAGGACAAAAAGCTCCGCGCACCGCGCTGTTGCAGGAAGTTCAGCACTCGCCGCTGGGCGACGAGATTCTGCATATCGACTTTCACGCGATCTCGATGGACGAGAAAATCACGGCAGATGTGCCGCTCGAACCGATTGGCGTTGCAACTGGGGTGAAGAATTTCGGCGGCTTGCTCGACCAAAACATTCGTTCGCTCACGATTGAGTGTTTCCCGAAAGATTTGCCGGACAAGATCACGGTCGATGTTTCTTCGTTGAACATCGGTGACGCGATTCACGTTCGTGACATCAAACTTCCAGAAGGTGTGGTCGCAAAAGTTCCAGCCGATCTGACCGCGTTTTCAGTGGCCGCGCCGGTGGCGGAAGAAGAACCGGTTACGCCGGAAGCCGAAGCTGCGGCTGCGGCTGGGCCGGAAGTCATTACTGCCAAGAAAGAAGAAGGCGAAGCCGCTGCTCCGGCTGCCGGAGCCAAAGGTGCGACCGGGCCCGCAGGAAAAGGCGGGACCGCGCCGGCCAAGGGCGCTCCGGCTGCTCCGGCTCCGAAAGAAAAAGAAGCCAAGAAGTAAGATCGCGATCCGTTTTCGGATTTCGATTGCGCGACGGTGGACGACAAAAAAATTCGCTTGGTCGCTGGTCTCGGAAATCCCGGCACGGAATACGCGCACACGCGTCACAACATCGGATTCATGGTTGTCGATCTTCTCGCGCACGAATCCGGATTGAAGTGGGAAAAATCCAGCAAATGGGATGCGGCGACAACGAAACTTGGGGACGCGATACTCGTAAAACCGGCGAGCTACATGAATCGGAGCGGTCATCCGCTTCATGCGATTGCTCAGTTTTACAAAATCTCACCCGAGGAAATTCTGGTCGTGCTCGACGATTTCTCGTTGTCCCTCGGCCGTTTGCGAATTCGGCAAAGCGGGGGACCTGGCGGGCACAACGGTTTGGAATCGATCATCGTTCAATTTGGGACCGAAGATATTCCGCGACTGCGGATCGGAATTGGGTCGGCACCGACCGAAGGCTCCACTGATTACGTGCTGAGCAATTTTCTCGAGGAGCAGAAACCGCTCGTAAGATCGACAATCGACCGCGCGGCTGAGGCGGTGAAATGCGCCGTTGACAAAGGCGTCGTTTCCGCGATGAACACTTTCAACCAAATCGAAGAAAAGAACCAATGAAGAATCGTTATGAAGCACTGCTCGTCGTGAACGCGCAGGGCAAAGAAGAGAGCGTGCACGACATTGTCGATCGCCTGGAATCAGAATTTAAAAAGGAAGGCGCCGATATCGAGCAGGTGCAAAAGATGGACAAGCGGCAATTTTCCTACGCCGCCGGGCCGCTCGATGCCGGCTTTTACGTAAATTTCATTTTTCACGGCGAACCGGAACTCGTCAGCAAGCTGAAATCAAAGTTCAAACTGGATCCCGAAGTTTATCGTCAGCATTACCAGCGTTTGCGCGCGAAGGCGGAAAAGAAAGAGCGCACAGAAAAGCCCGCGAAAAAGTTGGCGAAGGCAAAGTAAATCGGATAGACCTGGCGCATGGCCAGTTTCAATAAAGTCATTCTCCTCGGAAATCTGACGCGCGATCCCGAAGTGCGTTACACCCCCAAAGGCAGCGCCGTGTGCGACCTCGGCATTGCCATTAATCGTCAATACACGCTCGACAGCGGCGAGAAACGCGAAGAAGTCACGTTTGTCGATGTTGTCCTCTGGGCGCGACTCGCTGAAATCGCCGGCGAATATTTGAAAAAGGGCCGGCCGATTTTCATTGAAGGGCGATTGCAACTCGACACCTGGGACGACAAACAAAGCGGACAAAAACGGAGCAAGCTGCGCGTGATCGGCGAAACGATGCAACTTCTTGGCGGTCGGCCGCCGGGCGCTGGCGGTGGCGCAGCGGAAACTGGAGAAGGCGCAAAGGAATCGCGCGCGGGCAAGACAACTCCGCCGCCAAAACCTGCGGCCGGCAGCGAACCTGACGCGGACGAGATTCCGTTTTAATCCGCGTCGTCATTGGCGGTTTGCGTTATGAACGCGACCGAAGCCTGCATCGCGCTGAACATGCTCCCGACGATGGGGCCGGTGCGTTTGCGAAAACTTCTTCAAGTCTTCGAGTCGCCGGAGCGAATTCTCACCGCCAAGCGCGATCAGCTCCGCAAAGTCGAGGGAGTCGGCAAAGAAGTTGTCGATCAAATTTCGAACTGGGAATCGATTGTCGATCTTCCAGCCGAACTCAAGCGGATCAAAGATTTCGGGGCGACCGTTATTACTCAAAGTTCGCCGGAATATCCGAAGCCGCTGCGCGAAATTCATGCGCCGCCGATTGTGCTTTACGTTTGGGGCGAAATTCAGGAGCGCGATCATCATGCGCTCGGCATCATCGGTTCTCGCCATACGACGCATTACGGAAGTGAGGCCGCGAAAAAACTCGCATATCAACTCGCCTATGCCGGATTGACCGTGATCAGCGGCCTCGCGCGCGGGATCGACACCGCCGCGCACCAAGGCGCGCTCGCCGCGAAAGGTCGCACCGTCGCGGTGATCGGTTCGGGATTATCGAAGCTCTATCCACCAGAGAACGAAGCGCTCGCCGAAAAAATTTGTAACGGAAACGGCGCGGTCGTGTCTGAATTCTCAATGGAGATTGAGCCCGACCGCCAAACCTTCCCGATGCGAAACCGAATTATCTCCGGATGGAGTCACGGAATTCTTGTCGTCGAAGCCGGTGCGAATAGCGGCGCGCTAATCACCGCTTCGCAAGCCCTCGAGCAGGGCCGCGCGGTTTACGCGGTTCCCGGTCACATCAACGCGCCAAGTGCGATTGGTTCGAACCGGCTCATTCAACAAGGCGCGAAGCTTGTCATGGACGCGAACGATATTCTCGACGATCTGCAAATTCTCCTTCCGGAAACAAAACCGTCGCCCGAAGCAGCCGTTCGACCGTTGCCGCCGCTCTCTGAAGAAGAGCGCAAAGTTTATGACGCCATCGAGGCCACTGAAACGCAAATCGACGAGATCGCCGCGAAATGCAATTTGCCAACTGCCATAGTCTCTTCTACGCTCCTCGCCCTTGAGCTGAAGCGGCTGGTGAAGCAGTTGCCCGGAAAATATTTCGTGAAACTCGCGTAAGCTCGTCCGCGATCTGCTCTCCCCCGTTTTGCAAGGCGTTCATTACCAATGTCTAAATCGTTGATCATCGCGGAAAAGCCGAGTGTGGCGAGCGACATCGCGCGCTCTCTCGGCGGTTTCCACAAAGAAGCCGATCACTTTGAAAGCGATCGCTATGTGATCTCATCTGCGCTCGGGCATTTGGTCGAATTGGCGTTGCCGAGTGAGCTCGATGTGAAACGCGGCAAGTGGAGTTTCGCGAACCTGCCGATCATCCCCGAAGAATTTCACCTCAAGCCGATCGAGAAGACGAAAGCGCGCTTCAACATGCTGAAGAGGTTGATGAAGCGCGAAGATGTCGATCTTCTCATCAACGCTTGCGACGCCGGCCGCGAAGGCGAGTTGATTTTCCGTTATCTGCTCAAACTGAGCGGCGTGAAAAAACCGGTTCGCCGTTTGTGGTTGCAGTCGATGACTCAGGACTCGATTTGCGATGCGTTCAATCATTTACGTTCCGAAGAAGAGATGGTGCCGCTGTCGAAAGCGGCGGTTAGTCGATCGGAAAGCGATTGGCTTGTCGGAATTAACGGCACCCGCGCGATGACGGCGTTCAACAATCGCAGCGGCGGTTTTCAATTAACGCCGGTTGGCCGCGTCCAAACTCCCACGCTCGCGATTTTGGCCGAGCGCGAAGACAAGATCCATCAATTCAAGCCGCGCGCTTATTACGAGGTCTTCGGCGATTTCGAAGTTAAAGCCGGCAATTATCGCGGCCGCTGGTTCAAGGAAGATTTCGCTAAAGACGGCGACGAAGACGCGCGCGCCGAACGGATCTGGGACAAGTCGCAGGCTGACGCGATCAAGGATCGCTGTGCCGGCAAAATCGGCGTCGCCACCGAAGAGAAGAAGCCAACGACTCAGGCGCCGCCATTGCTTTACGATCTGACGAGTCTGCAACGCGATGCGAACGGTCGGGGCTTCAGCGCCAAACGGACATTACAAATTGCTCAGCAACTTTACGAGCGCTTCAAAGTCATCACTTATCCGCGGACCGATTCACGTTATCTGCCGGAAGACTACATTCCGACGGTCAAGGCGACGTTAAGCAAGATCGACAATCCGCATGCGCGGATCGTCCTCGACAATCATTGGGTCAAACATTCGAAGCGGATTTTCAACAACGAGAAGATTTCGGATCACTTTGCAATTATTCCGACCGGGACTGCGCCGCACGGTCTCGATGAAGTGCAGCAGAAAATTTACGACATGATCGTGCGCCGTTTCATCAGCGGCTTTTTCCCGGCGGCGCAATTTGAAGTGACAACGCGAATTACGCGCGTCGACAAAGACGCGTTCAAGACCGAAGGCAAGATTATCAAAGATCCAGGTTGGCTCGCGGTTTATGGACGCGAAGCAGCGTCGGAGCAAGAAGGGGGCGAATCGCTGGTTGCAATTTCGCCGAACGAAGCGGCCAAAGTGCTCGACATTGAAATCGTTTCCAATGAGACGAAGCCGCCGGCGCGATTTAGCGAAGCGACGTTGCTCTCGGCGATGGAAGGCGCCGGAAAATTAGTCGAAGACGAAGAACTGCGCGAAGCAATGCGCGAGAAAGGTCTCGGCACGCCGGCGACGCGCTCGGCGATCATCGAAGGTTTGATTCACGATGGTTACGTTCATCGACAGGGACGTGAGTTGATTGCGACCGCGAAAGGTCTGGCGCTGATCACGCTTTTGCGCGGCATCGGCGCGACCGAGCTGACTTCGCCTGAAATGACCGGCGAATGGGAATCGAAACTCAAGCGCATGGAAAAAGGCGCGATGAAACGGAACGATTTCATGGCGCACATCAGGAAATTCACGCGCGAAATTGTTGAGCGCGCGAAAAACTTCGAGGGCGACAGCGTCAGCGGGAATTTTGAGCCGCTCGACGTGAAATGTCCGAAGTGCGGCGGCGGACCGTTCGATGAAAGTTATCGCACGTTCAAATGTCGATCTTGCGGATTAATTTTGTGGAAGACGATGGCCGGCCGCGCGTTTGAGCGTTGGGAATTGGAAAAACTTTTGACCGAAGGCAAAGTCGGTCCGTTGGAAGGATTTCGCAGCAAAGTCGGTCGTAAATTCAACGCGATCGTGAAACTCGGTGAGGAATTCAAACCGGCGTTCGATTTTGGCGAGAATGGTCACGATCAGCCAATAACGATCGACACCGAAAAGCACGAAGCGATCGGACTTTGCCCGATTTGCAAGAAAGGCCAGGTCTACGTGCTCGACCGCGCCTACGCGTGCGAGAACGCAGTCTCCAAAGAAAAGACGTGCACGTTCCGGATCAGCAAAAACATTTTGCATCGGGAAATTCCGAAAGAGCAGGTGCAAAAACTGATCACGAGCGGCAAGACAGACCTGCTTCCAAAGTTTGTTTCCAAAAAAGGCCGGCCGTTTTCGGCGCATTTGAAACTGGAAAACGGGAAAGTCGGTTTCGAATTCGCGCCACGGAAACCGAAAAAGCCGGCGCCGGGCAAAGCAGTCGCGGCGTGACCGCGACAACCATTTGCAGCGTTAAAGATCGTTGACGCCACAATTCGTGGTGTGTTATTTAGCGTTTAACACTATATGCGTTGCCCCAAGTGCGGCTCGCGTGATGACAAGGTTATCGATTCTCGACAGTCTCGCGATAGCTCCAGCATTCGTCGGCGCCGTCAATGCCTCAAATGCGGATATCGTTTTACGACTTACGAGGAGATCGAGCGCTCGGACTTGCGCGTGATCAAACGCGACCGCACTCATGAACCGTTCGATCGACGCAAACTCGCGGGCAGCATTGCCAAAGCTTTCGAGAAACGTTCAACCAGTTTGCTTACGCTCGAGCAACTTGTTGACGACATCGTGCACGAGTTGGAACCGAGCGGCCGCGAAGTTCAATCGACCGCGATCGGCGCCAAGGTGCTTGAAAAACTTCGCGGTATCGATGAAGTCGCGTATTTGCGTTACGCGTCAGTCCATCGGCGCTTCGAGGATGTCGATCAATTCGTGGACGCAATTCACGCACTCGGAAAAAGCGCCAAGGCCGATACGAACCAGCGGGAATTATTTCCAACGGATCAAGTGAATCATGGTCGCGTTTAAAGAAGAATTTCCGTATCTCCGCGCCGATTCGGGGCAACTCTTCGAATTCGATCGCGATTGGCTGCACGCGGCAATCAATCGCGCGGCCGATCAGGCCGGTTATCCGAGCTGGTGGCTGACCGAGCACGTGACTGAGAGCATCGCATTTTATTTGCATCTGCGGAACGACGAGAACGTCGTCGCGTTCAGACAGCTTCAGGAAACGGTGCAATACGTTTTGAAAGCGATCGGCTACAAAGAAATCATTCCGTATTTTACGCCTGCGCCGCCGCCCATCTCGGTTTCATTAATCGACATCGCACACGAAGCAGGCAGCGGTTACGAGCTTGCGTTTTTTGATTTGCTCGAGAAGCGGCTCGGCGCATTGCTTGAGACCGGCGTGGACAATCTGCGGCTCACCGCGCTCTACGCCTGTGTGAAGCATTTGCGCTCCACCAAGGTCTGGACCCGCGCGTGCGACGCTTTACGCGAGGAAATTGTCTGCTTCATTCGTGAACGGCTGACTGCGACGACGAAGGAGCGACTGAAATGCTCGCTTACTTAGCGCGGCGGCTGCACAGTCTGTTATGACGATCTTCGAAAAAATCATCGCGCGAGAAATCCCCGCGAAAATTATTTGGGAAGATGATGACGCAATCGCATTTCACGATGTGAACCCGCAAGCGCCGGTGCACGTGCTGATTGTTCCGAAGAAAGTGATTGCGCGTCTCTCAGCGGCGTCGGAAGCGGACAGCAAGATTCTCGCAAAGTTATTGTTGGTCGCCGGAAAGTTAGCGAACGAGCTCGGCATTGAGAAAAGCGGATATCGTGTCGTGATCAACAGCGGTCCAGATGCGGGCGAGAGCGTCCCACATCTTCACGTTCATTTGTTGGGCAAACGCGCACTCGCCTGGCCGCCCGGCTAACTCCGAGCCGGAGTGGCGATTAACAATCGAATGAAAACTGTCCTCGATCCTGTTCGGCCAATCACGCTGGACGAAATCAAAGAGGCGCGTCGGCGGATCGCGAAAACGATTTTGCGCACGCCGCTCGTTCGTTTGGAACTTGGCCCGGATTTTCCCGACATTCGTTTGAAGCTGGAAAATCTCCAGCCGATCAATGCTTATAAATTGCGCGGCGCGTCCAACGCCGTTGCGATGTTACCCGAATCGGAACGGAAACGTGGAGTCTGGACAATTAGTGCGGGCAACGCAGGGCAGGGAGTCGCTTATGCGGCGCGGCAGGCAGGAGTTCCGTGCACGGTCGTCGCGATTGAAACCGCGCCGCAATCAAAGCTTGATCGAATGCGCGCTCTCGGCGCGAAATTAATTTTGGTTTCCTACGACGTCGCGTGGAAAACGTTGGAAGATCGACAATATCCCGGCGCGGAAGGAACGTTCGTTCATCCGTTCGACGACGATAATTTCATTGCGGGTCACGGAACGATGGTGCTGGAAATTCTGGAAGACGCGCCCGACACGAAAGCGATCATCGCGGCGATTGGCGGCGGCGGATTAATCACTGGACTCGGAAGTGCGATCAAGGCTCTGAAGCCGGAGATAAAAATTTTCGGGGCCGAACCGGAAACCGCCGCGCCGGCTGCGTTATCGTTCGAAAAAGGTTCGCCGCAGGTTTTTAAGAATTGGAAGGCGTCATTTGTCGACGGCGCGGGAGGTCAAAGCGTGTTTCCGCGGATGTGGGAACGAATGAAACCGGTGGTGGACGATTTTATCGTCGTGACTTTGGACGAAACTAAAAAAGCGATGCGATTGATGGCCGAAAAAGCTCGCGTCATTTCCGAAGGAGCAGGCGCGCTCTCTGTCGCGGCCGCGTTGACCGGTAAAGCCGGCAAAGGGCCGATCGTTGCCGTCGTCTCGGGCGGCAATATCGATCTGCAAAAGTTTTCCGAGCTGATTGGCGCGGCCGGTTAGTGCGAGTGAATCATCGCGCGGCAACCGGCGACATTGGGTGTCAGCAAGACGAGCAGGATTCCAAATAGAATCAGCGCTCGCGCGGTTGTCTTTGATCGGAAAAAAAATCCGTGGACGAGATAAACCACTTAACAGCTAATAAAAATTCCCCAGCCGCCGTCGTTCGCAAGATGTCGATCAAAGACCGCGACCAGTCCGAGGGGAGACATCCACACCAGCGGCCACATTCCGGGCGCAGTGGCGAGCAACGCGATAATCCAGATCGCGATGTAAGCGACGATCTGGTAGCGAAGTGAATCTGGGCTGGGACGCGTTCGGTTCGTCCACCAATTATTCCTCGCGGACAATCACCGGTGTGCCGACAGGCGCGTTGTTGTAAAACTTTTCCGCCATTCCTTCCGGTAATCGAATGCAACCGTGCGACGCGGCGAACGGCGGCACGTATCCCTGATGCATCGCGTAGCCGCCATTGAAATGCATGCAGTACGGCATTCGTGCCGGATCGAAATGCGTACCTTTCGGTTGTCGATCTTTCCGGACGTCGATGTTTTGCACGACCACGTTGCCTGAGCTGTCGACGTAATCGCCGAACTCACTTGAGAAATGATTTTTGTCTTTCGAAATAACGGAGTAATGGCCGGGCGGAGTTCCGAAACCCTTTTTCCCGGTTGAAACAGTGGATTCACCAACGAGACGTTTGCCTTTGAAAAAATACGCTTTTTGTTCCGAGATATGAATGACAATGCGCGGCTCGCCGTGAGCACCTTCACCTTCCCACCAGCCGCCCGGCGTTGGCGTCGGAATGACGGCGGCCGCCACCTGTTTCAATGGCTGCGGCATTTCTTCGCAGCTGCAAAATAAAACCCCAACTGCTCCCATGAGCGCGATCTGAACCAACCAGGCCCTTTTCATAAAGTGGGGGATATTAACGCGTAGTTGATTAGACCTTTCAATTGCAAAGATCGACATGGCCAATGTTTGTCCCAGGCAAAAAGTTGACCGTCTCCTTGCGTCGAAATAGTCTCGTTCCATGGCAACTCAGCCTGCCGCCATACGCGCTCCAAGTGGATACAGCACTGCCTCGGTGCAGCCGGCAATTAACCTCGAAAGTTGGATCGAAGAAAACCAAGAGAAATTCAAACCCCCGGTCAGCAATCGTTATCTTTACGACGGGCGCGATTTTTTCGTGATGGTGATTAAAGGGCCGAACGCGCGGAACGATTTTCACAAAGTCGATTCCGAAGAATATTTTTATCAGCTCAAAGGCGACATCAAAGTCCGGATTCGGGAAGGGGACAAGATTGTCGATTACCTCGTGCGGGAAGGAGAAACTTTTTTCATTCCGCCCAACGTTCCGCACGCGCCGGTCCGCCCGCCGGACACCATTGGAGTTGTGGTGGAACGCCGCCGTCCGCCGGACGAGCACGAACATGTCATTTTCTATTGCGATAATTGCGGCGCGCTCGTCGAGGACATCGATTTCGATTGCGGCGACATCGTCGAGCATTTTTCCAAGGCGATGCTTGATTTCTGGAACGATGACGCGCGTCGCATGTGCAAAAAGTGCGGCCAGAAAGTTCCGCAGCCGGAGCCGGTCAAACCTTTCTGATTTCGGTGTTGGACGTTGGGCGTTGAGCGTTGGACGTTTGCTGCGTCTCTCGACATGAAGATCGACATCCACACGCACATTCTGCCGCGCACGTGGCCGGACCTGGACAAGAAGTACGGTTATCCCGGATTTGTCAGGCTCGAGCACTGCGACAAATGCAGTGCGCGGATGATGATCGGCGATTCGGTCTTTCGCGAAATCAAAGACAACGTGTGGAATCCCGAGCGGCGCATTGAAGAAATGGATCGCGCGAACGTTTCGATACAGGCCCTGTCGACCGTGCCGGTAATGTTCAGCTACTGGGCGGAACCGCGCGACGCACTCGACCTTTCTCGAATGTTAAATGACCACATCGCTGAAGTCGTGCGCGCCAATTCGAAACGATTCGCTGGTCTCGGCACAATTCCTTTGCAAGATGTCGATCTTGCCGCACAGGAATTGACGCGTTGCGTGCGCGATCTCGGATTGCGCGGTATCGAAATCGGAACGCACGTCGATCCGAACGATCACTGTCACGGCCCCGATTGCCGAAATCTCGATCGCCCCTCGCTCGATATCGTTTGGAAAACTGCACAAGATTTGAACGCGGCCATTTTTGTTCATCCTTGGGACATGATGGGCAAAGAGCGGATGCAAAAATACTGGCTGCCCTGGCTCGTCGGCATGCCGGCGGAAACGTCGCTTGCGATTTGTTCCATGATTTTCGGCGGCGTGTTCGAGCGCTTTCCCAAATTGCGCGTGGCATTTTCTCACGGCGGCGGCGCTTTTCCGGGAACGATTGGCCGCATCGAACACGGCTTCCATGTCCGCCCGGATTTAGTGGCAATCGACAACAAAACCAATCCTCGAAAATATCTCGCGAATGACAAAACGCCGGCGCGTTTTTATGTCGACTCGCTCGTCCACGATGCCGACGCGCTTAAAACTTTGCTGAAACTTTTCGGACCGGAACGCGTGGCGCTCGGCTCCGATTATCCTTTTCCGCTCGGCGAAGCTGACCCGGGCAAGCTGATTGACTCCATTGTCGATCTTTCACCGAAAGACAAAGCGCGCTTGCTTTCCGAGACCGCCCGCGAATTTCTCGGGTTCTGATTTCGGGATTCGACATTCGTGCTTCGTCATTCCGCGGCACGAGTGCCGCGGTCACATTTGATGACGGATCGCCCAGAGATCGGGAAAAATTGGTTTGAAGAGGGATTCTTTCAAGAACGGAACGCCGGGCGAGCCGCCGGTGCCTTTTTTCGCGCCGATGGTGCGTTCGACCAGTTTAATGTGGCGATAGCGCCATTCCTGCAAGCCTTCGTCGAAATCGGTCATCAGTTCGAAGAGGATCGAGCACTCAGGGCAATCGTGATAAAGGCGCAGCAATTCGCGCTGCACTTGATCATTTGGCTCGTTCGGTTTCGTTACGTCGCGGTTCTTCAACTCCGTCGGAATTTTTGCGCCGCGCTTTTCCAAGAAATCGTAGAAATGATCGATCACCGTTTGTTCGCGCAGCCGCTCTTGTAATCGATCCGCGCCCGGAAAATCCGGCTTCACGTATTTCAAAGTCGATTCGCGTTTGTAACCCAAAACGAATTCGACCTCGCGAAACTGAATCGACTGAAAACCAGACGCGGTCTCGAGCCGATCCCGGAAACTCGAAAACGATGTCGGCGTCATGGTTTCGAGAATGTCTATCTGAGCGACCAGCACCTTCATGATTGTGCGCACGCGCTTGAAGGAATGGATCGCCCCGAAAAGATCGCCGGCCGAAAAATCCGTATTAATTTTCTCAAACTCGTGGAGCAGCTGTTTGAACCAAAGCTCGTAAGTCTGATGAATGATGATGAACAACATCTCGTCGTGCTCCGGCGGCGTTGAGCGCGGTCGTTGAAGCGTGAGCAGCTTTTCCAGATCGAGATAGTTCGCGTAAGTCAGCGGCGGCATTTGCCGTAATGCTCGCACGCTTCGCGCGAGTGCGTCAACGAAACAGCAAGATCGACAATTACGTTCGCAATGCGCGGGCGGGATCGATTCGAGCGGCACGCCGCGCTGGAACTAAACACGCGATCAATGCAACGGCGACGAGGATGATGAGGGCCGAGAAAAATGTGATGGGATCACGCGGGCTGACTTTATAGAGCAGATTGCCCATCCAGCGCGTCAAGGCGAACGCGGCGATTGTGCCGATGACAATCCCGCCAAAGGTGAGTCGCAGCCCACGGGAGATAACCAAGCGCAAAAGATCCGCGCCGCGCGCGCCAAGCGCCATTCGCATCCCGAGCTCGCGCGTCGTTTGCGAAACGGAATACGACATCACCGCATAGAGCCCGATCGCGGCGAGAAAGAGCGCCATCCCGCCGAAAATCGCGACCAGCGTCACCGCGAGGCGGTGGGTGTAACCCTTTCGGTCTACCTGTTCTTTCACGCGCCATGGAGCAGTGGGCGCGAGGTTGGCATCGAGCGCGTGCACTTCGCGCGCGAGCGCAGCCCTGATCGCGCCCGGGTTCTCGCGCGTGCGGATCAGAAGGTTATTGCTGATAAAAAAGTTTTGTCGCGTCGGCACATAGAAGAACGCCCTCGGTAGCTCGATCTTGTTCTCGTAGTTTACGTTTTTCGCCACTCCAACAATCTGCACCCAGCGATCCTTCGCTTTAAATCGCTGCCCGACCGAATCTTTTCCCGGCCAATACTTCGCAGCCATCGTTTCGTTGATGATTGCAACCGGGACCGCGTTCTCGTCATCCGTGCGTTGAAACTCGCGTCCGGCTACAATTGGAATACTCAAAGTCTTGAAGTAATCCTCAGCTACTTCGTTATAGGAAACATTTATTTGCTCGTTGGGCGCGGGTTGATAGCCATCGAACTCGAGTGGCGCGGAAGAGAAAACCCCGTAACTAAACGGCACCAAGCGCGCGAGAGTAGCCGATTCGACTCCGGGAATTTCGCGTGTGCGATCCAGCAATTGAGTATGGAAAGCTTTCGCGCGTTCCAAATTGTAGCCAGCCGAGAACAAATCGGCGCCGGACACAATCACATCCGTCGAAAAACCGGGGCTAGTATTTTGCATTCGCTGCAAGCTCTGCAAAAGCAATCCTGTTCCCGCGAGCAGAACGAAGCTGAGAGAAACCTGAACAAGGACCAACGCGGAACGTAATCGCGACCGGTTGCTGCCTCCGACGACACCGCCGCCGTCACTCTTGAGCGCGCCTGAAATATCGACATGACTCGCGTTTATCGCGGGAACGAGCGCGAACAATAATGTCGCCACAATACAAATTCCCGCGCTGACAACGAGCACGCGCCAGTCAATCTGCCCTGGAAGATCGATTACGATTCCCGCCGCCGGCGAAGGAAACGAAAGCACGAGCGCGTTGCGGCACCAGTAGGCAACGACGATTCCACCGGCCGTGGCGATCAGCGCAAGCAACAGACCTTCAGTGAAAAGTTGTTTGATCAAGCGACGGCGTCCTGCGCCGAGTGCGAGACGCATCGTCATCTCGTGGCGGCGGAGGAGGGATCGCGCGAGCAAAAGATTGCTGACATTTGCGCAGACGATGAGTAGAACAAAAAACACGACTGCCATGGTAATGGCGAGTGTCGACGTCATGTTGCCAGCCTGGTTGAACGGCGTTTTCCAAAGCGGAAATAACTGAAAACCGTTGCCGCGATTCGTGTCCGGAAAATCGTTTTCCAAGCGCTGCGCGATCGCGTTCAACTCGGCCTGCGCTTGCAGCCGCGTCACACCCGGTTTCAAAAACGCGTAGCCTTCGATCCAACGCTCGCCGCGATTTTCCAGTTTGTAGCCCGTGGTGTCGAACGTCTCCTGCATCGACGTCGGCACCCAAAAAGTGAAGGAATATCCGATGAACGTGCCGTGAAATTTTTCCGGCGCGACGCCGATGATCGTGTGCTGGACGCCGTTCATGTACTGCGTCTTGCCAATGATATCGGCATCCGCTTTGTAGCGATCTTTCCACGCTTGGTAACTGATGACTGCCACGGGATGTGCGTTGCGACCTTCGCCTTCCTCCGGTCGAAACCCGCGACCGAGGAATAGCTTGACACCGAGCGCGTCGAAATAATTCGCGGTGACGATTGCACCCGAAGCGCGTTCGGCGCGATCGCCCACACTGAGTGATGTGCCGGTGATTCGATCGACAATCAACGATTCGAACAAGGTCGAATTTTTTTGGAGATCGAGAAAGTCAGGATAGGAAAGTCCAGTGTTACCGTCGGCGCCGCGCGTTGTGCTGGCGAGCGCGAACATGCGGTCCTGATGTGCGACCAATGGATACGGACGAATCAAAATTCCTTCGATCCAACTGAGGACCGCGGCGTTCGTTCCGATGCCCAGCATCAAACAGAGAATCACGAGCAGAGAAAAACCCGGCGTGCGCAAAAGCATTCGCGCGCCGAACCGAACGTCCTGCAGAAATTCATCGGCCCACATCCAGACCCGTTGCTCGCGCGCGGTCTCCTTAATTTGTTCGACACCACCGAATTCGCGGAGCGCGGCATTGCGCGCGTCTTGCGGAGACATCCCGGCCGCGACGTTTCTCTCAGTCAAAAGATCGACATGTTGCTGAATCTCCTCCGCCATCTCGGCATTGCGGCGATCTTTTCGAAACAATCCAAACAACCGCGAGAACCAGGCGCGAACGTTTGGCATATCTCTATGCTCCGGATAAAACGAAACCGATTCCCTTGGTGATGCGCGACCAGTGTTCCCGTTCGGCTGCGAGCTGTTTCCGGCCGGCCGCGGTCAATTTGTAATAACGCGCTTTGCGATTGTTGTCCGACACGCCCCATTCCGCTTTGATCAATCCTTGTGCTTCCAACCGATAGAGCGCCGGATAGAGCGAACCTTGCTCGACGTGCAAAATATCTTTCGACATCTGATGGATCCGGTCCGCAATCGCGAGTCCGTGTCGCGGATCGTGCTGGAGCGCTTTCAAGATCAACATGTCGAGCGTTCCGTAAACGAGGTCGGGTTTTTCTTTTGCCATAAAACTTAGGCTGTGGCCCGCGCGGCCGCTTTAGGTTTTAACGCGGAATCGATGCTCCAGCGGCCGGATCCGTAAAAGACCATAAAGAAAAAGATGAAACAATATGCCACCGCCATCTCACCACCGTTCGCGATCGGAAAAAAACTGCGAGCGGCAGAAAACATAAAATAAGCGACCGCCATTTCGCCGCTGGCAAAGAATGCCCCGACCCTGGTGAACAAACCGAGCGCCACCAAGAACCCGCAGATTAATTCAATCCAGCCACTAACAAACCCGAGCGTGTTCGTCGCGGGCCCATATTGACTTACCGGAAAACCGAGAATCTTCGTCTCGCCGTGACACGCGAACAACAGCCCGATCACGATCCGCACGATGCAATACGCGAGATCAGCATAACGATTCATTGTATGCCTAGACAGTCTTGGTGATGGATTGTTCAATCTTTCCTCTAGACTGTCAAGAGGAACGCGCAAGCCTATTGCAGCAGTCGGACGCCAAACGCTGCGATTAAGAGAATCGCTGCGAGTAAAACCGCATACACAATCGTATCCTGGACGCGCGCGCGGCAGGCGGCTTGAGAGTAGGGGATGCGCGTGAACGTCACCATCGTGTAAAGTGGCAGATAAATTCCTGGAAGCGCGGCTTCGAGAAAGTGATCGAGCTTCTTCTTCGCCCGAAACGTTTTCGACGCCGTCTTGTCGCGCATCTCCACGAAATTTCCAAGCGCGAGATCGGCGAGGGCATCGGCGTTGACTTTGCGACGCCGGAAATATTCCGCAAACGCGCGATGTCGATCTTGTGGAAATTCGCCCAGGCATTCGTCGAGCACGACGCAATCTTCGAACGCCGCGTTCATTCCCTGGCCGTAAAATGGAACGACCGCATGCGCCGCGTCGCCGACCAGACAAACTTTGTCGCGATAAAACCACGGCGCGCACCGAATCGTGACGAGCGACCCGGTCGGATTGTTTTTGAAATCCTTGAGCAAATTCGGCATGAGCGGCACGGCGTCGGGAAATTCTTCCTCAAAGAACCGACGGATCTCGTCGTCGGTTTTGGTCGTGGCGAAACTGCGTGGGCCGTCGAATTCCCAAAACAGCGTGCAGGTAAAGGATCCGTCCGGATTCGGGAGCGCGATCATCATGAAACTTTTCCGCGGCCAGATGTGAAGGGCGTTCTTTTCCATTCGCCACGAACCGTTAGATCCGGGCGGAATCGTGAGTTCTTTGTAACCGTGAGCGAGATAACTCTCCTCGTAATGGAAATTGTCGATCTTCAGCTGCATCGATTGCCGCACCGCGGAAAATGCGCCGTCCACGCCGATGACCGCGTCGCCGCGCGCATTCACGTTGCCACTCGGAGTTTCCAAATGCGCGACTGCGCTGTCCAAATCGACGCCGGTGCATTTGTGATTGAAATGGACTCGCACGTTCGGCGAACGCTGCGCCGCTTCGATCACGGTCGTATTCAACGCTGCGCGCCCGATCGAATTGATGTGTTTGTTTGGATCGACATCGTAGGACGCGAAATGCAGGCCGCCCGACTTTTCATGAATCATCCGGCCGCGCATCGGGATCGCGTGTTTCAAAACTTCATCAGCAATTCCAAGCTGTTGAAGCGCGTGAATCCCGCGGGTCGAAAGCGCGAGATTAATCGAGCGGCCTTCGAGCATGCTGCCTTCGCGCGGATCGCCCCGGCGTTCGTAAAGATCGACATCGTAACCGCGCCGGCCGAGACACGCCGCCAGCAATCCGCCCGCCAGTCCGCTGCCAATCAAGACAAACTTCGGCATACCGAATTCTTGTGTCGCAAATCGAACATCAAACATCAAACCTCAAGTCTCCGTGGCACTGCGACTGCTTAAGCAAATGCTGCCGCGATGAGAAAATTTGATCCGCATCCGCAGCCCCTCGAACCGCACGTCAACAAGCTCGAGCTCAAAGCGATTCTTGTTGTCGATGACGACCAGCAGCTTGCCTCAGCGCTGCAGTGGATTCTGGCCGATGAAAATTACCTGGTCGATGTGGCGTTCGACGGCGAGGAGGCCATGCTCAAGGTCAAGGCCCACGAATATGACACCGTCATTTGCGATTTGAAAATGCCGAAGCTCCGCGGCGACGAATTTTACCTCAAAGCAAAAGAAATCCGGCCGTCATTGGAAGATCGCTTTATTTTTATCACCGGTTTCGCCGCCGATCCGGCGATCGCGCTCTTTTTTAACAAGCACGAAGTGAAATATCTGGTGAAACCGTTTTCGATCTCGGTGCTGATCGATTGCGTCAAACAGTTGCTCTGTTGATCCGAAGCTTTACGCTTTACTTATGCGAACTGAGAATTTCCGCAAAACGCCAAACCTCGTGAAACGTGTTGTAAAGGGGAGTCGGCGCGACACGGATGACGTTCGGTTCGCGGAAATCGCATTTCACGCCGGCGGCCTGGAGTTCCTTGAACAATTCTTTTGGATGTTCCTGCGCCAGGATCGACAATTGGCACCCGCGTGCGTTCGTGTCGCGCGGCGTGATCACAGAAAAATTTTTCGATCCGAGTTCGTTCAATAGGAACTCGAGATAGCCGGTCAGCTTCATCGACTTCGCGCGGAGCGGTTCCATTCCGCCAGCTTCATCGAAGATCGAATATGACGCTCGCAACGGCGCCATCGAAAAAATCGGCGGATTGCTGACCTGCCATGCATCGGCCGATGGAACGGGAACGAATTCTTTCTCCATCTGAAAGCGCGTGTTCGGATCGTTTCCAAACCAACCGGCCAACCGCGGAAGTTTCGTGTTCATGGCGTGACGCTCGTGCAAATACGCGCCGGCAATCGCGCCCGGCCCCGCATTGAGATATTTGTAAGAACACCAGACCGCGAAATCGACATTCCAATCGTGCAACGCGAGCGGGACATTGCCGACCGCATGGGCGAGATCGAAGCCGACCATGATTTCATGTTTTTGCGCCGCTTTCATGATCGTCGGCATGTCGAACAGTTGACCAGTGAAGAAATTTACTCCTGCGATCCAAACGACGGCGAGCGAGTCGCGATTTTTTTCGATCAGATCGACAACGTCCTCGGTGCGGACGGCGAATTCGCCTTTGCGCGGACTTGCCAGAACGAGCGCGTCTTTCGGATCGAGTCCGTGATGACGGATTTGTGTTTTGATTGCGTAGGTGTCGGAAGGAAACGCCGGGTCATCCATCAAGATTTTGAAGCGCGATTTCGTCGGCCGATAAAACGTGGCCATCATCAGGTGCAGATTCACCGTGAGGCTGTTCATGCAGATGACCTCGACTAGCTTGGCGCCGACCATTCGCGCAGTCGGCTCGCGCAACGGTTCGTGATACGTGTACCACGGCGTTCTCGCTCCGAGGTGCGCGTCGACGCCGAGCTTCGCCCAATCTTCCAATTCTTGATCGACAACTTCCCGCGCCAACTTCGGCATCATGCCTAGCGAATTGCCGGCAAAGTAAATCAACGGCTTGCCGTTCTTACCGAGCGGCAAATGAAACTTGTCGCGAAAAGATCGCAACGGATCCTCGGCATCGAGTTGCTTCGCAAAATTTTCGTCCGCAGAAAAAGTCATCGACATTGGACACTGAGTTTCGCCACAGATGAACACCGATCAAACACAGATAAAAATAACTTTTCCATCA
>Ga0207646_10002251_pt1 | contig 22959 bp, 22 predicted proteins | sample KBSK5502metaG_FD_184343 | JGI IMG/M metagenome (GOLD analysis project Ga0207646, IMG submission 184343) | Corn, switchgrass and miscanthus rhizosphere microbial communities from Kellogg Biological Station, Michigan, USA - KBS K5-50-2 metaG... | ecosystem: Host-associated > Plants > Roots >... | reverse complement strand
AGGATCAGGTGCTTGTCCCCGACCGAGGTGCTGTTGCTCGAGGTGGATGCGGGCGACAAGCACCTGATCCTCGAGTGGGCGCGGGCCGGCATCCTGCCGAACTTCGCGTCGCCCCTCGAGCGGGGCCTGGTGGGCCACACCATGGCCCCTCGCGGCTTCCTCGTCGGCTCGATCTGGCCGTCGTTCTACACCGGCGTCTCGCCGGCGCGTCACGGCATCCACAGCCTGGCGATGCTCAGGCCGGGGACCTATGAAGTCGCGCACCTGCCCACGGGCGAGCACGTGAAGCGGGAGCCCTTCTGGAATCTTCTCAGCCGGGCCGGCAAGCGAGTGGCGGTGTTCGACATTCCCCTGTCGGGCATCAGCGAAGGGCTCAACGGCATCCAGACGGTCGAGTGGGGGTCGCACGACGAGAACTACGGCTTCCGGGCGTGGCCCGCGTCGCTGAAAGGCGAGATCAAGTCGCGGTTCGGCTTGCATCCGCTCGCGGGGTCGTGCAACCGCGACCACCGCACTCCCGCAGACTTCATCCAGCTCCGCGACACCCTGATCAGGGGCGTCCAGACGAAGGCCGAGCTGACCTGCCACTATCTGAAGCAGGGCGGCTGGCAATTCTTCGCCCAGGTGTTCACCGAGAGCCATTGCGTGGGGCATCAGTGCTGGCACCTGCACGACGCCGGTCATCCGGGGCACGAGACGGACGCGGTTTGGGTGACGGGGGATCCGATCAAGGACGTCTATGTCGCCATCGATGCCGCGCTCGGCCGGATTCTCACCGAGGTGGGTCCGGAGACCAAGATCATCGTGCTGGCCGGCCATGGGATGGCCCACAAATCCTGGCGCGCAGTTCCTGCTTCACGAGATCCTCATCCGCCTGCAGGTGGCGGTCCCGCGAGTCACGGAGCCGCCACCTGAGCCGCGGCTGCGCGACCGCCTGGACTCGATGCTGGCCTGGGGGTGGCGTCGCATGCCGAGTGCGGTCAAGGGATCTCTGAAGTCGGTGCGACGACAGGTCCGCGGCTGGATCGACCCCCCGGACGGGATCCCGGCACCAAAGCTCGACCACGCGCGGAGCCGCTGCTTCATCATCGACAACGGGTTCGCGGTGGGGGCCATCCGGTTCAATCTCGTGGGCCGGGAGCCGGCCGGGCTCGTGCACCGCGGATCCGAGGTCGATGCGCTCTGCGCGTCCCTCGAGCGCGAGCTGCTGGACATCCGCGACCTCGACACCGGCAAAGGTCCACATGCTCAGGCAGCCCGACTTCGGGCGATCGTATCGGGAAATCCGTCGGCGGCACAGAGCCACGCGACGATTGACAACGCTATGGAGTCGCCGTAGCGTGCGGGCATCTGGCCGAGTCGGCCCCGCGGAGGTCACAATGCGACGGTTCCTCCTGGCCGCCCTCCTGATCCCCGTCTCCGCCCTTCCAGCACCCGCGAAGCTACTGCTCGAGCAGGGCCTGGTCGTTGGCGCGCTCGTTGCGGCGTCCTGTTTCCTCGTGTCCAACCTGACCGTCAGCATGTTTCGCCTGCTGCCCTTGGCCCTGCTCTCCTGGGCCGCCGTCGACCTCGTGGTCCCGCGGCCCGCCCGGGCGGCCTGAACCATGGCTATCGAGATCGGGACGCCTCCAATCCCGTTCGACGCTGGGCGGCTCGGGCCGCTGGCCGACCAGTTCCGCACCGTGAAGCCCTTTCCACACGCCACGATCCCGGGCTTCCTCACGCTGCCGCCCGATCAGCTCGCCCCATCATTTCCGGATCCCGAGTGGCCAGGCTGGACGCGCTTCCGCGACACCTACCAGCATCAGAAGATGTTCTGTAACGATCTCGCGTGGATCCCGGCGCCACTCGCCACGATCATCCAGCAGCTCAGCGCGCCGGCCTTCCTCAAAGCGCTGGAGACGCTGACCGGGATCCCCGCACTGATCCCCGACCCGTACCTCGAGGGCGGCGGCCTGCACTCGAGGGGGCCCGGCGGGATCCTGGCCCCGCACACCGACTCCCACCACTACCGTCGCCTTGGGCTCCACCGGCGGATCAACCTGCTCCTCTATCTGAACCCGGAGTGGTCGGAAGACGACGGAGGCTGCCTTGAGCTGTACGAAGCGGGCCGGATGGTGCCTGTGGTAACGATCGTGCCGACGTGGGGCACCTGCGTGATCTTCGAGACTGACGACCGCTCGGTGCACGGCTTCTCCCGGCCGATCCGGCCCGGGCGGTGGCGGCACTCGATCGCGATCTACTACTACACGAGCGCCGAGACCCCGGGCTTCAGCGGCGACGCCACCACCCACTGGCGGAGCCACGCCCCGGCCTCGGGGCTCGGCCGGCTGCGCCTCCGCTCTACAAGATGCTGATCTTCGGCTCGAAGTGCCTGTCGCGACTGGCCCACGGGGTCAACCCGCACATGGGATCGCGGCCGCTTTCCGCTCGCGACGACAGGTAGGGCAGACCGCCGACCACGCCCGCATGGGCCCCGCCCCGTGGACGATCACGTCGCTGAGATGTGGGGCGCCCTGTAGTGTGTCCAGACACGGAATGGTGTAGACACGGTGACCATCCCAGAGTGCGGGACGATGTCATGCCAGAGCGGGATGCCGGCAGGCACTCGATGCATGCGATCCGCCGCAACGCCGTGGCGCTGAACGAGATTCGCGGTGGCCGCGCAATTACTGACGTATCGATCTGTCGCTGGACGATACGGAAGGCGTCGTTACCGCAAGCCCATGGCGTGCCCCCGTCGGGCTTGCGCACATAGCAGAGGGCGGGACACGACCACGACCCCTTCATCGCGGCGAGGACATTCAGGGCAGCGGCAGACTTCACACAGCTGAGAGCGACCCGGTATTTCGATCATGCTCGGCAGGCGCGGGTCGGGACCACGCCTTCGCCGAAGAAGCGAGGGGCCGTTCGTGGCGGCGGGCGGGGGGATCAAGGATCGGCCCGGTCGGACGCGTCGCATCCCAGCCGGCGTCGAGCAAGAGCCGGCCGGGCATGCGGAGCGTCGACGGCGCTTCGACTAATTGCGGTCGCACGTTATCCAGCCGCGCTCGAGCGCGGTCAGGAGGTCAGGCATGGGACCGGGACTGTAGCACCGGAGCGGAGAGCCTCGGGCCACTTAGGGCTATACTGCGACGCTGATGATCCAGGTCCTTCTCTCCACCTACAACGGCGCCCGGTATTTGAGGCCGCTGCTCGATAGCGTTCTAGCCCAGGACGTTCCCGGCGTCTCGGTTCTGGTCCGTGATGATGGATCCGATGACGACACAGCGACCCTTCTCGAGGCGTATGCGGCTACTCACCCAGGTGTCCGCGTGCTCCGCGGCGAGAACATCGGCTTTGCCCTTAGCTTCATGCGCCTGCTCGAGGTGTCATCACCGGCCGCCCAGTACGTCGCATTCTGCGATCAGGATGACATCTGGCAATCAGAAAAGCTGTCGCGAGCGGTGAACGGCCTGAGCCACTGCCCCCAGGAGGTCCCCGCCCTCTACTGCTCGCGCCTCACCGTGGTCGATCAGCGGCTGAACCCATTGGGATGGTCTCGGATCCCGAAAAGGGAGTTGACCTTTCGAAACGCCTTGGTCGAGAACTGCCTCGCGGGATGCACGATGCTCATGAACCAGGCGGCCCGGCGGATTCTGCTGCGGGCGATCCCGAAGGATCTCGTGGCCCACGACTGGTGGACATACCTGATCGTGTCGGCCTTTGGCACGGTGTGCTTCGATCGAGAGTCGCGAGTCCTGTACCGTCAGCACGCCTCGAACGTCGTCGGCATCCGGCTGGGATCGATCCGGAGGTTGCACTTCAAGATTCGCCGGTACTGGAGGATCGGCTCGGCCCACCCCGTGGTGAGGCAGGCGGAAGAGTTGAATCGCCTCTACGGACCATCCCTTTCCAGCGAGCAGCGCCGGATCCTCGGGCGGTTTCTCGGAGGCAGCGGGAAGCAGTTCTGGGGGAGGCTTCGCTACGCGTGCTTTTCTGATGTCTACCGTCAATCAGCATTCGACAACCTGGTCTTGAAGGCGCTAATCTCGCTGAATCGCTTATAGTCAGCACCGGCCTGGCAGGGCCGAGCCGAAGGGTGGTTGTTTACTCGGTTAGAGTAAGAAACTCCCCTATTTGGCTCCCGGTCTTCCCAGCGTGCAGCCACGCCGGAGGAGGGTCGCCGGCGGCGGGACCGACCGTCCAACCGCGCAGCGGAACGGGCGGGATCCAACTTGAAATGTTCCGCAACGCCCTGAAATGGCCGGGTAGTCATTGTGCAAAGGTTTTCAATACAGGCGCGAGCCGAGGGGATGTAAACAGCTGAAACATAGAGAGTTAAACCGTTTCAATTCCATGGCATTGAGATTGCTTTGGAGGCAGGGACAGGCGTGACAACTAGGTCGGAGGCTACGAGACGGTCAACCTTGCTGAGGAGATCGAAATATATGCTGAAAGTAGCCGCGGCCTTCGTAATTGCTGCAGGACTGCTGGTGACCGGGGTCTCCACCGCGTCGGCCATTAGCATCCAGTCTGCTGTAGGCGAAACCCAGTGCGTCGCGCCGCCTTGTGTCAACGTGACAGCCATCCCCACCGTGAACGGAGTTTGGCAGCCGAATTTCGGTAGCTCAGTGTGGGTTTCGTTCGCGAATACCGGGGTCGGTGGGGCGTCTCCGGCGAACAGCACTGGCGTGGCGGACATCACCGGGAGGTTCAGAGACACGTTCGTACTGCCGGCGGGAACGTGGAACTTGACTCTGCACGTGTGGGCCGACGATACGGCCGGTGTCCTTCTGAACGGAAGTCCGCTCACTAACCACGTCGTGGGATCGAGCGCTCCGAACCTGACTCCCGGCGGCGCTTGCGCGCCGGCACCGGGCCTCGGCTGTCTCACTACCACAGGCGGTTTGTTTACCGCCACCTTGGCAGGAGGGGTTTCCAATACTCTCGAGTTTGACGTGTATCAGACGGGACTCGACACGTTCGGACTCCTCTACGCCGGTGATATCGTTGCCGCGGTACCTGAGCCCGCTTCGATTCTTCTGCTTGGGTCGGCCCTGACAGCGCTGGGGGTTGCCTCCAGGCGACGCTGGCAGAAGCGGACGCAGCTCTCGTCGCGTAAGCTCAGCCAAACCGGAAGAAAGGCCACCCGCCGAGTAACAGGCGGGTGGCTTTTTTATTTGAGCTGAGCGAGCGCTTGACGCGCCTCTTCCTTGCCGGTGAAAGCCTCGGACGAGCTTGCAGCGAAGAGCAGGGCCTTTCGCGCGTTTTCCTTATCGCCAGTCTGCTGGTACGCCATTCCCAGATGGTATTGCACTTGAGGGTTGTTCGGAAGCTTCGCGGCAGCTTCCGTCAACAAATTGAGCGCTCGCCGGTATACCCCGCGCTTGTACAGGATCCAGCCCAGTGTGTCCGAGATTCGTGGGTCCTCTGGGGCTAGCTCCTTAGCTGTCTGTGCCAACTGGAGTGCCTTCTCTTTGTCGCCACCATGTTCTGAATAGATCCAGGCAAGATTGTTCGCCGCCGGGACGAAGCGTGGATTGATGGCGAGTGTTTTCTCGTACGCCTCGCGGGCCTTCGGGATATTCCCCTCCGTCTCGTAGAGGATTCCGGTGAGCATCAGCGGCGCTGGATTGGAGGGGTTCGCCTTGATGACTTCGTTGAGCTTGGCAAAGGCCCGATCGTACTGCCCGGCCTGCGCGTAGAGGCTTCCGAGCCTGAGGTAGGGGGTGACCAGGCGTGGATTGAGCTCGAGGGCCCTGGCAAAGGCCGCCTCGGCCGACTTGGTGTCACGCTTCTCGAGATAGAGATCCCCGAGAAGGGCTTGGTGAGCACCAGACTGTGGTACCGTTGCCAGCTGCTTGGTCACCCGGGTGATGGCTGCGTCGAGCTGCTTGTCCGCCAGAGCGAGCGCGACGATGTGATTCAGCGGCTCGAGATAGTCGGGCGCCAGGGCGAGCGAATTCTCGAACTCCCCGTAGGCGTCCCTGCGCTTGCCCTGGGCCGCTAGACTGAGGCCGAGGATGTCCGGGCCGCGCGCGTCCTTCGGAGCGACGGCAATCAGTTTCCGGGCTACCTCACCGGCCAGAGCAGGCTTCTGCTGGCTCAGGTATGCAGCGCCCAGGAGAGCGTAGGCGGCCGTCAGCTTCGGTTGATCGACGAGGAGGCGCTCGAGGTCATCGATGGCAGGCTGGATGGCGCCGGACTCGAGATTCACACGGGCCAGAGCCAGTATGGCATCAGTGAAGTTCCGGAGGATATTGATCGCCTCCCTAAGCTCAGCCTTGGCTTGTTGCCGGTCGCCCGCCTGGAGGAAGGCAATGCCGAGGTAGTAGTGCGCAGGGGCAAAGCGCGGCTCTGCCTTGAGCACCGTCCGGAACTCCTGGATAGCGGGAGTGGGCTCCTGGCGAGCGAGTCGAATCCGACCGAGCAGCAGGTGAGCTTCCAGATCGCTGGCGTTCTTCCCGAGAAGCATGTCGACTGCCTTCTTCGTGTCATCCAGCCGTCCTTCGGCAAACGCGATCTCGGCCATCCGGCGCCAGGCGGGCAGGTAGTCGGGCGCCTTCGTGGTGATCTCGGTCAAGAGCCGGCTACTCTCGTCACGCTTTCCGATCGACAGATACAAATCGGCGAGTCGGAGCTGGATCCGCGATGCCGCAGGCGTCAGCGCCGCCGCGGCCTTGAACTCGCGTTCCGCGTCGGCGACGGCCCCGTTGAGGGCGAAGAAGTTCCCAAGATTGACGTGAGCATCCGCGGAGTTGGGCTCGAGCGCGATCGCGGCCCGTAGCTCACGTTCCGCCGCCGGCCGATCCCGTTTTCGTTGATAGAGATCCGCGAGAGCGAGATGAAAGCGCATCTGGCTGTCGAACTCGGGCCGCACGCCCTCGATGCGCTGGATGGCCGAATCGACCTCGGTCGGGGTAGTGGCCGCGCCAGCGGCAAGAATGAGCGCCTCTAGATTCTTCGGGTCCCTTTGCAGCACCCGATCGGCCTGGCCCCGTGCCTCCGCCGGCTTCCCGGCCAGGAGGTAGACGGTGGCCAGCTTCAGCGGTACCTGGGTGTTGTCCGGTTCCAGCTCCGCCGCTTTGAGCAAGAACCGAAACGATTGGCCGATCTGGCCGAGCTCGTAGTGGGCGAAGCCCAACTGGCGAACCGCCTGCGCGTTATTGCTGTCGATGCGAAGGGCGTTGCGGTACTCGAGGATCGCTTCTCGATATTGCTGCTGCTTGAAGTACCGATCGCCCCGTTCGAGATAGCGAGCCTTCTTTGCTTCTGGTGAACGGGCACAACCCGCAGTCAGTACGATGGCCGCGACGGCAAGAATCGTGATCGCACGGACTCGCCAGGACACTGAGGTTGCGGTTCTCATATCACTCCGGCAGATATTCGCCCAGGATGGGATAGAGCGCCCGGACGAACTGGACCAGGCGGGCGGTCGTCTCCTGGACGGTTCCATAGACGGGGCTGGAGATACGCACCAGGGCCCCATCCGTCCGGTTCTTGAGGATTGCGCTTCGTACCATCTCGATTTTGGCGTCCAGCTCCCCGGCGACCGCGGTGCCCTGGGCCTGGAACCAGTAGATCACAACCTGCATTTGATTATCCTTCTGGATGAGATAACGGTTCACGATGATGACTCCAGGGGGCTGCGCCAGTGGGATCGTCAGCCGCGATACCTCGACGGGGTCCCAGCCACCGCCGGGAAGGCAATTCCTGGGCGAGTGAATGTCCGACCCTTTACGCTGGGATTGCCAGTATCCGATGTATAGACCCGTGCTGTGTCCGGCGGAGTCTACGTAGCGCCTCAAAAGATAGTCCGACAGCTTCAGCATGCCGACGACTTCCGGTTCGAGGACCGAGTCTTCCTGTCGCTTCCAGGTGTCGAGCACCTGGGGAAAGGTGCTGAACGGTTTCCGGACCTGAATGGCTTCGCCGGGTGATCGGAGCTGGATGGCGAGAAGCGCGCCCACCAGCAACGCCGCCGAGATGATGAGGCGGACCGACGGCCTCATGGCCGGCGTCGCCGCGCGAGCCGCGCGAAGAGGAGGGTCACGCGGTGGGTTGCCAGGAGGCACGCGAACGCGAATAGGTAGATGACCCAACCCGCGAACTCGTGGAAAAATCCCGAGGCGTACTCAACCGCAACGTACTCGCCAATCAAGCCGGTCAGGACGACACGGGTAGCGTTGGCGAGGATGGTGATCGGTACCGTGGCCGCCACGAAGATGGCCATGGACCAACGTCCCGGCAGCAGCAAGTAGGCCCAGGCGACGGCTCCGGCAAAGAGCGAGATGAGGGATCGGATGCCGCTGCAAGCCTCCGTCACGCCGAGGCTCAGCTGGGCCAGGTGAATGATATTGCCGTCGAGCAGCACGGGGACCCCGAGGCTGTCGAGCACCCAGGTGGCTTGCTGGGCGGCGAGGTGCTGCAAGGGAAAGGTCATCGCATAGAAGATCACACCGGGTAGCGGAACCATGAAAAGCAGGAAAGCGAGCGGGAAGAGGACGCCGCGGAATACCGCGATGCCCAGATGGAACAGGATGAGGCCCGCCAGCACGACGATCAGCGAGGTTCGCATGAGGAAGTTCTCGGCACCCAGGTCACCCAGGAGCAGGAAGCTGATCCCGGCGAGGGTCACGGGGATACCGACGATGCTGCCTCGCCAAGGCAATGCCCGCAGGGCAGCGCGCTGCCGCCAAACGATGTAGAGGCTGAACAAGGGAACGAGAAAGCCGTGACTGTAGTTGGGGTCGTCCCACCACTGGATGCCCATCCCCTTGAGGATCTTCCAATACACCGCGACGAGGAGAACGCTCAGGACTATCGCGACCATCGGCGCTTGTGCGCCGGGTCGGGCGGAGTCGCTCGCGTCCGTGAGGGTCTCTATCGACGTTTGGGTACTGGACATGAAGGAAGGTCTACCCAACTACCGTAAACGAAAGGAGCTTTTCAGGCAAGCGTGAAGGCCGGCGCCCCAACCCCGTTGAGCGGCGCGCCGAGCAAGGCGCAGATCGCGGGACCGAGGTCACCGATTGCGATAGCGCCGAGGTCGGCGCCGGCCCGGATGCCCGGACCCGCGGCGAGCAGGAGACCGTCGGGGCGGTGGTCTCCGGTCCGCCAGTGCGTGTACGGACGATGGACGATCGCGGTCTTCGGCGACCACACGGTTTCGATCGGGGTGTCGACACTCCACTGGATCAGGAGATCGGGTAGCGCGTCCACCGAGGTGCGGGCGTAGTGGGCGTCGGTGCGGTCAACCGAACGCACGACGAGGCCGCCGGTGTCGACGTTGACGAGAGCAAGGAGATCGTGTCGGAGCTGTTCACAGGTCCTGTCGAACTCCCGACCCGGCTCGATGAGACCCGCGGGCTCTCGGCCCTTCAGGTTGATGCGCACACCACCATGGGCGGAGTTGTTGGGCGACAGGAAGAATCGCCGACTGGCGCGATAGGCAGGTCCCACGTCGCCGTCGAAGCACGGCCTGGGTAGCGAGAATCGGACGCGCCGGCGTGCGGCCGAAGCGGTCGGGGCCAGCATCCCTCGCATCTTGCCACGCAGGTGTCGTGCCAGGGCCGTAGCGAAGTCCATGGTGGGTCGCCAGCGCGGCCAATCCGCTGCCTCGATCCGCGCCAGCACCTCCTCGAGCAGGTGAGTGCCGTCATAGTGTGGCCCCATCCCGTGGCTGAGGAGGACGAACACGATACTGTCCCGACTGATCAGCGCAAGATGGTCCGCCAGCGCCCGGTCCAGTGCCGCGTAGACCCGCTCGACCGGGTCACCCAGCGCACGCGCGTTCACCGGGTCGTGACGTGGGTGGCCGGCGTCGTGCACGTGCCAGCATTGGTGCCCAATCGCATGACTCTCACCGAAGATGGACAGGAAGAAATCCCACTGACCCCGGCTGAGCAGTGAGGTTGACAGACGTCGCTTGCGATCGAGCCCTTCCAGCAAATCGCCGAGCAGCGCCCTCTCCTCGTCCGGCGTCCGGAACGGCCCCGCCCGATGCGCGTAGTCGTCGGGAGCGAATTCCCGCTCCAGATAGGGCTCCACGTGAATATCGGGTGGGGGCCAACCACGGCCATGATCTCGGCGGCCAGCTCCGGAGGGGACGTGTGGAACCCAAAGTGCCGGTCGTGGCAGCCGTACTCGAAGACTTCGAGACCATTCACGGGGTCGGCGGCTCGGGCATGAGGGACGTCGAGCACCGCGACGCGGCGACCCGCCTCGCTCAGCATTCGCCAGAACGGCCGCCCGACAAGCTCCCGCGGCGTCATCGGTCGGCGCTCGTAGGAGGCCGGCGAGACGGCCTCCCAGCAATGGAAACCGCTAAGCGCCACGGACCGAGCGGTGAAGAAGCTCGTCCACAAGGTACCCACGAAGAGCCCGTAGGGGGTCTGGATCCGGCCGGATGCCCACCCGTCCAGCAGGCGGCGAAATGTCGGGAGCTTGCCTGCGGTGGCCATATCGCGGACGATGCCGACTTCGAGCGCGTCGAAGCCCAGCATCACGACCTGGGTTCGCAAGCCCGTCACCTGGCCTTCGCGCGGACACGGGCCATGTCCGCCTCGAAAGTAGCGCCACCGCTCAGCCGGTCCGGTGCACTGGCGGCCGAGGATCGAGCTCATCTTCGCTTACGTTCCCCGAATGTCGTGCTCCAGAAGCTCGCGCAGGGCCCGCCATAGTCCTTGCCACCGGAGATGGCACAGCGCCTCCCGGAGCTTTCTGCTCGACCGCGTGACCTACGCTCGTTCTAGTAGTTGTCTAGCGCGCGTGAGGATGTCCCCTCCGGGATTATGGAGACCGGGGGCCGGTGGACTGGCTCGGCGGTAGTTCCCTCACACTTCGACCCACTCCTTGTGCTTGATTGTTTTCGAGGAAGGTTTCCATCGCCCAGAGCGGGAAGGGGTGGTTGAAGCACTCGCGCGGACTGACCTCGGGCAAGTCCTCACGGGCCAAGTCATCCCGAACGAAGAATGCGTTGTAGCCGTACCGCTGGCAGCCGACCAACCGATAGCCCTTCTGACGCCCAAGCTGCACGAACGCGGCCAGAGACGCGCTGTTGTAGACGGCATACGGCCCTTCGAAGATCGGCTTGAAGTCCGGACGGTAGGGGACAGTCACGCAGCGCTCGGGACCCAAGATGCACTGATACTCCACTGCGACTACGCGAGGTCTGACGGCATCGATCGCCTTCCAAATCCAATAGTCGACCCCGTCCAGATCGATGGCAAGAAGGTCGATCTCCCCTTCGATTCTCGCGGACCTGATCAACTCATTGATATTCTCGGCGGTGATCCAGGCGGCGACACACTTGGGAGGATAGTGATGCGTGTCCAGGCATGCCGCGTAGAGCTCCCGCAGATCCTTGATCCGTTGCTCATCCCCGTCGATTAGAAGTCCCGTCCATCCGTGATTGATGAGGAGACTGGCAGTGTTGCTGCCCTCCAGCTTCGAGGCGCCGAGATCAACAAGAGTCCGATTTACCGTACCAATCAGCGAGAAAATGTAGTTGAGAATGCCGTCCTCGTCGGACTCTGAATACACGCGGAACCCTACCTCATAAAGCCGGGGAGAGAGGTCGGACGCCCCGGAGCCGATCAGTCTCTTGCTCTTCGGGACGACCCTGCTGGGGCTTGGAGTCTCGTCGGATCCGCGGGCGCGTGAAGCACGCCACCTAGACTCGCGCGAGATCGTCGTCTCTCCCCGGGGCCGGGGCGATTGATGGAGTGATCCTCCGGGCCCAATACTTTTCAACCGACCGGCCAGAATAAGCCCCAGCGCGGCCGCGCCCGCGGCAACCCGAGAGGGATCCACCGGACTTCCGGGTGCGGGGCGTCATTGTCTGTACTCGGAAAGGGAGTCAGTCTCTTCCGCACTTCTTCAGCGCGCAGCCTATGGAGTTGCCGCGGCGGCCTGCCTGTCACGGGCCTCCTGCCTCCTCACCGGCCTTCATTTCCGGCACACCAGAGTAGTGAGAAAAGTAGTGCGAGCGGCGCCGGCGCGGCCAACCACCTCTTCAATTCTCCCCTTCATTCGTTTCGGGACTGGCGGACGTTGGCGGCCCTGGATCCTCATTTCCATCATGCCGGTCGGCGCCCGGAGGGGCCGGTTGCCTGTTCGGGTCTTCTCCGAGTCTCTCGAGCAGTTGGGCAAAGTCCGCGGTTGAATCCGCTCCCGCGGGCGCTTCGTCTAGCTCCCCGCGCGGCTTACCATAGGCCAGTTCCCAAAGATGTATCTCCACCCGGGGCGCCAGCCCCTGGGCGAGGCGCGCCTTGAGGCTGTTCCAATATTCCGGATCATCGAGCAAGCGGCGCGCCAGTTCGCGGGCCTCTCGGCCCACCCTGTTCGGCGTCCCGGGGCGTCGGCCCCCCAGTTTCTCGTGACCTGGTTCAAAAGGCATACATGCCTCCTCCATATCCTCCACGTGCGATCCCTGGTCCAAAGGGCTCGACCCGGGCACGTGACCGTATTGTCCTTCCGAACGGTGTCACCGGGTCCTCCGTCTCTTCTGCCGCCGGAGAGGGACACGGACCGAGCGGAGAAGGGGGCGGAGCTCGACGAGGAGCGCGCGTGTGTGATGGCCGCGCAGCGCCTGAAGCCTGCGCGCGGATGGGTCGGCGCGCAGCTCCTCGGCGAGGCGACGGTCGCGCTGCTCCGTCAGGGAGCAGTTCCACATCTTGCGGGCCGCGAGGGCGATCGCGAGGGCGGGGACCCGCCCGCGAGCGGCCTGTTGCTCGACGGCGCCGGCCGCGTCCTCCAGCGCCTGGTTGAGCGTGGTCAGGTCGGCGGTGATAAGCGGGCGCCCCATGATGCGGCGCCACGTCGTGTAGGTGTCCGTCGTCCAGCGCCGGATGGACTCTGCCAGGGCCGCCTGCGCCACCTGCGTCTGTCGGCGGTGGGGGATGTCGAAGTCCTGTTCGCTCATCGGTTCAACGGCCGCGCCCAGGAGGGTCCGGAGGCTTCGCACCCGTACGCTCGCCTGCGGGGTGAGCGCCACCCACTGATCCCCGCGCTCCGGCAAGAGATCAGCGACCAGGAGGCTGCCAGAGGCTAGAACCTCGGCCCCGGTCAACCGGTTGAGCACCGCGGGGAGGAGGAACAGTTCGCCCACGCTCAGCTGTCGACGCCCTGTCTCTATCGCGGCCACGGTAGCTCGGCTCCATGAGAGGCCGCAGCCGCGAGCAGTCCGGGCCAGGTCGTCCTGGCGCTTGCTGGCGCCTTCCCTAAGCGCGCGCAGGCGCTGGCCCAGCACGGTCGCGAGCGCGGGTGGAGTGTCCGTCATATGAGTATGCTACACGATCATCAACAGTTTATCCAGAAACTTCTGATCGTGCCGTCACCCCACGTATACTCAAGCCTGCTCGAGGGTACGAGTACCGCGTATACCCGTGATCAGGGGAGCAGAGGAGAATGCCGAGCACCACCGCGCAGGCCGAGGAGGGGCGTCGCGACGACCGCCCCCTCCGCGATCCCCCCGCCTCGAGGTCATCGGCGCCCTCGCCTCTAGCGGGCCGGTGCATTGACCCGATGACTCGGCTGGAACTCGCCGGTCGATTGACCGGCGAATACGGCCAGCCGCTGGCAATCCCCGCGTGGTGGCGCGGCGCATTCGAGGCGCTCGACGACCCGGCCATCAGAGAGATCCTCCTCTCGCTCCCACGACAGAGCGGAAAAAGCCAGTGTCTCGCGGCGTTGGCGATTACAGAGCTCCTGCTGCGGCCGAACGCCTATGTGGTCATGGCGGCGGCCAGCGAAACGCAAGCGGGGGCGATCTACGGGCGCAAGATCAAGAAGCCGCTCGAACGGATGTTGCGGCTACGCGGCGCCCAGTCGCCGTGGCGGAAACACGTCCGGATCACGAAACGGGGGATCGAGCTGTCGACCGGCGCCGCCCTGGAGGTCATTGCCACGAACGAGGCGAGCTCCCCTGGGCGGTCGCCCACGCTTCTGCTGCTCGACGAGGCGCGGGACATTCGCGACGAGTTCTTTGGCGCCTTCGTGCCTTCGGTGATCGGTGCCGGCGGCAAAGTGGTCATCGCCTCGACCGCGGGGCCCCCGCGGGGATTTTTCTTTGAGCTCATTCGGCACCCGTCGCCGGAGACCTGGCTCCATCACGCCAGCACGAACGATAATCCCCACGCGGACCGCCGCATGTTGGCCTTCCTTGAGCGGCGGTTGGGCGTGATCCTGCCCGCCGCCGCCCGCCGGGAACTGAGGAATGAGTTCACCGACGATGGCACCGAATTCTTACCCGCGCCCTTGATCGACGCGGCCGTGGACGACGCGCTCGGCGAGATGTCGGCCCACGAGGCTCCGGCGTTCGTGATGTACGATTTGAGCCGGAAGCATGATCTAACGAGTCGCACCGTCGTGCTCTGGGAGGCGCCGCGACGCCCGGAAGCCCGGGACCATCTGGTGGTGGCCAGTATCCGCGTGTGGGACCCAAGAACGAGCCCGACCGGTGAAGTGGATTTCGCGGACGTGCGCGCCGACCTCGACATGCTGCCGCAGCGCTTTCCGAACCTGTGCGCGGTGCTCATCGACGAAGGGGCGGAGGCGGGCGCGCTCTTGCCGTTTGCCCGCGGGCGCGCGCCCCTGGCCCTGGTGACCAAAGGGTTCATCGCGACGCCGGAGCAGAACATGAAGCTCTGGGGTGCGCTGGCGGCGCGGCTCCACGCGGGCACCCTGTCGATTCCGGCGCACGAACGCTTGATTGCCGAATTACGGGGACTTCGCCAGGAGCAGTTCGCGTTCGGCGGTCGGTGGCGCGTGCTCGACAGTTCGCGCAAGTTCCACCGCGATGTAAGCCTGACGCTCGCGGGGGCGTGCTTCGCCGTCGAGGAGGTCTTGGCCTCCATCCCGGACCTTGACGCGAGCCCGGAGCCCCTTGGCGGCCTCCCGGTCAGGGAGATCGGTAGTAGTAATTTCATCGAAGACGAACTCTTCCAATGATCGGAAGAGGGAACCGCGCGAATCGCGGGGCACAGGTCCTAGCCCGGCTCAGACGGAATCCGCGTTACGGGGGGTCCGGCCATACCTCGCTCCAGGTGTCGTAGGCTTCGCGCTCGCTGTCTGGAAGTCCGCGCCTCTGGTTCCCGTCCAGCACCGCAAGCGCCGGAGTCGGAGCAAGGACGAACCATAGCGCAGGAATCATGATGCACGGCCACCGTCATGGGCTGCCTCTTCGCAGGCGCTCGCTCAGGGCCGGGGCACGTCCTCCAGACGGAGACCGGCCTGCTGGGCGCGGGTCAGCATCCTAGGGCGACTCGGCCGTATCCTGCTGGGCGTACCGACGGGGCGGGACCATCGTGTGGGAGGGTAGCCGAGTAAGGACACGTCGGGCTCCCCGCTCGCGCGGCCATGCTGGGGCAATCCGCCTGTGCTAAGCTCTATGGCCACGCCGACTGAGGAGAAGGCAGCGCGGCTGCGAAGGAGGCCCTATGCGGGTGCTCCGGATCGGTCTCGCGATCGTAAGAGGCTCCGGCGTGCTCCTGGTCGGCATCGGCCTGATGGTCGTGGTGTTCGCTTCTCGCCAGATCAACCCGTGGCCGAAGGCCAGGGTGGGAGCCGCCCTTGCCGCAATAGGGGTCGGCGTGTTCCTTGTCGTCCGAACTGTCTCACCGCGATACCGGCAGTGCCCTTCCTGCGAGCGAGAGATCCTAGCGGACACCGTCAAATGTCCGTACTGCGCAGCTTGCTTTTCGGTCGAGCCGAGCGCCACTGATCCCTAAGGGCACACGAGTTGCCTGCTCATCTGTGCGACGTGGCTCATGCCGAGTGCACGTGGATAGCAAACGGGCCGAATCGCGAAGGAGGGAACATGGAGCTCTCGGAGAACGTACAGATCGTCCTCGATATCGTCCGCCGTGTCTTGAGGACCCGCACCGATTGGATCAGCCAAGGCCGAGTGCTCATGGAGGAGATCGTCGCGGCGGTCATGCAGGCCCCGGAGAACCCGAAGACCTAGCGCGCCGGCGATCGGCTGCTCGAGCCGACCGATGAGTTGGCGGGCCTCGACCTGGACCTCGGGCCCCAGAGTCGGCAACACCTCCCGCAGCCCGTCGGCCAATTGACTGGCTTCGGCGATCACCCGTAAAGGTGTTGTTGTCAGGTGCCGCTGCGCACGTCGTCATGGTCGAAAGCCGCGACGACTACCGCCCGCGAGGCGATGACCGCGAGAGGACCTCCGCCACCAGCGGCACGATATTCCGCTCCTCACGAATTGCCCGGCCACTAGGGCCTCGGCCACCCGGCGGGGAAGCGGCACGCGAAAGGTCAGCCAGACCTTGTCCCCGGGTGCCGCCTCCGCCTTCGCGATCACCGCCCGAGCGCGCTCCTCGGGCGTCGGCTTCGCGGGCCGCCGCAGCGGCGGGGCGGGGCGGTCTCTTCGCCGTGGTGGCATGGCTCCCCCCTTCCAGCTTCGTGAGCGCCATCGTGACCAGCTCACGGATCTCGTCGTCGCGACCCGGCGCCGGCCGCGGCTGCCTGCCCGCTTCCGGGCGGCGGCATGGGCTGCTGAACGCCATCAGCTCGCTACTTTTACCCCGACGAACCTGCTGCGATCGTAGCGGCGGATGTAGTCGTCGTCGAAGGCGGACGGAGGGAAATCATACTGCTAGTACACGATGCCGAACCCGGCGGCGCGGATCGCGTCGATCAACTCTTCCTTCACCAACCAAAACGACCGCACATTGGCATACGCTGCCGTCGGCTCAATGTCGCTCCCCTCGGCGCCCTCACGAATCCAGTAATTTTCGCTGGCGATTTTATTCACGTCAACGATCCTAGTCTTCCGCCCCTTACTAAAGAGCCGCTGAGAGCGACCGCGACGGCCACGGTAGTAGTCAAGGGGTTCGACGGATCCTGCGGCCCCTCCCCAGTGACTGTTGGGACCTCGTCAGCGCGGAATATGACCTCACGCCCATCAGTACACGCATCTGCGTTTTGCTGGACGCGGGACGCAACCGCTTTACCGATCAAGAGAGAGAGTCAAGAGCAGCCATCATCCACTCCGTCCTCATCCATCGAGAAGCGTACTTACGCGCAGTCGGCGGGGGCCGAGACGGCGAGGATGAAGCGATTAGGATGCGCGTGGCGCTGGCGGCGATCATCCGTCGCTGCCCCTTCGACCCGCGCGGGTCCACGGTGTCGGGGAGGCAGACGAGGTAATGCGTCGCGACGCCGAAAGTAAGGGGGCCGATGTTGACGTACGCCTATCGGATTTCGAGTTGAAGTTCACAGAGTTCACGGGTCTTAAAGACGACGTTGAGAGGTAGCGGGTTCAAACAGTGGCTTCGTAGGATGCGACGCGTCAGCGCCTGTGTTATACAAGAATGCACCTGGCCCGTTAGATGCCACTACCACGTTCAAGTACTTCCGCCGCCCCGATTCAAGTAGCACCCGTCGGACGTTCCCCGTCTTCAGTAGTTGACCGACCTCCTCGCCTGCGTGAACGAATCCCTTTCCACGGTGATGTACCATGGAACCGCTTGCATGACATGGAGCAAGAACGTGCCGGCAAATGGCCCCCGACTATCAGAAGGCCGACACGGCGTGCTACCCATGGCGCCGCAAGCAGGCACACCACAACCAGGCGGGTTCCGGCGTGGATCCCGGAGTCGAACCACCGGATGTCTTCTTCCAAGCTAAATGACGGGGACCATCATTGTGCTGCCATGCTTCAAGGAAGCCAACCGGCTTGAACCTGAATCGTTCCGCGACTTCGCCCGCGACTGGCGCCACGGGGTATTCCTCTTTGGTATTCCTCTTTGTAGACGACGGCAGTGCCGACACTACCTTCGCAATCCTCACTGCGCTTCAGAAAGCGATGCCCACTTACGCCGCTGTCCTGCAGCTGCCCCACAACGTCGGAATGGCCGAAGGCCAAATTCGAGGAGGGCTGCCTCGGACCCGATTCTCACATTTTGACTGGAGGAGAGTCGGGAGCAGGTCAATCTCACTACTCTAGACACCTACTGTGAATGCCAGCGTGACTTCGACTCTGACTTCGCAGCTATTGAGCGTAATTACCTTCCTGGCGGTGGTCGCCGCGCCGCTCCCAATGCTTTTCCACATTCTGGCCGGCGCTACAGTGCGGTCACACGCGGCCGCTTTACTGGCCGAAAAGATGCTGGTGTTGCTCGTGCTCTGGACCGTCCTCCAGTCTCTGGTGGTGGTGCTTCTCGGTTGGATCGGCCACCTGAGGCTTGTGGGCATCTTAGTGCTTGAAGGAGCTCTCCTCGTCTGGGGTCTTTGCCTCATCAGCCGAGACCAGGGCCACATTTTCCGTCGCCCGGACCGGGATCTGAACGACGCATTGCCCACACCGCACGAACGCCCGACTACCGAGCGCTGGCTGTTGGCGATCACCTGTGGAGTAGCGCTGCTCTTGAGTTTCCGCGTGCTCATACTGCCGGTCACAGACGGGGATTCGCTCTGGTACCAACTGCCGCGCGTGGCGCACTGGTATCAGCAGGCAACCTTCGCGCAGCCCATGGACATGAAGCAGTGGCCGTACGGACAGCGCGATCAACTCTGGAACACGCTAATTTTCCTCGCTCTGGCTCCCGTGGGCCATGACCAATTCGTGCTCATGCCAAATGTGCTCGCCTGGCTGACCCTTGGGCTAGGGACGTACGCTCTTGGACGTCTCGTCGGTGGTCATCGCCTCGGGGCTATGTTTGCGGCAGTGTTGGTCCTGCTCATGCCTTTGAGCGTCATAAACGTCAAAAGTGCGCACAATGATCTCCCGCTAGGAGCCTTTTTCGTGGCTAGCGTGTATTTCACCATGCACGGTTGGCGATATAGACGTGGGTTCTCCCTCCTGATGGCCCTCATCTGCATTGGAATGATGGCGGGGATAAAGATGTCTGGCCTGGCATACACAGCGCTGGTGGCTGCCCTATCGCTGTGGTTGTACCTGGCCAACCGCCTGACCGGCAAGCCGGGCCCGCACTGGGTAGAGACTCTGTATGAGCAGCCTCTGGTAACAGGGCTTGTGGTGGTCAGTATTGGACTGCTAGGTGGTTCCTGGTACGTGCATAATGCTTTGGTCACCGGCAATCCGCTCGGTTTCGTTCAGATCTCAATTCTCGGTCGAGTTTTTTGGCCCGGCGAGGTGACCCAGGCATGGGTCAACAAGACGAACCTCTTGTACAACTTCTCTCTAATCGACCCTCATCACTGGGAGATCCTGCGAAGAGCTGCCGCTAACTCTTTCGGTCTGCCTGGGCTCGTCTTGGCCGTGCTCGCCCTCACTGCTCCGTTTCAGTTGCTCAGCCGTCCTCGCGTGCGCCCGCTTCTGCTTCCGCTCGTCTGCGTGGGTCTAGTCAGCTTCTACTTGTACCTTGCGACGCCTTACAGCGCGAAGTGGGACGTCGAAGCGGAGATTTCGGACTGGATAGCATACCAGATGCGGTACGGCTTCCCGCTCTGGGGTCTCGTTGGTGCGATCGCCGGAGTGGCTATCTGGGTCCGTCCTACGGGATTGGCTGCGTGGAGCATGGTGGTGCTCGCCACCGTGGGAGCGACCAGCGCCGCTACCGAGGGCGCGCTGAGACCTTCCAAGTCAGGCCTTGTGGCCGCATGTGCCGCTGTGTTCGTCTTCTTCGCGTGCCGTCCAGCGAGCCGTCGGCAGGTAAGTGGAAGCTTGCGACGACTCATCGGGCGGCAGAGGCCGAAGCTGACGTTGACCATCGGCATCAGTAGCATGGTAGCAGTGTTAGTAATTCTGATCACCTTAGGGACCGCGGCGTCGCTGAAGGTGCGCTACAAGCTCCAGGATGTTCTCCTCGGCGGGATCAGCCGATTTATCGACGATCTCCCTGCCGACACGAGGATTGGATTCTGGGGCACTCACGCATCGTACCTCTTGTACGGGAAGCGGCTTCAGCGCACCCTGCTGTATTTGCCACTCCACGAGTACGCTACTAGTGATGACTTGCTTCACTATCTGTGCGCGCAACCAGTGGACGTGATCGCCGTCGGCCCTCTCACGCAAGGCAGCTCAGCGGAGTCGTCTCCTGTATGGACTTGGCTGATGAAGCAGCCACAGCACTTCGAGAGACTCCACGGTGAGGATATCCGCCAGGACGTGCTGGTGTACAGGTGTGTAACCCGGACGGTTGCTCAGAAAGGCACCCCGTAAGGCGTCGAACGGCCCGTGCACCTTCTCGGTTGCTGTACGTGCGGGGTAGGCGCCGGGGGCTTGGGGGAGTGCAGTCCCCCCGAGCTTTGAGCCTACCCCTCACGCCAGTTTGAGGACCCGGGAAGGCTTGTGCTCAGCCGTGGGGCATATTGAGATCTGGCCGGAACGTGATCCCAGGAGGGAGACTCCTGCCGCTGACCCACGGATCGCGCTGGCTGGTGACGCTAGCCCCGGTACGGCTCCCAGTTCGTCGCTCACCGATGGCGACATGGTGCGCGAGTGATCTTCGTCTGGGGCGACGGCGTGAGGGACGGACCCACCCGGACGGCATATCGGTGAAGCGCCCTCGACGAACGGGGCAGCACCGCTCGGCCCTGGCCCGGGCCGCCTCCGGCGGCTACGATAGCCCGCGCTATGCGCTCCCGTGCCAATCGAGAGGTCCTCGGGAGTCACCCCAGAGTAAATCGGACCCGGTTTCTTGGGACACGGAGTTGGCTAGGATGGCCGTGACCAAGGAGGCCGGGAATGGGGACGAAACCGAGGAAGCCGGCGCCGCCGCCGGAGCCCTCAAGTCCACCGAACGAGACTGAGCTCCCCGAACGGTGGAGTGTCCAGCGGAAGGGCGAGCTGGTTCTACGGCTCCTGCGGGGCGAGGCGCTCGACGCGGTCTCGCGCGAGAGCCAGGTGCCAGCCCATGAGCTCGAGAGCTGGAAGCGCATCTTCCTCGAGCAGGGGACGCGCGGGCTCAAGACGCGGAGTGATCCGGAGGAACGCGAGCTCACGCTCGCCCGCGCGAAGATCGGCGAGTTGATGATGCGCTTAGAGTTGGCCGAGCACCTCATCGAAAAAAGGGGGCTCACGGACGAGTGGAAGAAGCAACGGCGATGAGACGCGCCCTGAGCCCTGGGACCGGCCGGCGGTATCCGCTGACGATGATCTGTGCCGTCTTCCGGGTGCCGCGCTCGACGGCCTACCGGATGACGGCACCGGCGCCCGCCGTGCCACTGATCGCGGCCAAGCGCGGGCCCAAGACGGCACACAGTGATGCCGAGGTCGTGGAGGCGATCCGCGCGGTGCTCGCGGCGACCCCGTTCCACGGTGAAGGGTATCGCAAGGTGCGGGCGCGCCTGGCGCATCGCGGCCTGGCCATCGGCGGGAAACGCGTCCTGCGGTTGATGCGCGTGCATCACTTGCTCGCGCCGCGGCGCCTGGGCCCGCCGAATGGCGACCCGGCGCACGCCGGCATGATTACCACGACTCGCCCGGATGAGATGTGGGGCACCGACGCGACGCGCTTCTACACCGAGGAGGACGGCTGGTGCTGGTTCTTCGGGGCCATCGATCACTGCGTCGACGAGCCCGTGGGCTGGCACACCGCGAAGATCGGGGATCGCTGGGCCGCCCTGGAGCCGCTGCGCCAAGGCGTGCGCTACGCCTTCGGCCGCTTCGCGAAGGACATCGCGCGGGGGCTCCGGATCCGCTGCGACTGGGGCCCGCAGTACATCGCCGATGCCTGGATCAACGAGGTGAAGTGGCTGGGGATGACCATCACGCCGGCGTACGTCAGCGAGCCCGAGTGCAATGGCGTCATCGAGCGCTTCATGCGCACGCTGAAGGAGCAGTGCCTCTATCTCCATCGCTTCCAGAGTCTCGCCGAAGCGCACCGGATCATCGGCGAGTTCATCACGCGGTACAACACCGAGTGGCTCATCGAGCGGCTCGGCCATCAGACGCCGATGGCCGCGCGGATCGCGGCGATGGCGGCCTGACCGATGAATCGCGATCACTCAGTGACGTCAGGATCGACGTTCGAGGGTGGGGGCGCTATCTTGGTATCCCCCTCGCGTGTCCCAGAAACCGGGAGCGGTACAGTTAGAGGTAGGGGGCATTGATTCGCGGTGAATCTTGTCACCCTGGTGGACATCGCCGACCAGGGCTTCGCTCGCAAGGAGAATGTCGGCTGGGCTCGGGATGCGCGTGGTGGTTTCGGGCGTAAGCCAGTAGGAACACCGTGTGTTAGGGCGATAACCCCGACGGCGAGAGCGCATGCCGTGGGTCGGAACGGCGCGACCACACGCACCCATGTAAGTGCCGATGGGTTTCCCCCAGGGACGACGATCGCGTAAGGAGGCAAGGACTCATCGGGAAGGAGTCAGGAGGGAGCTGCAGTTGCACACGGGGCACTCCGCATCGACAGTCGTCGGCTAGGCGTGGATCGCCCACTTATCAGCCGCTCGGATAACTTCGACGGTGAAGCGCCCTGCGCCCAGCGGGGTGATGACTAGCCGGCCGCGCAGGTAGGGCGCATCCGTCTGCGCATGGCATGCCGGACAGAGCGCGACCAGGCGGTCGAGATCGAAGTCCGAGCCCCCCTGGGCGCGCTTGACGACGTGGTGGACCTCGAGGGCGCCCCCGCAGCCACAGGCCTGGCACCTCCAGCGGGCGCGGCGGAACACCATTCGGCGGGTCGCCGCCCACTCCTCGAGAGTGGCGGCAGGGCGCCCCGTGGCGCGCGGGCCGCCCCGTTGGATCCGCCGGCGCGCGGCGGCACCAACGCGTACCGTCCGGAGCGATCGCCTCCGCATCAGCGCCGCCCGTGATTTTGCCCACGTGGGCAAAATCTATGTCTGCGCATCGCGGTTTGGCTCGCCCGTTTGCCCATGTGGGCAAACGGTTTGGTCGAGAGCGATCGGGTTGCCGGCCCTTCTGGACGACGGGCGAGCCCATTGGGTGGCCTGGAGTTCCCACTCGCCGAGACACTCCCGGCAGCCCGCCAAAAAGATCCCGATCGGATGCGGCGTCCCCACGACCTCGGCCCCGACCTCGAAGAA